>Ga0208203_1000374_pt1 | contig 20637 bp, 21 predicted proteins | sample DeeseametaMP2914_FD_184167 | JGI IMG/M metagenome (GOLD analysis project Ga0208203, IMG submission 184167) | Marine microbial communities from the Deep Atlantic Ocean - MP2914 (SPAdes) | ecosystem: Environmental > Aquatic > Marine > Oceanic | place: West of Santa Cruz de la Palma, Atlantic Ocean...
TAACTCATATACAGGGCGGTATAAATTTTCGTGGAATAATGGGTTACTACGTTCCTGCGTCATGTTACACCTTAATATGTATGTCATTCTTATCTTGTACGATTGAACTCGACAAGATATTTGTTTCGCTGGCTTTGCTGTTTGTGACGGCATTAACAAGAGTTTTCTTATCTCTTATAGGTGCAATTAAAAAGCCGTCTCTTAACTCAACTTTTTCGTGAATAATGTTTCCAAATAATAATTCAGCAGTCTTAGGGGTTAAGCCAATAGCAAGCAGAGATTCAATATCTAACTTTGCTTTCTGAGATGTATTATCAGCCGCGGTTACATCAGAACTATCCTGATTTTCAATTGATTTCGGCTTTTTTTCAGCTTTTTGGTTTTGACTTGATTCAAGCGGCTTCGCTTTAACGTATTTACGCTTATTGATGATGAAGTAACGAATTAATGCTGGTGGCTTTCTTTCGATAAGCCCCGCTTTTTCAAGTTCGTTTTCTAGATTGTCGTCAAGGTTGTCTTTCCATTTATCATCAACAAGGTAGTAGTTTTGACCATCGATTAAAATCGGCTCTAAGGTCTTTATGAACTCAATGGCTTTGGTCGTTGAAGTCACCTTAATACCACTCTTTGGTTTTGGGGCTGCTTTTTTAAGTGTTGTTTCGTTATTTTGCTTTTCCGGTACCTTTGCGCTTTGTTGGTTGGTTGGAGCAAATAGCTCACCATTAGTGTTCTTTGGTTTTTCCTTTTTAGGTTTATCTTTGTTTGGGCTATCCTTTTGAGCTGCTTTTGCTTTTTCAGATGGATTGTTAGGCTTAATGGGCTCTTCCGCAGTAGCTTCTCCTTTGGCTTTACTGGTATTAGGCTTGCCGTTTTTTTGCGGGCTTTTTGTTGCCGAATGCTCAACTTTCATTTCTAGAGAATCACTATTAGCTTTTAAGTGAGCCGCAGCCTCATGAGCAATAACATTTTCTTCGCTTATGTATCGGTAACCCTCACTTGAGTAGATGACTGCGTTTAGCCCCATGTCGAGTTTTAATAGGCCGTAACGGTTTGGTGGAATAACTTCACCTTTAAGCAAAAATAAAGGCCACTCCAGACGAATAACGCCAATACCGCCCTTAAGATTTTTACTGATGAGTAAATCAATACCCTCAGACAGGTTAGTAACAGTTTCAAAAAAGAGCGCGTAATCAGTTTTTTCTTGCTTACGAAGAATGCCCCTATCCATCATTTTTTCACGCAAAAGACTTGGGTTGTTAGGAACAGTTGGATCTGATTGATGCATTTCCTTTGCTAACTCATTGAAGCATTCAGGCCACCGAAGGTATATCTCGTTATCAATAGCAATAGCTTTACCTTCTGTTAGCCATATTTTGGCTTTATCTTGCATTAGCTTAAGGATTTTCTCGTGTAATGCTGACTTCCTTGCGCCAAGGTCGTTGTCCCAAGTTGTTTGAATGTCTTTGGCAGTTGAAATATAGTCAGCTGAGCGAACCGCTCTTTGTAAGTAGCCATCTATACCTTGATAGTTTGCAAGGGTGGTGCTTATGTCTTCAAGTAAGTTGCCAGGGCATGTGCCTATGTACCTCTTTGCATCAGGTGTGAGGATTTGTTGAAATATGGGTTGCGGAGAAACTTCATGCCCCTTATGAATTCTGTCTTTTCTCCATCTAATGCCAACTTTTGTTATTTTGTTTTTTTCTTTCCAACTAACAAGGTCCTCTATAATTGGAATCCAGATATTATTTGGATTGCTTTTATCGTAAATATCCATATCAGTTTGCATCTTCCCGGCATCGTGCACTAAGCCGCAAAGCCATGCGGCGTACTGATATCTTTTTGTTCTTTGTCTCTCGATGTCTAGAGGGAATTCTTGAGGGAGGAATTGAGACTTTGCTTGCCTTAATGCCAAATCAGCTACTTGTAAACTATGTTCAATTAAGCCGAACTCTTTAGCATGGTGATAACCTTCAGAAGCAGGAAGGTTGCCACAATATCTAGCGTAGTTTTTAATCGTATCTATAAATAGACCCTGAAAGGTTAGGTTCTCTTTTTCCCAATCATGGCAATTTCCAAAACAGTAGCGAGTTTGAGCAATTAAATATTTATTATCATCAATGATCTGATTAACTAACTCTGGGCTATTCGAACTATCAAGATCTACATTGCACTTCTTTGCGTCATCTCTCATCAAGCGAGCGGCATTTTCACTTTGAACGATTAGATACTTTTTCTGAACTTTAAAAAAAAGCTTAATTAAAATAGTAAAAGGAATAAGTAAAAGCTTCATATTTCTCTCTGGAAAAATTAGGCGGTTTCCCGCCTAGTCATTTTAAGCTGCGTTAACTTTTGAGTTGCTTGACTGTTCGGTTTCGCTCTTAGAGTCTGCAGTAGGGCTATCCAATGAAGTGGATTTTGAGTCAGTCTTTTTTTCTTTGTTTTTAATTGAAGCTTTGGCTTTAATTTCTTCGTTTTGTTTTAAAATAAGACTGTCATCTACATACAATTCTAGACCACCTCGAATTAACGAAATTAGTTGGGTGGATTTAAATCGACCCCCACTTCTGTCTTTACCAGGTGATGTAGCGTTGCTAATTTTTGCTACTAATTTTCGTAATAGACCAATCGCTCTATTGCTGTTTTCATGACGACCTAAATCTGTAACAAAACCGGTTAACCAAAGATTTTCTAATTCTGCTACTTCATTATCTAAAGTTTGAATTAAATTTAGTAACTTCCAAGTGACTGGATAGCAAACTGGTACGCTTGATTCATAAGAGCTTGGTGTCATAACTTCTGGTGATTCTTCTAAACCGGCATTTTCCATAAATGCTTCTTTTTGTTTTTGTATACTTTCGATTTCTTGGTTAAACCAATCAGCAAGCTCTGACTCCCAAGCGCTTACTTTCGAATAGAGCTCATTTTCTGTAGTGGTTAACATTAATAATGAACCAATGCGTTCATAAATATTTAATGTCCGGTCACCTTCGTTTTTCCAAAAGTTATGGATGGTGTGTGATTTGAACTGGATATTAGTAACAAATGTTTTATGGATTAGTTGGTCATTATTGATCATGATTTTCTTCCTCAGCTGGAGCGATAAATAGTGTTTTAGAAAGTTTGCAGATCTGCTTTTTCAATCTAACTCTGGATGAATGCAAAACTTCAAGTGACTCCCTTAATGGAGCAAGTTGCATTTCAGTTTCCCAATTAATTTTTGCGTGGCCATCCTCGCAATTTTTACTCAGTTGTTTTTCGGTATATCCTTTTTTTGTTGGTGGAATTTCTTTCCCCCAATGCCTATTAATTTTCTTGATAGGTGAGTACTCATGAGAAACCCAAGTGATGTAAAATTTTTCAGAGTTTTTTCGCTGCCTAACTTTTACTTGTAATGTCGATTTTTTAAAATAGCCCGACTCACCATTAATTTGATCTATAAGAACTCTCCTTTTTTTGTGTTGGTCACAAATATCTTGCGCACTTTCTACAATTGGTTTTTCAGCATCCTCGATCGCCTCTAAAACTAATTTCAGCACTTCTATTTCTGTAGACAGCATCTTTAACCCCGAACTTTAATTGAGACTTAATTATGCTTTGCAAAAAGATAGCTAAAGTCGAATTTTCAAACGTATATTCAAAAAAATTAGCCAAAGCACGTTTTTAAATGTGGCGAACCGAAAGTTGAAGTGAACTAAACCTCAAGGGTGTAACTGGGAAATAAATCTAGAGCAATAAAAAGGCTTGCTCTATTTAGATGCAAATAAAAGTTTTCTGCGTTGCGAAACTGCCAAGGAACACTGTGAAGGGGGATTGTTTTTTGCATCATAGATACGCAAAAACTTGTCATTGAATGACATTGGTTAAATTAACTTTTTTCTGCATCATAACTACGCAGAAAAACCGTATTTATAAATTGGGGAGCAATTGCGGCAGGTTTAACATGTAGCCAAACCGACTGTAAATGTTGAATGGTTGCATCATAATCTATGCAACGGAATACCTGTGAGCTTTAAGTCACCTTGTTTTAAACGGTTCTAAAGAGGATAGTTAAGGAAAAAAATATCATTTACGGTTACTGCAATAAAACGAAATTTTGAATCATATATGTAGCAAACAAACTTAAATTATTTGAAATCTAAAAGTTGAGGGCTTTGATGCTTACATCATCAATCTACTCTACGTCTTTTTGTGTGTTGATTTATTTACTTAGAAAAACCTGGCCTTAGCTAACAGAGGGGTTACCCATAATTTTATGAGCATGTTGCTATAGGCAGCGTTGGTATCATGAATAGCAATTTTAGATTTTATAGAATGTGAAGGGCCTTACCTAAAAACTAGAACTTGAATAACCCTCTTTTAAAGTTAAGTGCTCACAATCCGTATAGTGGATAGTGTTAGCCAGTAAAAGATAAAAATCACTTTCCGCAAAGCGGTTAAATTGTTCGCTATATGTTTAACTCATCTTTCATATGCATTATGAGTTTTAAGTACTTTGAAGCTTCAGATAGGCTCATTTAAAGTCCGCCATATGAACCATGGTAAACTTAAGCTTATTCCTCTTAAAGGATGTCGTTGCTGTTTGGTTATTTCCGCACTATGGAAAAACTGCTTCCAGTATTCTTCCGTATATGAACAGGGACTTTGTCTGGTGGTATTTTCGCTGATAATCAATTCTTTCACGATTTTGTTTTTCACCTAGGAAAATAAAAGCATTAGTTTTGCACCATTCTGACTTGATTATGGTTGGCTGAAAGTCTTCACTTCTAGAGCCGTCATGCTCAACATCATAGTGCCACATGCTTAAATCGTAAAACTCAGTTCCGAATTCATTGATGTATTCATTGAATAAATTAATTTTCTCTATTAGAGCATTAAGGTTTGGATGATCTCTACTAGGGCGAAGGGAGAATGCTACTCCGTATCGAAACGAATTATTTTCAAAGCCGATGTTAAATTGAAGCTCGGCTCGACCTCCGAAATGAGCTCCCCAATTTTTTTACTCCCCTTTGGTCAAATACATACTTTGAGGGAGCTCCTGATAAAGAATGAATATTTTTCCTCAATTCTTGAAGGTTACCCAGCTCATATTCTGTGAGCATTTCATTAATTTTATTTGCAATGTGAAACAGAGATTTCATTTAAAGACCTAAAAGTTATACCTGAATTGAGTATTACATTTGGATTGTTAATGGCCAACTTTGATTTTTGATAACAGTACTCGACTTAAATGTCTGGTTATAAAGTATTAGTGATTGTGGTTGTGTTTATTTTTTAAATCATAATGTGGCGATTTATAAATAAATTAAAATTTACAAAATCAACCGTTTAAAATTTCTATAAATTTTAATTGTGAATTATACACTTTGTATAGTTGCCAATTTAGTGAGCTTCTGTTTAAAATGTAGCTTCATTGTTAATAATTTTTTATTGGTTGTGTTATGGAAAATCGAAGTCAATTTTTGGATGAAGCAATATCTATTCAAGTTAGTGCGTTGCTTCTAGTGAAACATGCTGCAGTTGTAGATATTCAATTGGCTGCGCACCTTTTCTGTATTCAATCTGAAGCTGATGTAGTTGCTATACGTGATGCAAGTACAATGGCATTGCAACGACTTGCTAGAGAAAAAACAGTTATTAACGCGGCATCGCTTGGTCTGAATGGAATTAAACAAATGCTAGATGCTATTAAAAGTGCTGAGAATAATGATTCAAAACTTGGCAAGCTTAAAAACTTAGCTGCAAGTACCTCAATCGCTGTGGTAGGGAATTAATTATGAATGCAGTTAGTTCAGAACTCATAGGTTTAGTGGATGGAAGAAGTGTTTCATATAATATAACAAGGGACATTTCACTGATTGTTTCGCTGATGTCTCTTAATGCAAGACCTGCTCTTGTTGCTGAGCTCTTTCCTTATATCAAAATTGGACGCTATAAAGAAATAAAAAGGGAAGTAGACACTATTTCTTCTAAGTCATTTGAGTTCAAGAAAATTGCAAATTCGGTTGGGTATGGATGGGTTGATTCAAACCGCGAAGGATTTTTGATAGCGAATCTACTATTTAATGAAGCTAAAGCTCTTTACCCTAATTTTGATTTTGATAATCAGAATGTTTTTGCCGATATGCTTGTTAATGTTTGTATAAGCTTTAATAAGCGATTCCAAGATTTGGTCGACCCAATTGACATTAATCAAGTTAATTCATTGTTTTGTGGAATTTCTAAGCAGGACTTATACCCAAATAGATGCTCATGTGGCCGCTTTTATTTAAGAACAACCCAAAGCTTCACTTCTTCTTGTCCTTGGTGCCGTTGTGGTGTTAATCCTAAATCAGTGAAAACAATAAAACTTAAAAAAGTAAATATCCATCATTTCGTTCAAGAGCAATCAGTTCGAGTACAACACACGCAAGTAGCTAAAATTTCGTAGGTTGAAAGGAATGAGATTCTATTTAAGTTTAACCATTGTAGCATTGGGAGTAATGAATGCTGGCTTTGTGTCTGCTAAAAGCTCACCGGTTTCTGGAACAGAAAAGCCTAGTAGAGGATGGCACTTTTACGAAGATCCTGAGCTTGTAGATGAGGAAAAGCAAGAAGTTCCAAAGGCGCAACCTCCTTCTGCACAGCCAAATGACAAGAAACAACCAGAAATGGTTGAAATTAATTCAGCATGGTTAAAAGAAAACCTTCCTAAATTACTCAATATAGCTATTGATGATCCTAGTACAGAGAACATTTCTAACTATTATTACGCACAACGTTTAGCTATCGACAAAGCGAATGCATTTAGCGATCAAACAAAAGAATTTTTTATGTTTGAAGAGCAACTTTCTGAAAGTAACCGCCGACCAAATTCAAGTAATGCGTTATTTGCTCATAAAGTAAAAACAAATAAAGATAAAGCCAAAGTGTTCAATTCTTTATTCGATAAAGTTGGGCTGTGGATGTTCTATCGTTCTGACTGCGCGTATTGTCACCAACAACTTCCTGCGATGGAGTCCTTAGCTAAGATAATGGGGGTTGATGTGTTAGCAATCTCAATGGATGGCATTCTTTTAGATAAAGAGTTCCCGGGAGTTAAGCATGTCATCGACCCTAACATGACTTTGTCTCGAAAGTTTCAAGTGAGCATTACCCCTACAACAATGCTTGTCTCAAATGATGGTCAGCACTTTCAAACAATTAAATATGGCATGGCATCAGGTAGTGAACTTGTTCAAAGAGCATTCTATGCAGCAAAACGGATGAACCTCATTAGTGAGGAGCAATTCGTTAAAACACAAGAAGTGAAAGACATTCTTGTGTCAAAGGAGCCTTTAGTAGTTGAAAAGCAAAAGTTAGAAGACAACCCTTCAATTCTATCTGATCTACTCAGAAAGCGGCTTAATGAGATTAACCTTTCAACGACATCAAAGGCTCAGTAATGTTTAAAATTAATAAATTAACAGTGCTAATTGCACTTAGCGCTTTGTCTCCATCAATTCATGCTTCAACTGTGATGGAAGATGTCTTTACTGAAGCTGTAACATTTCAAACGACAACTGCTACTTCATTCAGTACACCAACAAGAAACGGTATTAGTTTTGGTGGGGCTTCTTACAGAGTAAAAGGGGTAAGAGCGAATGTCGTTAATTTCCAACCTCCGAAAATATCTGGAGGCTGTGGTGGCATCGATTTTTTTGCTGGAAGCTTTAGCTTAATAAACTCCGACCAATTAGTGCAAATGGGAAGGGCGATTGCACAAGGTGTACCATCATACGCCTTTAACTTGGCTTTAACTTCAGTTTGTCCCTCATGTAGTAAGTTAATGTCAGACCTTCAAACAAAACTTGATGAATTTAATCAAATGACAGCTAATGGTTGCGAAAAGGCTGTTGGATATTTGGGAGATCTGAAATTAGATGACGGCACAAATGCAGTCGATACTTTCAAGAGCTCAGTGCAGTTTGGTGCTTTAGAAGGACTCGCAAATGATGCTTCAGGTTGGTTAACAGATAGAGGTGAGGCAAACGCTACAAAAGGCGATACAGATAATACAGCTGTTAAAGCAGAAAAAAATGGTGTCGAAGTAGAAGTTAATACAGCTCATCATATTCTAGTGAATGCAAATGTCAGTGCTTATACCCATTCCTCAATCTCAGGTTTGGGTGGTGCAAACTTAAAAGACCTGATCATGTCGTTAACCGGTACAACAATTTCTAGAAAGTCTGGAAGCACAAGCTCGACCGATACTGGGATTGATGTAATAACTAAACCTGCAACTGTCTCATTAAGAGATATTTTCGAAGAGTCTGATACAGGCTCAATTAGAGTAATGAAGTGTAAAAGCACAGATCCAAATTGCTTAAACCCTATTGAACAAACTATCTCAAGCAGAGGCTTAAAGTACATTTTTGATGATATAGCAGAAAAGCTCGTTGCCAAAATTGATAAAAGACTGAATGTAGCTCAGACGGCAGATGAAATAGCACTACAAGCTATTGCAGATTTAAATGCTACAGAGTTAGTTAGCGCTTTAAAAAGCCCTCGGTTGGCCGCAAAGACATTATCATTGACAGCGCAGGAAGCTGTAGCTCAGCAAATAATAACGGTACTTCAGGAAGTGCTTCATAACATCAAGTCAAATTCATCTGTAGGTGTATCACTAAAAGGGGCTGTTGCTAAACCATATATCGAATCACTGGATAAGCTCAATGATGATCTTGATAAAATGCGATACAAAATAGGTGAAGATTTGAAGTTGGTTGCTACGCCATATGCGGTTACCCAGGCAATGAAGTAATTTAAAATTAGCTGGTGGGTTTAATGCTCATGTATGATTAAGTTGTTGTGTCAAAGCGCCTTAACAAATATACGGAAAATTTGTTTGTTAAGACGCTTTTTATTGAAGATTGCAAAGAGGGTACTCATTAAAAGTACGCTTAGAATAATAGGTGAGTTAAATCAATAACTGAAGGCAAAATATGGCGGAATCTAGAGAACTTAGAAGCTTTTGGAAAATGGTGATAGCTGTTTTATATATAATTTATCTTTTGCATATCTACGTCACAAATAGGGTTGTTGCTCTTCTCAGTGATGGTACCCCAAATACGACATTAATTTTACGAGGTTGTACATCAGTTGAATGTCATATCAAAGGTACATTAAGAACAGATCCAATATCTTTGGAAAGCTACATTTTGAAAAGTGATGGAACAAAGCTTTATTTTAATCGCGATGAAATTTCAAGTTTGTCATGGCCAGTTATAGGTGCCAATTCTGAATAAGCTTTTGTAATCTTGCTACTCTGGTTAGAGACAGGTTATAAACGATCTAACAAGATAATGCTAGCCGAGTTTGAATATTTTAATGATACTGTATTTTGTTTGGTGCTAAATGATCCAGTAATTCCAAGCAAGCTCTTTATTTCATTATGAGCCCATTCAATGAACTTTTGTGAGCCACTACACAAGCCAATACAAAAGCATTTATTATTTCTTTGGTAATATTTCCTAACCCATTCATCACCTTCAATATAGCCTGCAATAAATGCCAGTACATTAGTTGATTGAGATAATTTAGGTGGGCTTATAGTTAAACTTTTCTTACGTACAATGCCAAACTGTTTTAGTGGTTTAGCAATTACCTTAGAGGTAAATCTAACTTCAACCATAACCGCGTTACTTGCAGAAAACCGGTAACTTAAGGTGTTCCCAAAATCTAAATACTTAGCAAAATCGATCAAAATGAGCTCATTGTTAATGTGTTGAGAAAGGCCAATACGTTTATCACCATCAACCCATCCATCTGCAGCAATAAAGCCAGCCCAGAACGCACTTTAAATTGATCCGTCAGAAAAACATTCATCATTTACTGCAAAGCGGCCATAAGCGAGTTTTTTAATTTCAAACTTGGGGTTAAATCCATCTTTACTGGCTGGAAATTGTTGAAGAAAGCTAGGGCCTGTTGAACTTTACTGTACATATTTCAATCAGCAATACATAGGCAACCACATCATTGAAAATGCCAGTGAGACCATGCTGACATAGTTCCGTGCTAATTTTTCATATCTAGTTGATATTGCAAGATAATGTTTAATTCTCGCAAAGGCATTTTCAACTAAGTGGCGATATTTATAGAGACACCAATCGATACTGTTTTTGTCTATATCTTGACCATGATTCCGCTTGGGGATGACTGAAGCGCCTCCTTTGGCTTCAATATATTCCCTCAACATATCACTATCATACCCTTTGTCGCCGACGAAAATGTTCACTTCCCGCAAAATGGTCAACTAAGCTTTGAGCGCGAGTTATGTCATTTCTCTGGCCTTCCGATAGTTCAAAATAAATGGGAAGCCCTCCGCTATCCACGGCTAAATGGATTTTTGTAGAGTTACCACCTCGACTCTTTCCTATGCACTCATTGTCTGAGGTCGCTTCGCCAGTGCTATGTTGATGAGCTTTAACAATCGACCCGTCAGCAAAGACCCAATCGTAATCAGAAAGTTTTGCTAACTCATTGAATAACCGGTTTAATAACCCTTTCTTTGACCACAAATTGAAGCGTCTATAAATGGTGCTCCAACCACCAAACTCTGTGGGTAAATCTCGCCATGGGATACCCGTTCTCAGCCGGTAGAGTATCCCTTCAAACGTCATTCTGTGTTCTGGTTTGTTGTATATGCGGCCTGTATTTTTCATTACTTGAAGTAGCTTTAGCCACCGCGTATCAGTTAGCATTAGTCTAGGCATGGTATTGGGTTGTTATTTTACTTTTGGCGAAGCAAATTATAACGCTTTACCATGCCGCTCAAAAACTAATCACGAAAGTTCAACAGCCCCTAATTCTAAGCCTGTATATGCTATTTAAGTAAAAAAATTAAATTTTTTATAAAATGAGATAAAAGTATGAATGCTGGCTGAATGCCTTGTCAGCGTTACATTTGTAATAAAATGAAAGGTAAGTAAATAAAAAGTTCTTAATTTGTAGGGTTGCATTTTTTCATAATTTCGGTAATTTTAATAAAATATCCAAGGAAGAATGAACCAAGTCAACAGCTTAGCTTTGTGCTTTCTTGTGTTTTTATAAGTATAGGGAAATAACCTAATGAAAAAAGCTAGCTTATCTGCCATTATCTTCGCCCCCCTTTTCGCCGGTTGTGTATCTACAACCGACACAAGTACATCTGCTAATCTAGACAGAAGTGCAGCCGTTGCAGAGTTAACAACTCGCATGGACACTCTCGGCTATTTTCACCCAGTTGAAGTACAACCAGGGATAGATGAGTTTTTAAATATGTCCGCTATTATTTTAGAACGTCAACGCAAGGTTATGGCTGAGTATCGCACTCAAACTGATAACTATAGAGATGTGCAAGCATTTTTATATGCTCATAAGAATTCTACACCTGAACGATTACAAGCTGCCATTATTGAATTTGACGCAGGAGCTAAAAATAAAGACGAAGAAATTGGTCATAAAATTGCGGCTTATAATTTAGCTAATGAAGGTATTTACCAACAAAATGTAGAGCTTGCGACAGACTTAACAATTGAAATAGCTAAGTCTGCTTATATTTTGAGCCAGCACAGTAGTGCAGTAGCTAAAGTTACAGCTTTGCGAATGGGAGGTGATGTAGTTAGCTCTTGGTTATCAAGCGATGAAGAAAACGCCGAAAAAGAAGAAGATCCAAAAGATATAGGCACTGCACTTGTTAAAGCAAAAGATCAGCTTGCATTAGCACTTGAAGCAAACGAGATTATTGAACTTGAGCAAGCAACTATCACAGCTATAAATGAGCTTCAGCTTGAGCAAGAAGAGAAAGGCAGATGAAAACAAGCATTTTTGCTTTTTTAGTAGGATGTGTTTTTAATTGTTCAGCTCAAAGTTGGCCTGACTGGGTAACCAAATCCCATAAAAGTGATAAATACATTACTGCAGTCGGCATTGGTGAAAGTCGCTTAGCCGCAAAGCAAGCGGCTCTAGCCGACATTACGACTCAGTTAAGCGTTAATGTAAATACACAGCAATTACAAACGCTAAAAAAGCAAAATAATCGAGTAAATAACTATTTTGAACAAACAACGAGCTTAACTAGTTTACCTATTACATTAACGGGGCTTGAAGAGCTTAATTCGATTAACCAAAATAATTTATTTGCTTTAAAAGTGGGCATAAAAAAAGCGACTTTAATCGCTAATCTTAAATCTGATTTAGAGGGACTAGAGCGTATAGCCATCCCCAAAAATAATGTAGAACAGCGATTTATATGGGCTCTTCAAAAAAGTGAAGAGCTTAATCTTGCCTCAAAAAAAGTCGCTTTGTTAGAGCACCTATCTGGCCCTAAGCCATTTATAAAACAAATTTTAAATAAACTTTTAAATGAACAGTCAATAGGGTTAGGCGCTATCGCTTGCGATGTGATAGGCGCTAATAACATTAGCCAAATAAAGTCCGCTCTAAATGATGCGTTACCGCATAGTGGTTCAACTCGCTTATGGGTAAGGCCACAATTACGATGGCAGTATGCTCAAAGCGATAATGCCTACCTCGCTAAAGCAAATCTAACCATTGTACTTACTCGAAGCGTGAGTCCATTTAAAGTACTGTTACAGCACAACATATCCGCCCAAGAAAGTGCCAGCACTCAAGAAATCGCAAAACAAAACGCGATTAATCATTTAGTAAAACAAATTAAAGCGCCTGCTAGTCAGTGGCTGTTTGATAATTAGGAATAGCAATGAAATTAGTCAAAAATTTAACTCTTTCTGCACTAACTATTGCCTTATTGGCTGGTTGTAACACAAGCCCAAAACAGGGAAGCACGACTCAATCTGGCACAGTGAGCAACAACGCTTCGAATACAGTAATCGCCAAAAGTGCTTATGAATTTAAAGATGCTGATATTGTAATGCCAGCCTATTTTGATACTCAAGGTTTAGAGCGTTGTACCTTCGATATTAATAGTGAAATCGATAGTTGCCCACTCAAAAAACCTATTGTACGTATGTATTTTGACTTAGCTGGTGTAAGCGGAAGTGGTATTGGTGTTGATGCAATGCGTGAGTTTGATAATCAAAATTTATTGCTTATGCTCGAAAACCAATTTGCTGGTATTAATCGATTTAGAATTGTTACGCGTGATGATGATGCTATTTCAAAAGAACAACAGTTAATTTTACAACAACAAGGTGTAGCAACAGCAGCTAAACGCGCTGAAGTTAAAGCATTAATTCCCGATTTTGTCGTGAAAATTGATTCACTAAGGACACTAAAAACTGAAGGGGCGATCACGGATTGGGCCGACTACACATTAGAGCTGACAACTGGTGTTATAAACCCGCAAACACGTGAAAAGCTATCGCACCCAAATTTAGGAAAGATTCGTGTTAAATCGGAAGATGTACGTGATCGCTCAGAGTTGAAATTTACAACTGTAAGCGGACGCTATGCAGCGGGTTTCCATTTTGATCAAAGTGCTCATGTAAATGCAGTACTTAGCGACATGGGATCGCGTGGTATTGATATTTTACTTACTCGTATGTTGAGTGAAATGCCAGCAACAGCGCAAGTGTTAGGTATTAAAGGTAATAAGATTAGCTTAGACAGAGGCCAAAATGCAGGTGTGCTGCCTAACGAAACGATGATCATTTTTAGCTATGAGGCTGGATTTGTTGAGCCACTTGGCGTTGCAAATGTAAACCCTTCGCGAAGTAGCGCTAATGGTGAAATTATTCGTTGGAAAGACTCTCGTGCAGCTGATGATGTTAAAAACAAAGCTGAAAATGGCATTTACCGTCCATCAAATGTTGCCAAAATATTTGCTGTATCGGTTGGCACGCCAGCAGACTTTTTGGAGAATAGGACATGATCAAAAAGCTTGGCCTATTAGCTTTGTGTTCTTTAAGTGCACAAGCCCAGGTTGATGTCTTGGCTGATGGCACACTGCAAACACAGGCGTGTGCTTATGGTCGAGGTAGCACGGCTATTTCTGGTGCAAAAGCTCAGGCAAGTGCCGAGCTTATAAGTTTTATTAAAGGTAACAAAAGCCTAACAACACAAGGTGCACAGCAACATTTAACATCCAGATTAGATGATGATGCGGCCAGCTTATATGAGCAGCAACGAACTACGATGATGGAAGGGTTGAGTGCCGGTGCTGTTCCTTTAAACTACTCAACGCCTACGCTTAGCGGTAACGACACGTGCATGACTGTAAGCCTCAATCCACAGGAATTAGGAGAGCCACTACAGCAAAACTGGCAGCAAACCACGCAAAATTTTAGTGTGACAGTAATAGGCCAAGGCTGGAAAAAAGAAGGTAAAACAGCACTAACCATAGCAGAGCAAGATGCTTTACAACGTGCTGTATCGCAAGTGGTAGGTGTATGGCTTACTCAGCAACATACCCAATCTTCAAGCACGAGTATGAGTATTGCTGAGGGTAATGAGTCAACAAGTATGCAAGAGCTGATAGGTCAACAGCTTTCGAGTCACAGTGAAGGGCTTGTTAAAGAGTGGCAAACGCTGCAAACCAAAGAGCTCAAAAATGGGGGGGTAGAAGTTACTATTTTGGCTGTGGTAGAAAAAGCACCTCTCATTCAAAAAGCATCTAAATTACTGAGCATGATTGGTTCGCCTAGAGTCCAAGTTGTTGCGCCAGAGCCATTAAAAACAGAGCTTAAAGTTTGGCTAAACGAGCAGGGTATTGAGGTTGGTAACGCAGCGAGTTTAGCTATTTATGCGAAGTCTACAGTGATTAGCCGAGGGAACAACAGGCAGCTTTATTTAACTGCTGACGTTAGAGACTTAGCTGGAAATATTTATGGTCAATGGAAAAACGACCCTTCATTTATGTCATTGCCTAAAGGCCCATACGTTGAAAAAGATTTAATGGCTGTACATTTAGCAAGTGAGTCACAATCAAAAGCACTTCATAGCACGCTTAATAATGCATTTACTCAAGTTGTTGCAAGGGGGGGGTTAGTTCGTGAAGTCATGTTGCCAAGTAATAAGTTAACCCAACCAGAAAAACTGCATGATGTATTAAGTACATTAGGTGGCGTAAGCGACGTATCTATACACAGACAACAAAAATATACTGTAGCAAGCCTTAGGTTTAAAGGTGATACCGGTGAGCTTGCTAATGCGCTCGATCAAGCATTAATGACAATAACAGCAAAAAACCTTTCGAAAATTACAGTCGAAGACGATTTTACACTCAGGTACAAATAAGGATGGATGATGAAATTTAAAATATTAACATTAGCAATGGTTTTAGCTATGCCTGCAATTGCAACTGAAGAGTTTAGCCTAACAGACATGATACCTGCTCGCCCTGGAGCGCAAGTAGCGGGAGCTGAACAAGCACAAGTTTCTGGCGATGTAGTGGTTGCAAAAGATACAAATGTGGCAGTGGCTGTTGCGCATCAGGCACTAATTGATGATAACGAAGATGGCATAAAAATGATTCAGGTTGGCAGTGGTACCGGTATTTTATCAATCGGTAGTGCTAGCTATAACACTTACGACAATATGAATGCATCGTTACTTTCTAAACGCGGGGCTTATAATCAAGCGTATCTAATTGCTAAAAAACAATTAATTGAAAATATGAAGGGAGTGGAGCATCAGTGCAGCAATGTCGTGTCTGCAATTATGGATTCTATCGATACAGGCGTCGAAAGTACTGTAAATGAACAGACTAATATGATGGAAGCGTGTAAAGAGTCTGTATCTGGTTCGCTAGCGGGTTTTGTTACCTATGATGTATACGACAACGTTGATGAAAAAGGTGTACGAGTAAGCCTGATTTCAACACCAAAAACACGTGCTCAAATTAAAGAAAACCGCGGTGCCGTAGCGGTGACTACTGAGCCAAATGCTATTTTTCAACAAGTAATTGGTGATGTTAAAAGCGGTGTTTTACCTCCTGTAGGCGCTAAAGTACTAACTAATGCAGAAACGGGAGAAGTAATTGTATTAGGTTACGGCTCAGCCATTGCCCGTCAAAACCGAAATAAAACGGTTGCACGTAAGCTTAAAGGTGTTGCTAAATCTCAATCACAAACGCGTGCCCGTTCAGCGTTGCTTGCCACCATTCAAGGTGAACAAGTGTATTGGCAAGGTAGCTTTAATGAAAAGCAAATGGAAGGCACTAAGCAGTTTGAATACGAAGACCCATATTTAAATGATCCACAGCAAGTAAAAATTCTTGAAGAAGACCGCAGTACTTTTTTAAATCAATTAAAAACATCAGATGAATACTCAACTGTTGTAAAGGGTAAATTACCACCGGGAGTGAGCGTCAAAAGTTTTGCAAGTGATGATGGTTTCTGGCAGTACAGTGTTGCTGTTTACGCGCCAAGTTTAGAGGCAACAGCGCGCCAAGCTGCAAAAGAAATGGCTGGTAATAATGGACAAACAGTAAACGGCGTCAGTCGTTATGGTCATAAAATTAAAGCTCATGGTGGGTTAAATGATAAAGCGGCTAATCCTCAGGGGGCATCAGGTAAAGTAGCGAGTGAAAAGGAGCTTTAATGTTAGCACCTATTTTAGCGCTTACATTGGTGGCTTCGGGCACCTTTGACTCAGAGCAAACAATTGAAAAGCAAACTGCTTATTTTAAAAGTCAGGCTAATGGTCAATACGCCCGAGTAATGGCGTTAAAAACGAGTGCAAAAAATGCGCTTGAGCAGGCATGTCGAAATGCGTTGACCCTGCCCCAGCGCAGTATTATTAAAAATACTTTAGCTAAAAAGCTCAATATTACTTTGCCAGTATCGGTAAGCTTTATTGACGCTGAGATTGCGGGCTATAAGCAAGAAAAACAGCAAGAATGGTTAACTTGTACTGGCGTTGTAATACCTGCTGCGCATGATATTAACGAAGCAGGTCTTGCCGTTAGAGCTGCTTGGCAGATTGGTAGCCAAAAAGATAAAACAAACTTACGTTCTTTATTGCAAATAGCATTAAACCACCCTACAACAATGTCTGATGCGGTGGCATTAGTTGCAGATCAATCACCAGAAGAGCAACGCTTAAGCTATCTCGATAAATATTTAAAAGTGAGTGAGTTAATACTCGATGAAGCTAAAGCGTCAGTTGCACAAACGTGGTTTGTTAATAGGCGCTACAAGCAAGTTATTTCACTAACCCAGCAATGCAAAAGTTTAGATTGTAAGCGTTTAAATTTAGCTGCTCAAACTGCTTTTGATAACCTACCAGCTGATGATTTAAGTAGCTACTTTTAATTTTATTGGGATATAAAAATGCATCCAATAGCTAAAATTCTTCTAAAAATAGGCGTATTCGCTAATTTAACAATGGGTTTTACCAGCATAGCTCAAACGAATAATGAGGCTGAATTTGAGGCTTTTCTAAAAAAGCGCCAGAGTGAGTTTAGCCAGTTTGAGCAACAACAAAAGCAAGAATTTGAAGCGTTTGTAAGTGCTTGGCATGATGCGCAAAATGCATATTTAAAACAAGTAACTACAAAATGGCAAGACCCAAATCTGCCAAGTTCAAAAGTATGGGTCAAATACAGTGATGACTTAAATAAACGCACCAGTGTAAATTTTGAAAGTGGTGAAGTGGTGGTTGAGCTATTAAATAGCCGAAACAACGAGCAAGCTGTTGAATATGCAAAAGAGCAATTAAATGAACTTGCTCAAGTCTCGGTTGATAAAACACTTGCAAAGGATCCGGTATATATTGCAGCTAATAATACCATTAACAATAAGAGCTTCACTTCTGCGGGTCAGTCTTTAAATAGAAAAATTGAAAGAAATAAGCCATTAACAACGATTCAACCTAAAAAAATAGCCGAGCAAACGGTGCTTTCTACCGAGATTGTAGAAAAGGTACTTTCTGCCAAGGCGCCTAAAATAATTAAGCAAAAAGACAGAGTAACAATTAGTTATAAGCTGCCTGCTAATACGCTCTCTAATCAAGCAAAACGTTACTTACCTGAGGTTCAGCAACAAGCAAGGCGCTACAATATAGAGCCGGCATTGTTATTAGCCATAATTCATACTGAATCAAGTTTTAACCCATTAGCTCGCTCACCCATACCTGCCTTTGGTTTGATGCAAATAGTTCCTACATCAGCGGGTAAAGACGTGAGTAACTTTTTGCAAGGTAAACCATTACTACTAAGCCCTGAGTATTTATTCCAGGCAGATAATAACGTAGAGGCAGGGAGTACTTATGTGCATATTTTAAGTAATCGTTACTTTAAAAATGTACGTAACGAGCAATCAAGAATTTACATGAGTATAGCTGCTTATAATACTGGCCCTGGCAACGTAGCCAAAACGCTAAGTGGCTCTAAATCACTTAATCAGGCAAGTATTGCAGCTAATTCAATGTCTGCAGAGAAAATTTATACCTTAATGGTTAACAATTTACCTGCGCAAGAAACCCGTAATTACTTACAAAAAGTGGTAAAACGCACCGCTTATTATCAAAAGCAATTGAAAGGAATTTAAAATGAAAAAGTTATTACCTGTTATAGCCGCTTTAGCTTTAGGTGCGTGTTCAAGCACTCAACAAACACAGTCTGAGCCGTTAGCAAAAAATGATTCAGTGCCAAGCTGGGTATTATTACCTGTGTCGGATAAAGGGTTAGCTTCATCATCATGCGTACCTTGGTCTGGCAGTATGTCTACCGACAGAGCACAAGCTATTGCAGCAGCTCGCGCCGATTTATCACAACAGATACAGGTTAAAGCAAGCGTTATGGACAAGCTATATCGACGTAAAGCGCAAAGTAATGATGAGCTAAATGTTGGTGGAACGTTTGAGCAAGTAAGTAAGCAAGTTGCACAGCAAAGCCTTGTGGGTGCTGTGCCGCAAGAAGTTGCTTTTGCTAAATTAGATGGTGTAAAACAGCTTTGTACATTCGTTGTAATGAGCAATACACAAGAAACGTTTAATAACCTGGTCGCTCAATCTGGTAAGCGTTTAGATCCAAGTTCACGCGAAGCTCTTTACGAAGAGTTTAAAGCCCAAAAAGCAATGAAAGATCTTGAAAAAGAGTTAGATAATTTAAATAAATAATAGAAAATTCTTTATTACTAGGGCGTGTTGATCTTTGTGGTATGAAGAACAAACAGCATGAAGATAAAGTATAATTGAATTCGCCAGAAAACTTTACACCGAACCTACATGCCAAGATTAATGTTAACAGACGGGACATGGAATGTCTTATCAAAAGTAATGTACTTAAGTGGTCGAATTTATAATAAGCCCGACCAAAGAAAAACGCTCGAAGGCATACTGTATAAGATGCGCACAGGTATTCCATGGCGAGATTTACCTTCTGATTTTGGCCGTTGGAGTGCTATCTACAGACGGTTTAATTTATGGTCCAAAAAAGGGATTTTGAATGAACTGTTTCGCGCATTATCTCGTGATGCGGACATGGATTGGGTCTTCATTGATGGCAGTATTGTCAGGGCTCATCAACATAGTTGCGGTGCAAGAACTGCTGACAATGAATCAATTGGAAAGAGCCGAGGTGGAAATTCTACGAAAATTCATCTTGCAGTCGATAGCGGAGGATTGCCTGTTTATTATGAATTATCCTGTGGAAATACGCATGATATCGTCCATGCAGAGTCACTCGTAGCTAATTGCCCAACAAGTAATATGGTTGTCGCAGATAAAGGCTACGACAGTGAAAAACTGAGAGCGTTTATTCGTGATAATAACGCTACTCTCGTTATTCCACGTAAGGGCAACCGTTTAGTAGGCAATGAAGATATTGACTGGTGCATGTACAAATATCGGCACTTGGTTGAGAATGCATTTGGCCGTATTAAGCAATATAAAGGGATAGCCACGCGGTATGAAAAGCTTGAACGAAATTATCATTCAATGCTCGCTTTAGCATTTACTATGATGTGGCTACCAATGTGGGCTGATTGATATATGTACTACAAAGATCAACAGCCCTAGCAAAATCGTTTGCATTTTAAACGATATACTGAGTTTCGGGCATACCTATCCCTGTTAGCTTGTTGAGTGCTTTGAGCATGGCGTATGTCTCCCCAACTTGTGCATTGTAATTTCGAAGCGTGAGTGAAGCGCCTAGTAGTTGTTTTGCGCGATACTTAGCGGTCTCCGACAATGAACGCCTGTGGTAACCATATTTTCGTTTCCACTTTTTGTTCGAACCATAGAGCTTTTGGCAACCAACCGCCAGATTACGTGGATGACCTTTTTCCCAGAAGGCGGCTCCTTCACGTGGAGGGATTAGTAGAGGTATCGCTTTCTTAACCCTAATCGCCCTGTGGCACTCCCTTGTATCGTAAGCGCCATCTCCCGAAATTTCCTTGATGGATCGGCGTGTTTGATTGAGTAAATTTGGGAGTACTTCCGCATGTGTCACGCCTGAAATATTGTACTTGCGCCAGTTTGTGGTTTTGTAGCGAGACTTCGGCATGTAGTCAAAGTCAGTGAATGAATGTCCCTGATCTGATCGTAAGATTCTGATTTAGTTCATTCGATTTCCGCAACAAAGCCCACGCTAATTATTATCAGGCACTGACTGAGTTGAGATACTAGCGGAAGCTACGAACTGCTAATCAAGTTCGACCACTATTTTACCAATCTGCTGATTGGACTCCAGATAGTTATGCGCTGCTACTATCTCTT
>Ga0208203_1000378_pt1 | contig 20566 bp, 12 predicted proteins | sample DeeseametaMP2914_FD_184167 | JGI IMG/M metagenome (GOLD analysis project Ga0208203, IMG submission 184167) | Marine microbial communities from the Deep Atlantic Ocean - MP2914 (SPAdes) | ecosystem: Environmental > Aquatic > Marine > Oceanic | place: West of Santa Cruz de la Palma, Atlantic Ocean...
CAGAAGAATCGAATTCTCGCCAGGGGACTTTGTAGATGGGTCGTTAAGTTATACGATCGAAGCCCTTCATCCTGCTTGGGATCCAACGACAGCGGTTACGGGTACAATTACCGTCAGTTTTTCAGCTGCGACATCATTTGACGTCGTGACCTTTGATCAAAACCTAAATGATCGCCTTATCATTGAAGTTGCTGATGCTAGTGGATTTACTGGTGATGCAAACTTTGAAGTTGGTGATAATATTTCTACCCCAGATGGTGCTCGCGCTGTCATTGATTATATCGATCAGGAGAGAAGTCGCCTCTATATTAGAGTTACTCAGGCAAATGATGGCTTTACAGGATTCAAGCCTGGAGACTTACTTGATAAAACAAGCAGCTTTATTCTAGGACGAAAAGTGATTGTAGACTCAGCCGATGCGGTTGTAAAAGTCTATGATATCTCAGATTCAGTTCTTGATCAGGGCAATGGTATTGTTCCTGTCACACGCCAAGAAGATGGAAGTATTGTGACTCCTGCTACAGGAGAGACCTTTACTTATAGTATTACGCCAGCACTTCCAAGTGATTTAACAATCGCTGGAACTCCCGTTGGGGCCATTGTTCAAACGGATCCTGTCGTTGGTAATAACCCTGCTGGACTTCCCGAAACTATTTATACCTTAGCTGTGACAAATGGCAACGGACAGAGTGCTCTTGCTACTTTTGTTCTTTCTCTAAGTGAGAGCTTGGCCAATCCAAGTGTTGGTCGCTATCAGGTCGTGAAGTTAAGTAGTAATGGCGATCGCTTTTACCGCGGGACAAAGTTTGCAACGAGTGGTGGAGATGAGTCTAAGAAAGGGCGTGTGCTTCTTCCTTTAGATACAGATGGAGATGGAAGTAAAGACAGTCTTCTTCTTGAAGCTAATGGATTGATTGAGGATTCAGTTGGTATTGACAATAGTGCCAAATACTTTGCTTCAGAGGGAACTGTTGTTCCTCATCGCTTCTGGTATGTTAAAGATGCAACTGACTTTGACGTTGGCGATACGGTGACAAGTAATAGTGGAGCGCAGGCTGAAATTGTCCATGTTGATACGGCCAATGATCGCCTCTATGTTGAAATTAAAAATGGAAGTTTTTCTGTAGGAACTGATATTGAAGAGGATGATGTCTCAGCGCAGACGACAATCGTTAATATTCAAAAGTATCACTTCGTTACTGGTGTGATTGAAGTTTCTAGTGGAGATTTTGGAAGCTTTACAGTGGGTGCTCCTGTGACTGGAGCCGGAGGTTCTGAAGGTATTGTCGTTCAAAAACACCGTGGGAATAATAACACAACTGACCCTACAGATGACCGCTACTTTATCTTAGTTCAGCATACAGGTGGACCTAACTTCTTTGAAGGTCAGACTCTCAATGGTGCTCTAACTGCTCTTTCTATAGTAGGACCAATCGTTGATGTGACGATCTCTGGGGGAGCTGTTCCTGCTAATAGCTCTTCGAGTGGGCGAGTTGACCGTAACGGAAACCCCTTCTTTGAAGGTAATATGATCGGTTCTTTTAGAAGAGCTGCTGGTGAAGATTATCGCTCAATTGGATTTGCCGTTCATGGCACAGACTACTCTTCAAATAATATTACTGTCGCAGTTGAGGATTTTGATAGTCCCTTTACTCAAAGTGGTACAAACTTTATTGATGACTTTTCTATCTCGCAATCTTCTGTAAGAACTCAAGCTCATAATCGTATCAATGGCGTGGAGATGAGTAACCTCATTATTGGTTATGTGGGAGATGAATTCTATCTTCAGCCTGCAGTTCAAGGTAACTTTAACTACGCAACAATTAGCCCTGAAACACTTCCGAATGGATTAACTTTTGATTCTCTAACGGGGGTTATTTCAGGAACTCCAAGTGAGGGGATGAATGGTCAAAACTTCACAATTACTTATCGTAAGTCGGATAACACTGGAGTCACTTATACCTTTCCCTTTGTTATCTACAACCAATTTGAAATTGCTCACCTTACTGACAATGCAAGTTCTTATGTTCTTCACCGTGAAGGGCAAGGGCTTGGTGGATCGAATTGTAAGGTCTTTGGTCCTCAACTTATTGATGATCCCACTGATCCCAACTACAACCAAGCTATCTATGGGTTAAACGACATTGTCTGCCTTTTTGAAGGGGGCGAGTCGGATCTCTTTAATCAGGGGATTGATTTTGATATAAAGGCCGGAAACGGTATGTGTGAATATGTCCAATACGTGCCTTTCTCATACCAGGGATTCCTTCCAGGTGCTTCAAATCGTGAAATCGTCATCTACGATGAATTCACTGATGCTGACAAGTGTGACGACGCAACAGACGGTGCACCTGGATCATTAACAATGACAGGGCCTGCTGGTTACGTGACTTCTGGAGACGCTTCTCTCTTTGCTGGTGGCGAAGCTATGGCAGGAAGAGCCTTTGGCGGTACTTATTGTCAAAGCGGAGACTGTGTTTCTAGTCAGGAGGCATCTGCTGTTTGTACTTACGATTATTCACAAATTGATCCATCCTTTCCTAATCTTGATTCGGGCTCAATTGATGTGAGAACTGTTTCTTGTACTCATGAAGAAGGTGAAGACACTGATGATCCTGCGGATGGGACTCCAAACTCAAGACGTTGTATTTGTACGATCACAGAGCCTACGACAATTGATTGTGGAGGTGGAACTCTCAATGGTCTGGCTGGGGCTAAGGTTTCATCTGATCTTGATGTTTCTGAATCGAGTCTCATTATTCAGTCATACGATGGTATCCTAAGTGGTGGTTCAGTCCGTAATGTAGCGTCACCAATTAGTCGTACATATGGTTCAAATCGCTATATTGCTAACTATATCGACACTCGAAATTACGCCAGTAGTGTTGCCAATAGTTGTATAGGCTCACCCTATCACATGGACTCTTATGCTTCCGTTGGTAATCTTGTTGAAGATGCCAATGGAAGAAATAATAGAACGGCTTGGGATAATTACTCCAGTTTTCTTGATCCCTTTGGCCAATCGGCAGGTGGACTATATAGCAATTACTATACTTTTAATTGTCTAGATGCTGGTTATGACATCAAAGCGAGAATTAGAATTCTCGTAAGAGATTGGGATAGAGAATTCCTTCCTGAGGATCATGCTGTCACCAGCTTAATCAATGGAATGGATGACTCGGTTGATCTTGCGGGAACACCTCAGATTTCTATCTCTGCGGGTTCTCACACGGCGAGCTTAACTGCTGCAGTTGATGAAACGCTCTCTTCAATTGGTCTAGGGACACTTATCTATATCGAAGATGGGACGACGGCCGGATTGCAAACGGACGAGGATATTCCAGTTGAAGTGGCCCGCTATGATGGAGCTACAACGATTACACTTAAGGCTGCTGCTGGAATGAATCTTGGACCTGCGGACTTCTATATAAGAAGTAAGCAAAATGATGATGCGAGCAACTCATTTGACAACAATTACGATAATAGAGCTGATCACGATTCCATTTGGAATTGGATTGATGCTGCAAACCTTACAAAAGTACCTAATTATCAAGGCTGTGCCGATAATAACTTCAGTGATAACGCTAATGACGAATACACCACTGGTGGTACGATAAGTATGGCAGCAGGAAGCCGTACGGCGACAATCAGTGTGGCCATCCCTGGAGGAGAGATCATCCCTTACGGAAGTGTTATCGAAATTACGGATGGAGCAGTTGTGACTTACCTTATGGTGACATCAGCATCTGGAACGTCGATTACTTTTAGTAACTCCATTTCCTACACACTGGGTGCTGGAGCGACGTGGAGATTAATCAGAAGAATCCCATTCCCCGGCGAGCCAATATAAGGCGAACCCTCGCTAGCTTTCATGAATTCAATAACTTAGGACCTCTTTGGAGGCCCTTCTTAGTACCCGTTGATATTGACCCTAAGGCCGTCTGGCGTTAATTTTACGGGTAGTTTAAAAGTTAAATTTACAGGAAAGGGATGAAATATGCTTATGAAAGTGGCTAAGAAGTACACGACTAAGAATACTGATAAGAATACGCTTAAGACTTGGTATTCTTTACTATCGCTTGGCCGAAAATTAGATGATCGTGCCCCAAACTATCTCAAGCAGGCCATTGGTTGGTCTTACCATGCCCCATGTGCAGGCCATGATGCGATTCAACTGGCCATTGGTCAGATCTTCACTCTTGGAGAGGATCATCTCTTTCCCTATTATCGTGATCTTCAAACTTGTCTTTCAGCTGGTCTCACAGCAGAAGAAATTATTCTCAACGGTATCTCTAAAGCGACTGACCTCGCTTCAGGAGGTCGTCACATGTCAAACCACTTTGCAAAGCCAGAGTGGAATATTCATAACGTTTCTTCATGCACAGGAAACCATGTTCTCCACGCGGTGGGTGTTGCCCGAGCGATGAAGCGCTACGGACATAAAGGTGTCGCGATTTCTTCTCAAGGGGAGTCTTCTGTCTCTGAAGGTTACTGCTATGAGGCGATCAATGGTGCTTCAAATGAGAAGCTACCAGTCATCTTTGTTTTTCAAGACAATGGCTATGGAATCTCTGTTCCAAAAGCTGACCAAACTGCGAATGAGTTTGTTGCTGATAACTTCTCAGGATTTAAAAACCTCCGCATCATTCACTGCGATGGAAAGGATGTCTTTGATTCAATGAATGCTATGGCCGAAGCGCGTAAGCACGTTCTTGAAAAAGAAGAGCCTGTTATCGTTCACGCTCGTTGTGTGCGGATTCACTCTCACTCAAACTCAGATAAGCATGAGCTTTACAGAGACGAAGAAGAGCTAGCTGAAGCGGCAGCTCAAGATCCTCTTGATTACTTCAAAGAGGCCATGACAAAGAATAAGCTTCTTACTAAGAAAGAAATGGAAGAAATGGATGAGGAAGCGAAGGCAATGCTCCTAGAAGCTCACAAAGCGGCCATGAAAGCGCCTAATCCAGACCCTGCTAGTATTTACGATTATGTTATTCCTGAAGCCCATCAAAGTGAAAAGTATCCTGAGGGTCTTCACAGCGAAGAGGGTGAAGAGATCAAGTTCATCGACGCTCTCAATGGAACGCTTAAAGCCGAATTTCGTCATAACCCTGATACCTTTATCTGGGGCCAAGACATGGCCAATAAGGGCAAGGGTGGTATCTTCAATGTTTCAAAGGGAATGCAAGACGAGTTTGGAAAAGAGCGCGTGTTCAATGGTCCAATTGCTGAAGACTATATTTTAGGAACGGCCAACGGTTTTACACGTTTTAACGATGATATTCGTGTTGTGGTTGAAGGTGCAGAATTTGCGGATTATTTTTGGCCTGCCATGGAGCAAATGGTTGAGACCAGTCACGATTACTGGCGTTCTAATGGAGCCTTCTCTCCCAACGTCACCATTCGTATCGCTTCAGGTGGTTATATCGGTGGTGGTCTCTACCACTCTCAAAATATTGAAGCTTCCCTCGCACCTCTTCCTGGAATCAGAATTGTTGTCCCTGCCTTCGCTGACGATGCCGCAGGACTTTTAAGAACTTGTATGCGCTCTAAGGGGCCTTCAGTATTCTTAGAACCAAAGTCACTCTACAATGCCAAGCAAGCGATGAGTGTCGTTCCTGAGGACTTTGAAGTTCCCTTTGGTAAATGCCGTGTAAGAAGAGAGGGGAGTGACCTCACTATTTTAACTTACGGAAATACTGTCCATCACTCTTTAGAGGCAGCAGAAATTATCGCAAATGAAGATGGGGCGAGCGTTGAAGTCGTTGATCTGCGCTCCATCAGTCCTCTTGATGAGGAGGGAATTCTCGCCAGTGTGGCAAAGACTAATCGCTGCCTTGTGGTTCATGAAGATAAGGTCTTCGCGGGCTTTGGTGGCGAGCTTGTTGCGCTCATTAATGAGAAGGCCTTTGAGTCTCTTGATGCTCCTGTTCGTCGTGTCGGCTCAACCTTCACTCCTGTTGGATTTAATAGAATTCTTGAAAAAGCAATTCTGCCCAACACTGATCGCGTTCTCGAAGCTGTTAGAGAGCTTCTCGCTTACTAAAGAGATTGACGCCCACTCTCGTCTAAGGAGTGGGTTTTTTGATTCATTGTTCATCCTTTAACCCCATCAGTCCTCTTAAGGATCTCAGTCAGGTCTTCGAATCCGTCTAGGTTTCTAATCTTTAAAGGCGTTCAAAGTACGCGAGGGCCTTTCTTCTTTATAATTGTTCATTTTTTAGGCAAGTCATGCCTCTTTGATGCCAATTATTTAACTATGTTTAAATCTGGTTTAATAAAAGTAAAAATGGTCCATTTTTCCTGTGTTTATTAACTTTTCAGCCTGTTAAACTGTCCCTATTATCTCAGTATTTTTAAAACCGAGTAAATTGTACAGGTGTACAAAAAAGGACGACTTATGAAACGAATTGATGATTTCTCTCATCTCGCAGCTTCAGACAACCAGTATATTGATGGACTCTATGAGACCTATAAGAATAACCCAGATGAGCTCGATGAGTCTTGGGTCAGCTTCTTTAAGGGTTTTGAGTTTCAGATGGGTGGCGCTGTGAGTGAAGGTGATATCTCCTCTGAAAAAATGAGAAAAGAATTCAATGTCTTTCGTCTGATTCAATCCTTTAGAGCGAGAGGACACCTTCTTTCAGATACGAATCCTATTCGTCCTCGTCGTGATCGACACGCGCGTATTAGTTTAGAAGATTATGACCTTACTCAAGAGGATCTCGGCCAGGGCTTTCTTTGCGGAGAGTTTGTTGGACTGGGAGCTGGGGCCACTCTTCAAAGTATTATGGATCATTTGCGCTCCATCTATTGTGGCAAGATTGGTATTGAGTATATGCATTCAAATGACACAGAAGTGCGCCGCTGGTGTCGCGATTACTTTGAATCAAAGGGAAAGAATATTAACTTTCCCATTGATTATAAGAAGAGAATCTTAAGAAAGCTCAATCAAGCGGAAATCTTTGAGTCCTTTTTACAAAATAAGTTCATCGGCCAAAAGCGCTTTTCTTTGGAAGGTGGTGAGACGACTATTCCGGCACTTGATGCCATCATCAATAAAGGGGCTGAAACAGGAGCGCGTGAATTTGTTATTGGCATGGCCCACAGAGGTCGGTTGAATATCCTCGCCAATACCATCGGTAAAACCTATGAATTCATCTTTAAAGAATTTGAAGGGGGAACCGTTGAAGACGCAGCCGCAGAAGGTGATGGCGATGTAAAATATCACCTTGGCTATACGTCAATTTCTGAAGCCGCTGGCGGACAAGAAGTTTACTTAAAAATTCTTCCTAATCCTTCTCACCTAGAAGCAGTTGCTCCCGTTGTTAATGGCTATTGTCGTGCTCAAGTTGATTACGGGTATAAAGGGGATGAATCAAAAATCATTCCTATCGTTATCCACGGCGACGCAGCTGTTGCTGGTCAAGGGGTGGTTTACGAGTCTCTTCAAATGTCCGAACTTCCTGGGTATCAAACGGGTGGTTCCATCCACTTTATCATTAACAACCAAATTGGTTTTACAACTGACTGGATGGAGGGGAGGAGTTCTCAGTACTCAACTTCCGTCGCAAAAATGCTTGATACCCTAATTCTCCATGTTAATGGTGATGAACCAGAGCATGTGTGCTTTGCAGCCGAAATGGCGGTAGCTTTTCGTCAAAAGTTCAAAAAAGATGTTTGGGTCGATATGGTTTGTTATCGTAAGCACGGTCACAATGAAGGTGATGAGCCTAAATACACACAGCCTCATCTCTATGGCCTAGTCGCCAAACATAAGAACCCACGTGAGCTTTATATGGAAAAGCTTATTAAGCATGGTTCTATTGAAAAAGATCTCGCCAAGAAGATGAAAGATGAGTTTAAGAAAGAACTCAGTGATCGCTTTAACATGGTTAAGCAAGAGGAAATCCCTGAGCGCCGTAAGGGCCCTCATAAAGAGTGGCTGAATCTACGCTGGTCTAAGCCAGAAGACTTTCTAGAGTCACCAGATACTTCTGTTAAAAAAGCGGATCTTGAAAAAATCTTAGAGGCGATAACGAAAACACCAGAAGGATTCAAGACTCTTAAGAAGGCCCAGAAAATTCTTGATATGAGAAGAAAGGCTTTTGAAAATGATCAACTCGATTGGGCCACGGCAGAGCTTCTCTCTTATGGCTCCCTTCTTCTGCAAAAGTATAATATTCGCTTCTCTGGTCAAGACGTAGTGAGGGGAACTTTTTCTCACCGCCACGCTAAGGTCTTTGATGAGTTTACAAATGAGTCTTATTGCGGACTCGATAATATTACCGATGAACAGGGAAAGATGGATATCTACAATTCTTTCCTCTCTGAGTACGCGGTCCTTGGATTTGAGTATGGCTATTCTCAAGGATCTCCGTGGGCCTTGAATATGTGGGAAGCTCAATTTGGAGACTTCTCAAATGGTGCTCAAATTATGATTGATCAATTCATCTCGGCAGCTGAGAGTAAGTGGCGTCGAATGAGTGGTCTTGTTCTTCTTCTCCCACACGGTTATGAAGGGCAGGGGCCTGAGCATAGTTCTGCAAGACCTGAGCGCTATCTTCAATTGGCGGCTGAATACAATATGGTTGTTGCTAACTGTACGACACCTGCTAACTTCTTTCATATGATCAGAAGACAACTCACATGGGAATTTAGAAAACCTCTCGTGGTCTTCACTCCGAAATCACTTCTTCGTGATCCTCGTTGTGTCAGTTCTGTAAAAGAGTTAACGGATGGGAAATTTCAAGAAGTTATTGATGATGACTTCTGTGATCCAAAGAAAGTTAAGAAGGTTCTCTTTTGTACAGGTAAGGTTTATTACCACCTTATGGAGAAGCAGCGTCAGGATGATCGTAAGGATGTTGCCATTGTTCGCCTCGAGCAAATCTATCCTCTCGTTGATAGCAAAATAAAAGAAGTAAAAAGTAAGTATAAGAAAGCTCAATTCGTATGGGTCCAAGAAGAGCCCTACAATATGGGAGCTTGGACTTACCTGATGAGATGGCGTGATCTCTTTGCCGATTTTGAGTGTGTGGCAAGAAAATCATCAGCTTCTCCGGCTTCTGGATTTGCGAAGGTCCATGCCAAGGAACAAGAAGAATTAATGAATAAAGCATTTTCATAAATAGAAGTTTGTAACAAGGAATCATAAGATGAGTATCGAAATTAAAATTCCAAGTATTGGTGAATCGATTACAGAAGTGACTCTCACAACTTGGTTAAAAGAGGATGGAGAGTTTGTTGAAGAGGGTGATATCCTCTGTGAGATTGAATCTGATAAGGCGACCGTTGAACTTCCTGCAGAAGAAAGTGGAGTTCTTACCCGCTCAGTAGATGAGGGGACTGACCTTGAAATTGGTGCTGTCATCGGTAGCCTTGCTCCAGGTGAGGGTGCTCCTGCCCCTAAGAAAGAAGAAGCCAGTGAAGAATCCTCTTCAGAGTCTTCATCATCAGAATCGGCGCCAGCACCTTCTTCTGGCGATAAGAATTACCCTAGTCCTGCTGCTCGTAAGATTATGGATGAGAAAGGTCTTTCTGCTGGCGATGTTCAAGGAACAGGTAAAGATGGCCGCATCACGAAAGCCGATGCCATGGGCGCTCAAAAGTCAGCTTCTTCAAGTAAGACTGCAACGACACCAGAACCTAAGAAAGACGCTATTATTGAGGCCCAGTCTCCTTCTGTTGGTGGAGAGAGGGGAACACGCCGTGAGAAGATGACTCGTCTGAGAAAGACGATCGCTTCACGTCTTACCGAGGCCAAGAACTCTACAGCGATGCTTACGACTTTTAATGAAATCGATATGCATTGGATTATGGAGCTTAGAAAGAAGTACAAAGAGCAATTTAAAGAGAAGCATGATATTGGACTTGGTTTTATGAGCTTCTTTACCAAGGCCTGTGCTATCGCTCTTAGTGAAGTTCCTGGAGTGAACGCGATGATCGATGGAGACGAGATTGTCTATCATGATTACGCAGATATCGGTATTGCCGTTTCTACACCTAAAGGCCTTGTTGTTCCTAACGTGAGAAATGCTGAATCTCTCAGTCTTGCTCAAATCGAAAAAGAGATTAAGCGCCTTGCTCTAAAAGGACGTGACGGTAAACTTACTCTTGATGAGATGAGTGGGGGAACGTTCACGATCACTAACGGTGGTGTTTTTGGTTCCATGCTCTCGACTCCTATTATTAATATTCCTCAGTCGGGAATCCTTGGCATGCACAATATCGTTGAGCGTCCTGTTGCCATTAATGGCCAGGTTGTGGTTCATCCTGTGATGTATACGGCCCTTAGTTACGATCACCGTATCGTCGATGGTAAAGAGTCAGTGACTTTCCTTTATCGTGTGAAGGAACTGATTGAAGATCCAGCAAGAATGCTTTTAGACGTTTAAGAGATCATCACTAAGGAGTATAAAATGAGTAAAGAATATGATGTTGTCATTATTGGAAGTGGTCCTGGTGGTTATGTATGTGCCATTCGTGCCGCTCAACTAGGCTTTAAAACAGCGCTTGTTGAGAAGTATCAAACGCTTGGTGGAACTTGTCTCAATGTGGGTTGTATCCCTTCTAAGGCGTGGCTAGATTCAAGTGAGCGCTACCACGAACTTGTGAACCATTTTCAAGATCACGGAATCAACGCCAATAAAGTTGATATTGATTTCCCAAAAATGCGTGAAAGAGTTGAGAAGGTTGTCAGTGACACTTGTGGCGGCGTGAGCTTCTTGATGAAAAAGAATAAGGTCGATGTTTATACAGGTCATGGCTCCTTTGTTGATGAGCACACTATAAAAATTAGTGGTGAAAAAGAAGAGCAGATTAAAGGCAAGAATATTGTTATTGCCACAGGATCTAAGCCATCTTCTATTCCAGGTGTTGAGATCGACAAGAAAAGAGTCATTACCTCTACTGAAGCCCTTAAGCTTCCTGAGTTGCCTAAGAGCATGATTGTTATTGGTGGCGGTGTGATTGGTCTTGAGCTTGGCTCCGTATTTAAAAGGCTTGGGACCGAGATCTCTGTTGTTGAATACGCCGACTCATGTTTGGCGACAATGGATAAGGACATGGGTAAGAACCTACAAAAAGTTCTTAAGAAACAGGGAATGGAGTTCTATCTAGGTCATGGGGTGACAAAGGTTGATGCTCTCAAAACCAAAGTAAAGGTTACGGCCAAAGCAAAGAAAGATGATAAAGAAGTTAATCTTGAGGCTGATTATGTTCTTGTGGCCGCTGGACGCCGTCCTTATACGGAAGGGCTCAACTTAGAAGGAATTGGTCTTGAACTTGATGAGAGAGGACGTGTGCCTACCGATAATCAACTCAGAACTAAGATTTCTCATATTTACGCTATTGGTGATGTTACGAAGGGCGCGATGCTTGCTCATAAGGCTGAAGAAGAAGGTGTTTTTGTAGCAGAACTTCTCAATGGAGAGAAACCCCATCTTAATTATCTTCTAGTTCCAGGTGTTGTCTACACTTGGCCAGAGGTTGCTTCAGTTGGCTATACAGAACAGCAGCTTAAGGAAGAGAAGAAAGCCTATAAAACGGGCAGCTTTCCTTTTAAAGCTTCTGGTCGAGCACGGGCTTCCAATGAGTCAGAAGGTCTTATCAAGGTTCTTGCCGACAAAGAGACTGATGAGATTCTTGGTGTTCATATGGTTGGACCTCGCTGTGCCGATATGATTGCAGAAGCAGTTCTCGCCATGGAGTTTAGGGCGTCAGCTGAGGATGTTGCCAGAACCTGCCACGCTCACCCCACTTACACGGAGTCCTTTAAAGAGGCGTGTCTCGCCGCAACAGAAGGTCGTGCACTCCATATTTAAAATATAAAGGAGTTAAAATTAAAGAAAGGGCCCCAGCGAGGGCCTTTTTTATTTACAAGGGTGTTTAAGAATTGGGCAAAAAAAAGGCAGACCTTAAGCCTGCCTTTAACATATCGGATTTATTGATATTAAAAGGGAAATTTAGGGTCCTCTGGACATTCCTTGAGAACAAAATCTTTCTCAAAAGCACGGCCCCATTCGATGGAATTATCCTCTGTATCCACATTCTTTTTAAGGACCTGAATAGGTTGCTTGAGAGGGATTTCAACCTTAACTGATTCATGAGAGATACAGACTCCACGATCCCAACGAATACATTGTTCAACAAATCTTACGCGATCAGTATAGAGGTAGTCGTACATGAACTTGGTGAAGTTGATGGTGACAACGTACTTGTAACGCGAGCGGATTCTCTCACCTGAAATACAAAGAGCATTAAAACCAATTTGTCTGCCCTCAATATCATATTTCGGAAACTGAGGTCTTAGGTTGGGGTTTCTGTAAATATCTTGCCAGCTTTGCTTTGGCCCGCCGTTGTCGTTTCCAATCCCTGTTCCGGGAGTGTTCGACTGAGCAGAGGCACAGAGGCTAAATACAAAGAAAAGTGTAATGAATGAGAGTGCTTTAAATATTTCTTTCATGTCCAACTTACCTTAGTGCTTAAATTCTTTGGGAGACTCTTCAAGAGTATCAACAACTGATTGAGTAAATGCTCTTACATTACCGTGATTCTTGGGGTCTTTCGCTATTTCCATTTTCTTGTCAAAAGCCTCTTTTTCAATCTCTAGCCATTTCGCATAGGCTTCCTCAGAAAGACCTTGAGCGTAGAGGGAGAAATAGTTTTGACCAAGTTCATCGCCATTGCTTGGCTTGTGAAAGCGGTTGATAAGATGCTGGCCAACATAGGAGAGGGTATCTCCACTGAGAGGAACTTGATTGATTCCAAGAGTGTAGAAGTCTTTTCTTAGGGGAGCAGCAACTTGCTGGTCGAGCATTTTATTGAGGAGGCGCTCACCATAAGCCCCGTAATTAAAAGCAATATATTCTTTGCTGACTCCACCAGTGCCAAGGAGAAAGTAGATTTCACAAAAGGCAGGATCTTTCTTCAATTCTGCATCGAGATCCATTTGGTAGACAATATTTTCGCTAAAATTGCGAGGGGAGCTTTTGATAATAAACTCTTTAATAATGTCAGGGACCTTTTCAAAGAGTTCAGCATCATTTTGGCTCTTACAAAGAACACGATAAATTTTAAAGACAGTTTGTTGACCAGGCTTGTTTTCGCAATCAATGAGTCTCTTTAAAGTCTTTTCGTGAATGCCCATAAGCATGGCCATTACTTTGATCCCTTTCTTGGGATCATTAAACTCACTTAGCTTTTCCTTGAGGTCATTAGCCACTTGGAGCCTGAGCTGATCAGGTTTCACTTGGGCCTTATTAATGTCGTGCGATTCTTGCACAATGATATCCTCATAAAATCTTAAAATATTAGATTATTTTTATAGGTTATAATGTAGGAAAAGATCATCAAAAATAAAATGAAAAAAACTGACAAGATGATTGTGCGGTGAAGTAAGAAGGTTGGTGGCACAAGCGCTTTCATCCTTATGCACAGATGCCACCAATCATATCTTCTATTCCCAAGGTTAGGCGAGACCAGGGATTATCACTCGGAGTTTTGCCGCACCGAGCTAAAAGCACCCAGAGACATGAAATGCTTTCTTGAAATAAAGTATTTCTCCGCAGAGGTTAAAAAACAAATAAAACCCTAAAAAACTGATTAAACTTGGACAAAGTCCATGCCTTCCTGAAACAAGCGGACATTTGTCTCTTTTTGTCCTTTTGTCCTTCCAATCTGTTAGAATTAAAGGGTGAGAAAAATTTCGAAGTGATTATAATAAAAGAAGTGGTCCCCCAGGCGGGACTTGAACCCGCACGGCCGTGAAGCCCCGGGATTTTAAATCCCGTATGTCTACCAATTTCATCACCGGGGGACTTAAGGTAGGTTTGAATTTTGAACTATTTACAGCAATATTGTCAACGAGCAAATCACATCATTTTAACGTTTGGGCTGGTTGCGCTCGCTCTGAGTTCCTGTTCGAGTAATCCCCAGCCAGAGGCTAAAAAGGAAGAGGCGATCGGTGTGAAGGCCAAACCCGTATGGTTTAATGCTCCTGAAAGATTTAGGCTGCGCACCTCTATGGGAGATATCCCTGGCCATCCCTTTTTTGACCTCACTGCTTTTCGTACTAAAGAGAGTAGTGATATTTCTTACTACCTCACGACACCTGTGGGCTCAGCCCATAGGTATGATCTTGATCTCGTTAGTGGTGAACTCTTTAGGGAGAGAACCTATTGCTCTCAAGATGATATTTGGGAGTCCTATTCTTCTAAGATAGACAGACCTAATTTCTCTCAAGGCATTATCCCGCGCCTTCTCGACCAAACAGGTGAGCCTCAAAGGGTGTGGGTCTTTGGTGCCAAGGAGCATCTTCTCAGTAATCGGGTGAACTCCACTGTCCAATCTCAAAGAGCGCGAATCGTTGGAGGTGTCCTCTTACAATTTTGTGATGAGTATCCTTGCCGCTCCCAGAAGGCATGGCTCTCTCAACTTGTTCTCATTGGAGTTAATCCCTTTGATCCCCAGTTTGAAAAAGTGATGACGATTTCAGATCTTAAGTCAAAAGTTGATTGGGCCTATATGAAGGCTTTTGCAGAAAATGGATTTGGGCGCACAAGGCTAGGTCCAAAACCTGTGCCAGCCTATCGCCTGGTAGGCGAAATCTCAGGTCAGAAGGCGCTTGATAATGCTTACAAGTATGGGCATCACTTTGCTTTTGAGGAGATTAATTCACTAAGAAAGAATTGCTTCTATCTCTATGACTATCTCTGGCGTTCTCAAAAGAAGGTGAGGGCTGCCATGAATAAGGCCTATCTTAAAGAAAAGAATCTTGAGGCTGAATATAGCAAGAGGGCTAAAGAGCTTAGAGATATGGCCAAATTTCAAATGAGCCGCTTCTTCAAAGAGGACTTTGAGGAGGAAGTGAAAGAAGATGAGCAAAGTGCTGCCGCCAAGGAGAGAATTCTTGATTGGTCGCGCTTCTTTTTTCATTTTTATGAAAAATATGGGGAGAGGTTTAGAACCTGCGCGCGTTTTGTAAGACCCGCTAATCAAAAGATAAATCCAGAGCGAATGTGGTTCTTTGCGCATATGACGAATTGGTTTAATTTAGAGGATCTCAACTACTATTATTTGTGTAGAAGACGCACTTGGGTTGAGAATACCCTGATGGCCAATGGAAAGAGACGTTACCAAACAGGTGTACCGAGAGAATGTTCCTCAAAACAACTTGATGAGTCATTTGATCAAGCAGTCACGGTTATGTCCGCTTTAAATAATTCTGGAAAAGAGCATTACCATTTTCTTGAGTTTGATAATGGAATAGGGGGCACTCATCAGGAACTCTTTAGTTGGACCCATCGCAATGGAAAGCATCTCGGTTGTAATGCCCGTGAGCTAGAGGAGAAAGAGCCGATCTTTCCTCAAGATATTTCATGGGATAAGTTTACGAAAAAGTTGCGCCGTGGACGCTACGATATTATTCGTTAGGTTGTCATCCAATACTTCTATTCCTAAAATAACAGGATGGAAGCATCTGTAATCAATTCGAAGAGCTTTTTGGCACGCATGAAGTCATGGTCGCGTGCTGAGCTTATGAGCCCCTTTATTGTGGGGGGCAATTGCTGTACGCGAGAATTGGCCCGACTAAGTGGACCAAACCCCCAAGCGGCCAATATTAGAGAAGATCTTATTGATAATAAAGCAGCAGGCTCTTGTGACGTCTTGATTGTATCAGGTGTGATTAACGAAAAGTCCCAAGCCTACCTTAGGGAGCTTTATGAGTCTTTAATGGAACCACGTTATGTTATGGCCGTTGGTATGTGCACTGCAAGTGGCGCTCTCTTTGAGACCATACCTTTGGACTCCTTTCTTCCTGTCGATATTTATATTGGTGGCTGTCCTCCAACGCTTGAATCCTTGATTGCAGGGATTGAAAAGATGCGTAGTATGGTCCGTCGTGGAGAGGGGCAAAGGGAGATTCATGCACAAGCTTAGAGATGAGCTCTTCAAATCATTTGGTACTGATTTTCAATCTTCCTTTTCGAGTCATGGAAGTTTAGCTTTTAATCTCCCTTTGACGTTTCCTCTTGATAGGGAGGAGACGACTATTTATGAAGATTTCTTTTTTCGCTTAAAAGACGACTTTGGTTTTATTATGCTTCTTGACCTGACCCTTGAAACAGATGGATCTAAGAAGTCACTCGTCTATCAGTTTCTCAATCTTGAAGTTTATTTCAGGCTTCAAGTTAGAGTTGATATCGGAGAAGGACAATTCTTTGCCAGCCTCGCTTCCCTTTACCCTAGTGCTCAGGCCTTTGAAGAAGATATCTGTCAGCATGAAGATATTTATATTTCTAATGGACTTAAATCCCAACAACGAGTTCTTCTCGCCCAAGGCAAGAAGAAAGTTAAAATAAAAGAACTGCCAAAATATGAGTTGCCCCTTAGACCTGAAAGTGAAGCCAGTGAAAAGAAGTGGCAGCGCTTTGGTCCCTATGAGAGTCCCTTTAAAGGCAAGGCACGTGCCGACTTTCTTCATGGCAACGGAAAGGTCTTTGACATTGAAATGGAGAGAGGTCTTCACTTTAGGAACTTTGAAAAGCAAACCTTAAAGAAAGACTTCTTTCATTTGACCTTTCTCTTTGAGCGTTTGAGTTTAAAAGACTGTGTTTTTGCCCCTCTCCTTTGGGTTGAAACCATGGAAGAGCGCCTTAAGATTGAAGTGCCTGATAAGGCCCGTGCCTTAAGAATGGTGTGGATGGAGCTTGCGCGTTCAGAAAACCATCTGCTATTTCTATGGGAGCTCACCCATGATCTTGGTTTCTTTGCTGAAGCGAGTGTCTTTGCGGAGCTTCTCGAGCAAATTTATCATCTCTACAATCTCTATGCGGGAAAAACTCAAAACTTTCCTCTCTTTAATTTTGGAGGCATGGTTAAAGCAGCGCCTTTAGGATGGGGAACGGAAACGCTTGAAGCCGCGAAATATATTTTTAAGGTTCTTGAAGACGTGGATGGAGAGCTTCACCGAAACTCCCGTTGGATGAAAGAGACTCAAGATTTTCCCATGAGTGCGACAACGGCAATTGAGCTGGGTATCACGGGACCAAACTTAAGAGCTTGTGGCGTAAACTTTGACTCACGTAAATCAAGGCCTCGTTATTTCTATGATGATGTTGAATTCGAAGTTCCTCTGGGGATTGATGGAACTACTTATGACCGCTTCTTAGTTCGTCTTCATGAATTAAAGCAAAGCCTAAGAATTATTAATCAAGTGCTCGATCATCTCCCGGCCGGGGATTACCTTAATAAAAATCACGTGCTCTACAATCCTCTACTTGAAAAGAGAGGAGTTGATTTTGAGAACGGTTTTTCTGGTGCTCAAGAAGCCTTTAGGAAAGAGGAGAGCTTCACCATGGTTGAGTCTTCTGAAGGTCAGTTAGGGCTTTACCTGAAGACAGATGAAAGTGGGTTAAAACATCTTCATATTCGCTCTTCAAGTTTAGTGCATTTTTACTCCTATCCCACTCTTGTCCGAGGAGGGAGCATCAATGGCGCTCTAACAGCTTTTCAAAGCCTCAATATTGACCCATGGGAGATGGATAGATGATTCTTGATAGAGAAGTTTATTTTTCAAACTCCCTGCCTAAAAGAGTTTTTCTCTTTTTTAAAAAGTTCTTCTATATTCTCTTTCGCTTTCTCGGCCGACCAAACTGGGGACGATTGCAAGCAGGAGAAAAGGTTCTTGGCGAGCGCCAATTTCTTAAACTTAAAGATAATGACAATGGTGATCTTCGCTGCACAAGTTGTCAGCTTTGTGTTGAGGCCTGTCCCACTCATTGCTTAGTTGTTGAATTACCAGGCAAGAAAACCTTTCCCATCGCTCCTAAGAGCTTTCTTTTTGAATCCTTAAAATGCATCAATTGTGATCTTTGCATTGATGTTTGCCCAGAGGATGCCATCGAGTTTTCAAGTGACTCTCAAAATATATGGCACAAGGATGGGCCTAAGGAAGTAGATCTTATAGCAAAGAGGGCCAGTGCTCTTTCGTGATCTCTTGGGGGAAGATTTCACTTCTCATCTTCAGAGGATTTCTTCCTAGTCTTCTTATAAAATCACGCCTCGGTATTTCAGAGCCCCCAAGGGCTTTAATCACAGGCGTCACCATCTGAGTATCTAGCCAATCTATGCCAGCCTCGTTGAGGAGATTTAGGAGGAGCACCAAACAAAACTTGGAAGCATTATCAACGGAGTGGAACATACTCTCTCCCGTGATAATCCCATTGATACACACGCCATAAACCCCACCCACAAGCTTGTCATTTTCATAGGCTTCAATTGAGTAGGCGAGCTCCTTATTAAAGAGGTGAATATAGCCATCAAGTACTTCTTGGGTGATCCATGTTCCGGCCTGATCTCTTCTTTTGGCCTGAGCACAATTTTCAATAACTTCTTTAAAATTTGTATTGGCCTTAAAAGTGAGATCACTTTTTTTGAAGTAGCGACTTAGGCGTTTATTAACCTTGAGATCTTTAAAGGCGATAATTCCGCGCGGGTCAGGGCTAAACCAGGCAAGGGGAAAGTCCTCATTAATAGGCCAGGGAAAAATACCTTGCCGGTAGGCGAGTATTAATGTGGGGATCTCCAGATCTCCACCTAGGGCGAGAAGTCCATTTTCATCAGCAGTTTCAACTGGAGGGAAGTTTACGACGGCCACATATTCTCCTGAAAGAAAGTGAGAATGGATTGCGCACTTAAGAGAGTTGTTTCGGGTTCAGGATTTAGGCCCGCGCCAGTGGAGACAAAGGGGGCGACTTCCATAAGGTCTGCACCCGTGAGAGGATACTTCTCACACAAGAGTTCCATCAAGATAAGGCAATCATCACAGCTGAGACCATCGGTCTCTGGAGTTCCAGTTGCCCCGGCCTGACTGATATCGAGAGCATCAATATCAAAGCTAATATACAACTCATCTACTTCTTTTTGCTCGAGAAAGGCGAGTATTTTTTGAGCAACCTTAACGGGTCCCTGATCAAAAACTTCTTGGTTCCAGATCTGTTGGACACCAAATGTTGACTCCCAGTGCCCACGCTCCTGACCGCTTGAGCGGATGCCAATTTGAATGAGGTGATCTGCGCTTGGGAGGTCTTCAAGAATATGGGTGCACCAAGAACCAAAACACAGATCAATCCCAAGTCTTTGGGTTAAAAGGTCAGTGTGAGCATCAAAGTGAATAAGGGCTACCTTAATACCTTGTTCTTTTTTATGCTTTAAGTAAGTCTTAGTCGTTGGGTAGCTGACTGAGTGATCCCCTCCCAAGGAAAGGATCTTGATTTTGGGATTAATCTCGTAAACTTTTTTTAAGACCTCTTCTGTCATGCTGAGAGGGCTTACACTAAAAGGCACTTTATCATCGCCATAGAGTGCCGTTTTACAGTTCGCAATTGTTTCTTCGTTAAGGTACTTGTCATGCAGAAGGTGAGGAATAACACGAATATCACCAATGTCGATAACATCATTTAATGAGGGAGTGGCCTGGTAAAAGGATTGGCGTAAAAAGAGAGGTCCCCAATTTGCTCCGCGCTGAATACCGCCGCCACAGTCAGAGCATATCCCTAGAATCGCTCCCTTTGCGTTTTCAAGATTCTCAATAGAGTGAAGCCATTTTTCCTTGATCTCGTTTTCTTTGGTCGTTTGGTAGAGAAGCTGGTGAAGTTGTTCTTTGCGCTCTTTTGCGGTGTTGACTGTGAAGACGCCATTTCCTGGAGGGCAAAGAAGGGGGGTGATCATATTTTTCGAAACGGTCATAAGAGTCCTTAAATAAGCTCCTCTCCAATGAGGCGATTATGAAGAAGGGAGTGCTTAAAATTATACTGAAAAGCATCTGAGGGATCATTAAGAAAACGGTTCAGAACATTTTCTTCAAAGTGAAGGAGCCGCTCTTCAAGGTCGTGGGTGACGCCAGCAATATGGCTCGTGCAATGAATATTGGAGATCCCCTTAAAGTCCTTACTTTGAAAGGGCTCATTTTCAAAAACGTCCAAATAAGCAAAAGCTTTTGGCCTCTCTTTTAAAAACTTAAGAAGATCACTCTGGTTGATAAGTTCACCCCGGGCACTATTGATAATCAGGGCATCATTAGGAAGAAGGGGGAGGTTGTCTTTATTAAGCATTTTAATATTGTTCTTATTAAGACTGGCACAGAGAATGAGGACATCGGTCTGAGAGAGAAGGTCTTTAAGCTGTCCCTTATAAATATCATCACCTTTTATATAGGGGTCATAGTATGTGACACCACAAAGGGGGGAAAGAACTGAGCCAACCAACTTGCCAACATGGCCCTTTCCGAGAATCGTCACCTTCTTATTCGCCAATAAAGTGCGCTCCCATGTTCTCTCTTTTGACCACTCGCTTTGGTGATTATGGCGGGCAAAGTGAGAAAAGAGATGGCCTAGAATATACTCACTCACACCTTGGGCGCGAATGGACTGGCCAACGACGATAGGGAAGCTTTGCTCATTTACCCAGGCGGCATCTAGGTTGTCATAGCCCGAATTGGGATGGAGCCACAGGGCGCATTCATTAAGAAGCTCCTTTGGAACCTTTTGGCAGGGAGTATGGG
>Ga0208203_1000382_pt1 | contig 20448 bp, 17 predicted proteins | sample DeeseametaMP2914_FD_184167 | JGI IMG/M metagenome (GOLD analysis project Ga0208203, IMG submission 184167) | Marine microbial communities from the Deep Atlantic Ocean - MP2914 (SPAdes) | ecosystem: Environmental > Aquatic > Marine > Oceanic | place: West of Santa Cruz de la Palma, Atlantic Ocean...
AATTAAGCTGGCTTTGGCAGACAATAAATCATCGTTATCTTGACCATTATTATCCGCTAAGTTTACACCATTAATGTTAGTAGCAGACAGACTGTTCACATCAAAGTCATAGTAGTCATAGCGTAACCCAGCCACACTTTTAAGACTTGGCGTCCACTGAACGGTTGCCTCGTAAAAAGCACCCAAACTCAACTCACCTATTGTGTCGCTACGAACCACGCCTAAGCGCTCCCTGTTTTGGGTCTTATACAAGCCTACTTCATCGATATCATCGTAACGGACTTCTGCGCCAATGGTGTGTGTAATCAAAGAATCGGATTGTGGGAACGTATAATTGATTGAGCCACCATAAATGGTTCTTTCATCAACCTGCTCAAACTGATCACCGTTACTTTCGTCATCAAGAAAGTAAGTGAAGTTTGACCATAAATTCAAACCATATCGGATAGCATAAATATTTGCTGAAAAGTTTTCGTTATACCACTGAAAGTTTAAACTGTAGCGATCCGAATCTCCGCCCACCGTCGTATCTAACGAACCCAGCTCATCAATAATACCTTGCTCGACTGCCCTGCGGGGAATTTGGTCGGCGCTGTTCCAGCTATTGTCATAAAGCATTAATGTTGCATCGAAAGTTACATCTTGAAATTTTTGACTGCGCTTTAACCAGATGTTTTTCCTTTGAAGATCTTCTTCGATATCGGTCCAAGGTCCATCATAATAATTTAGGTTCAAAGCGTATAACCAAGACACATCATCATTGGTAAAAGAATTCACAGAGGTTAACTCTTGATACGAATCCTCACCCAAGGTTAATTCTACGAAACCTTGATCGACTTTTTCTTGAGTGTTCATCAAGGCCGTTCCTGCTCCACTGAAGTCGCCGACATCGGCGTAATAAGATCCTTTTTTATAGGTTATTTGTTCTATAGCCTCCTCAATAATAAAATTTAAATCTGTATAGCCCTGACCGTGTCCGTGGCTTCTCATGTTTATCGGCATACCGTCAATCGATGTCGAAAAATCCGTGCCGTGGTCAAGATTAAACCCTCTTAAAAAATATTGATTAGCCTTACCGGTTCCGCTGTGTTGGGTAACCACAAGCCCCGGAACCATTTCGAGTATTTCACCCGTTCTAAGCGTGGGTCTTTGTGATAATTCAACTTGCCCAATAACGCCCTCTGAAGCGGATTGCGAGCTACCAATAAGGTTGGTCCTTTGCCCTTCAATGATCATCACTTCATAGTTTTGTGTGGTAGAAAAATCATCGCTAGTTTCATCATTTGCCATCGTTAAAGAGGCAGTAACTAACAAAGGCAATGTAAAGAGTGTCGCTTTCATGAGTATTCCATTCGTGTTCCATCAACGTAAACTCACGCTAAAACGAATGAAGTGAATCCCTTGTGAAAGTGACAAAATTAATTTTTACTACCAGTTCACACATACCACTCATCGGATGAGGACGTTTACATTACTTTCACACCGTAGGTCTTAGGGTAGGTTGCAGGTACAAGCTTTCAAGATTTGTACTATAGAAAATAGACGGGGGTATTAATGTTGCATACGACTTCACACACAAATCCATCGTAATACAACAAGAACACCCCACAGAAACGAGGTATGAACAATGAAGAAGCACATTATAACAAGCGCGGTTTGCTTATGCTTAACCACCGCTTATATAGCACAGGACGCGGTCGCTTCCAGTCACCGCGAAGCTCCAAATATTACACGCTACCCAACACTTGATTCTACCGATTTTTATGTATTTAACAGCTACGAATCAGGTCGTGCGGATTATGTTACGTTAATCGCAAACTATGTTCCACTTCAGGACGCATATGGCGGCCCGAATTACTTTGCTTTAGACCCAGCAGCCAATTATAACATTCATGTTGATAGTGATGGTGATGCGGTCGAAGATTTAACGTTTCAATTCAAATTCGATAATAACTTAGCTGCTGACGGCGCTGGTATTCAACTGGCTATCGGTCCAGACGGCGACAAAAAGCAGATTGCAATCCCATTGAAAAATGCTGGGGGTATTTCAGCAGGCGATAGCTCTGTGCTTAATTTTATCGAGCAATACAGCATTAATTTAGTAGAAGGTCCAGTAACAACTGGAACCAGTACGGCAGTAACAGCCTCTGGCGGTGAAACGACTTTCACCAAGCCATGGGATTATATTGGTGATAAAACCTTCTCATCATCAGCAGATTATCAAGCTTATGCTGATCAGTACGTATATGACATTAGTGTACCGAATTGCTCACAAACGGGTAAAGCTTTCGTCGGTCAACGTTCTGATGCTTTCGCAGTCAATCTAGGCGAAAGTTTTGACTTAGTAAACTACGTTCCTGTTGAAGGCGATAGTTCTCCAGGTGCTGGCGATGGTAACGGTTTCCCAGGCGGCATCACTCAAGATACAGCAAACGATGACCTTCGTGACAAAAACGTCACTACAATTGCATTAGAATTACCTAAAAGTTGCTTAGTCGGTGACGGTAATGGTGTTATCGGTGCGTGGACCACAGCATATGTTCCACAGGCTCGTATTCAAAACCCAAACGCTACGTTTGAGAAGCCTGAAGTGAATGGCGGTGCCATGGTTCAGATTTCACGCTTGAGTAACCCTTTAGTGAACGAGGTAGTTATTGGACTTCCTGATAAAGACAAGTTCTCTACTACAGCGCCTAGTGGTGATGGTCAGTTTGCTGACTATGTCACTCACCCAAGCTTCCCTGAGTTGTTAAATATTCTATTTAAAGATGCAGTTAACACTACTCTAGGTACTAACTTTGAGACAATTGCACCAACAAACTTCCCACGTGAAGATTTATTGGCTACCTTCCTAACAGGTTTCCCTGGTGTGAACCAACAGGCAACTGTGACACCATCTGAAATGTTACGTCTCAATACTGCAATCCCAGCGGTTCCAGCATCACAACAATCACCTTATGGTGTGGTTGGTGATGATCTAGCTGGTTTCCCTAACGGACGTCGTCCTGGTGATGACGTGGTAGATATTGCTCTACGTGTTGTCATGGGTAGATTGTGCTATGAGTTCCCAGTAAACGGTACTCCAACCAATCTAGGTTACTGCTCACCATCAGATGCTAATGTTGGTAATGCCCCATTTACAGACGGTGCACCTTTATCAGCTGATGATGTGGACGAAAGCTTCCCATACTTAAAAACTCCACTAGCTGGTTCACCTAACTAATCATAGGAGTCATTCATGAATACTTTGAAAACATTCAAGTATCTGGCAATCGTCTCCTCCGCTCTTGCTTTAGCGGCTTGTAGCGACGACGATAACCAGGCTCCTGACATGAATCAGGCGCCTGTAGCCAGCAAGCTTTCAATCATGACCGAAACAGATACTCCGGTTATGGATGAGCTACAAGCGGAAGACCCTGATGGTGATACTTTAAGCTTCGTTATCATCAACGATCCGCAATCCGGTACTGTAGAACTTAGCAATGATGGCAGCTTTACTTATACGCCTGACAGCGAGTTCACAGGAGCAGATGTATTCACTTTTATTGCGAGCGACGGTCAATCTAACAGTGCAACGACTGAAGTTGATATCACTGTAAACGTAAAGCAAGAAGTGTTTAGCTCTTACAGCCGAGAAGCCTATCAAAAACAATCAGGTGATGAACCATCTGGTGTCAATGGGCGAGAGTTTATTTTCGACGTCACCACAACTGATACTTATCAGGACTTGGTTCAAGATGGCGAACAATAAACTTAAACTACTAACATCAGCAGCGGTTACGCTGCTGATGTTTTCTTTTCCTTCTAAGAATGTTGCACAAGAATGGGTCCCTGAACAATCATCTGACGTTATTCTTGAGTATGATACCAGTGATTTTAATACTCAGTCCGGTAACGATAGCGATAAGGCGGTAACTTCTGAGCAAGACATGTCACTGCTTCTTAATACAGTCAATGAACATATAGAAAACTCCAAGTACCCAGGGAACAGTAACAAACTAATTACTGCTAAAAAACTATTGGCATCTGTTAAACCAGAAGAGTTAACTAACTCTCAAACCAGTCAGTACTACCTCATCAAAGCTAATATTGCACAAAGTGAACATCAGTTTGAGCAAACAATGTTGTTGCTGGATAATGTTGATAGCAGCAGTGTTTATTATCCACAAAGCTTACTGGTAGCAGCTCGAGTATATATTATACAAAACAAATTAGACTTGGCTGAAAATAAGTGCCGACAACTATTATCGCAAAATATTGCGGCTAGTGAGTTATGTTTGATAGAAGTAAGAGTGCATCAAGGAAAAACAGATACTGTTGAGTCATCAATAGAACGTTTAGCGAAACGCTACGATTCTAGCGATACTCCTTTGACTCGTTTTTATCATCAAATTAAAGGCAGTATGCATCGCATCAATCATAATTATAGCGAAGCTCAATCTAGCTTTAGTTTTGAATTAAATAAAGCACCTGTCAGTCAATGGTATCAGTGGACAGACATGGCTTTCGAAAACCAATCCCAGAATAGCGTGTATAACAAACTCAGTAAATTGGCACGAAACACCAAACCCAATTTAGAAGATGGCCTCTTAGTTCGTCTAGCTAGGGCAGAAAAGTTAACGTCGAAAAAAAATGAATTTCAGAGTCTAGCTCAGAAAAAAGTGGAACTCAGGGTATTAAGAAATGATGAACTGCATGCAGCAGACATAGCTTATTACTACACATATGTTTCCCCGAATTCGGAACTAGCCAAAAAGTGGGCTGAGCGAAACTGGAGTCACGTCAAAGAACCTGCTGATAAAGCGTTACTGGAACAGGCACAGCAACTTGAACAATGAGGGAAATATGCGCAACCTACTGCTTTTAGGGCTGCTGATACTTGTAACGTTGTTTACAACGTCATTACAAGCTCACGAATTCAGCACAGCAAACCTTACTCTTAAGCAATCTTCTCAAGATTCACATGAAGGTTATATCGCTGTTTCTGTCAGTGACCTACACCAAACATTAAACTTAGATGCTCAAAATGATGGTCAATTGACTTGGCAAGAGCTGAAAAATAGCCACCCAACAGTTATCCATTATTTAAATGAAAACTTAATATTTTCTTCAGGTGGCCAAAGCTGTGAACCTGAGTGGGGTTCTGACATTTCTTTGCTTGATAGCTATGGGGAAACTCTACTGAAGCAGCCATTGAGTCTACAATGTCCGATACCCATCAGCGTGAACTACTCTGCACTCTTTGACACAACTTCCGATCATAAGTTGTTGCTTAACTGGCAGGTTGACAAAGGGCAAGCTCAAACCATTATCGACACGCCTAATCAGCCGTGGCAGTTAACAAGTGCTTCCCAGTCTGCTTGGGATACTTTTTGGTTCTATTTGTACCAAGGTATGATCCACATTTGGATTGGACTTGACCATATTTTATTCGTCTTGACCTTGCTTCTACACTTTGTGAATAAACCTATCAAAGCACTGAGCAGTGATAATAAGCCATTGAGTCCTGTAAAACTGAAGTCGATGATTTGGCTCATAACTGGCTTCACTATAGCCCACTCTATTACACTAACCTTGACCGCATTAGGCTGGATATCAATACCGTCAAAGTGGGCTGAAGTTGGGATCGCTATTTCAGTAGCTTACTCCGCACTTAATGTGATGACTCACTGGATCAGACAACTCATGCTAATGACCGTGGCATTTGGTTTATTGCACGGACTTGGCTTTGCAGGCGCTTTAACTGAGCTGGGACTGAGTAAAAGCCATCAGTTAACCAGTATCATAGGGTTTAATTTAGGAGTAGAAATCGGTCAAGTTGTGATTATACTCGCAGCGATGCCATTTTTATGGTTACTCAACAAACAGGAAAAAGTAAGAAAGATTTCTGTTCCGTTAATCTCTATCGCAATAATGGCGCTGGGACTTATGTGGGTATGGCAAAGAATTTAACCCAGTAGTTAATTAGCCAAGATTACTAATAGGGATAACGTTGTTATCGTTATCATTATCGAGGGATAAGCCAAGGATTTCTGCGGCTTTCCCTTCATCTCCATTAATAATGACGTCGGCAAGGGTGTACTCACTCAGCTTCTTAATAAATGCGCTCAGTGCTGAGCCTAAAATAGATTTTAACTCACAAACAGGTGTAATAACGCAGTTTCCATTATGGGAAAAGCATTCCACGAGGTTAAAGTCAGGTTCCAGCTCCAAAACTAGTTTTCCGACATTAATATTCTCAGGGTTCTTGCTTAACCGCATCCCGCCCTTTTTACCGCGCAAAGTCTCAATATAACCACACTTGTTTAGGTTGTGGACGACTTTCATTAAGTGATTTTTAGAAATACCATAACTGTCCGCAATATCTTTGATGGTCGAGCGTTTCTCAGTATTCAACGAAAGATAAATTAATACACGAAGTGAATAATCCGTATATCGAGTAATATGCATGATAAATCCCTAAAGTTCCCTAAAAGCCGATTAAAAGCAGTCAACTGTAATAGGTTAACGCTAATTCTTAAACTTCAGTATAACTCAAGATCATGCATTTTGTAGTGCACTTGCAACAAATTTTACATAAACGTGAAAGGGTATAAGTCAGTTACGACTTTGGGAATGCAGATAAGACTCGAAATAACAGAAAGGTGAAAGTTACGCCCTAAAACTTAGGACGTAACTCATTTTTTTAAGCAGCCCAACCCAACTCATGGGCTTTTGCCGCGGCTCTTTTAGGAATGTCTTGTTTTACAAAATGATGATGCAGTAATTGAACCCCTAAGACATGATTCAGGATCGCATCCATTTGGACTTTGTGGTCTCGCGAAACGCTTGGATCGTCATGGCTACGGAGCATAGCTTGTAATGCATCATAATCAATCAAGCCTGCTTCTTTAATCTTTTCTTCATTCGCAAACTCTTGCATCAACTCCATCAATGCACTCCATTTCTTTTCATCGGTGTGAGCTGGAGGTGCCATGAATGCGAACTTTTGTCGCTTATATAACGTTTCAGGTAGCAGTCCTTTCATCGCTTCTTTCAAAACATACTTCTCCACTGGGCCTTTAATCCGCATCTGTGGAGGAATATTGACGGCATAAGCCGCGAGATGATGATCCAAAAACGGTGGGCGTGCTTCCATCGAGTTGGCCATGTCCACTCGGTCACCGCCCCACGTAAGAATTTGACCTTCAAGCATGGTCTTAATCCATACGTACTGTGCTTTATCTAGCGGGTGACGCCCTTCTAGCTGGGTTTCGTCAAACTGTTCCGCCATTGCAGTGCCTGGATCATAGTCCTTAATAGTCTCTTGATGATCTTTAGCCATCAAATCTCGAGCGAAATTGTCACAACCCATCCAACTTTGAATACAGGTAGGTGTAAACCCAACCTTATTATCAATCGCTTCTGATTTAAATTCTTCTCGGGGCAACATCGCGCCTTTAAACAGTTCATTTGACTCAGCAAGAGTTGACTGCAAATCATTTCTTAAGTTATCAGGTAGGTCTGATAATCCATAAAGGAACATGTCTTTTCTAAACGCCGGGTAACCAGCAAATAATTCATCGCTACCCTCGCCCGTTAGCACAACTTTGTATCCCTGCTCACGGACCTTTTGACTCATCAATAACTTCGCTACGCCTAACGTGTTGTAAATAGTTCGCTCTGTATGCCAAATAGTACGCTCAAAGTGATCATAGAGGTGTTCTGCTGATAACGGTAAAATGATTTGTTCTGCACCGGTCATCTCCGCCATCTCTGTAGCAATCGGTGTTTCATCATAATCAGCATCATCAAAGCCAATGGTGAAAGCTTTAACAGGATCTTGTCGCACCGATGCCGATAAGCCCAAGATTGAACAAGAGTCGATTCCACCTGACAAATAAGCTCCCACAGGCACATCTGCATTCAGGCGTAAATGTACCGCCTCTAAAAGTTGCTCGCGTACTCCTTCAATATACTCTTCTTCTTCCTTAACTTTGAGGTGCTCTTCGGCTTGTGGGAAATCTATATCCCAGTATTTGTGTTGTTCTATATGTAACTTGCCGTCTTTGCGTTTAATCTTTATCCAATGACCCGGAGGAACTTGATTAACGCCTTTGAATGCTGTTGAGCCTGGAACCATAACTTGAATTAACTGATGGTAAAGACCTTCGGAGTCGATTTCACGCTTCACATCGGGGTGAGCAAACAACACCTTTAATTCAGAGCCAAATACCACGCCATGTTCAGTCTCCGTCCAATACAATGGTTTAATACCAAAACGATCGCGTACCAAATACATGGTTTCTTCTTCACGATCATAAATAGAGAATGCAAATTCACCACGTAAATTCTCAACCGTCTTCTCAATGCCATAATGTGGATACATCTGTAGCACTAATTCAGAATCACTTTTACTCTGAAAGCGCGCACCTTGAGCTGTCATAGAGGCTCTAATGCGTTGAAAATCATAGAACTCGCCATTGTGCACCATCATGTAGCGCCCGTCGTCGCTAACATGAGGTTGACGACCTCGTTCTTCATCTAAATCAATAATAGTTAGGCGGGCGTGGCTTAAACCAACACCAGCACCTTGAGGGTTATGATAACCAAAGTTATCTGGGCCACGATGATATTGAATCGCTGCCATATTAACTAACGTTTGCGAATCTATTGCTCGGTTCTTATCACTGTGTATAACACCCGCGATTCCGCACATACACTAAATCTCCTCGGATTTAAGTTAAAATAATAAGGTAATACTTTTACGAATTTAAACGACGTCGAGAACTCGCTCCGTTCGTTCAACCATGCAAGTCAACAGCGCCATTCTTAAAAATACAGCGCCACGTGCTTGCGAGAAGTACCAATTATGAGGGGTTTCATCCAAGTCAGTTGACAGCTCGTCACCTCGTGCCAGTGGATGAAGAATGATCGCATCATCTTTTAAAGCTGAGTCCTTATCGAGCTTAAACTTTGTCCCATGCTCCTCATAAGAATCACCAACCCAAGCGATGGCATTTATATAGACCACATCTAGCGTCGGCAAAATATCATCAAGAGTCCGACTAATGGTTAAATTCAATCCTTTAGCTTCTAGCTTCTCACGCTGGCCAGGAGTAAATATTTCAGACTCATCGCTATCATGAATCAACACAACCTCAGCAAAAATATCCGGAAACAACGCGAAAAGTTTCAGCAAGCTACGTACGGTACGCATAAAACTAGGGACACCGATAACGCCAATTTTTATTTTAGTGCCATTATTTTCTAGCAATTCCGGCTTCCATTTGAAAATAGTGTATAAATCAGCCATAGCTTGTGTCGGATGCTCGCGCGTACCATTGCCGGCGTTAATAATAGGAATACGCAGGGTCGACGTCATCTCAGTCACAGACTCTTCATTCGACTCGCGCAATACAACGCAATCGCCATAGTTATTAAACATCTCTCCAACATCAGCCAGAGACTCACCTTTAGCAATGCCGGTTGTCGCGCGATCCGTGATTGACATAATGTCACCACCTAACCGGTGCCACGCACTTTCAAAAGACAAACGAGTTCTGGTGCTTGGTTCGTAAAAAGCGCTAATCAGGATCTTGCCTTTTAAAGGGTCATTAAACCGTAGTGGATTACTTTCATACTTGCTGGCGAGTCGAAATAATTGCAAGATAGTATCCGCATCAAATTGTTCTACAGAAACGATATGTTGGTTCGCTAATACTTGTAACTGGTCGCCATCTTCTTGTATCCGCTTTAATAAAGCTTTTGGATGCGCATCCCCAAAAACATCGGGTTTAACGCGAGAGAACTTCATGCTGTCATCAACCATTGGGTTCACCATAATTCATCCTTCAACCAATCCTTGATCAATAAAATAATTAAAATCACTGGCGACAAACAGGTCACTGCCATTGCCGTCAGTACTAATGTTTCTAATGCTTCTAGAGAAATTATCATTGTGGTTTCTCCATATTCTTCAGACGCTGCCAATCAAAGTTATCATTTTTAACTAACAGGCCAATCATACAAATTAGGAAAGACACGATACAACTAAACAAGGCTGCTACATAAAAGCCGATTGTGTGATAACCAATCAACCCGCTAATAGTACCCAAGACCAATGCAGCCGTTACAAAATCACCTGACATACGACGATGATATAAACCCAAGACTATTGGCCAAATGGTACTAGCAACAAATGCACCTGTGAAATTAAGCAGCGCGCCTAATGTGGTTATTTTCGGCAAACAAATAAGCCATGTGACAAACCCAAGCCCTACAATAACCAGCTTACTAATTCGATGCAGTTTTTCTTTACTCGCACCCTTGTCAATCAAACCGTTATAAATATCGCGAGTTACCAAATCACTGGTTGCCGCCAGCAAAGAGTCTAGGCTCGATGCCAGTGCAGAGAACACCACGATAAAGACAAAGATTGCACCTATGTCTCCTAACAAGTTTGCAGCCACCATTGGGCCAACCATATCACTCGAATCAGGGTATAAACCGAGTACCGGTGCTGATAATGCAATAAAGCCTGTTACGATTGGAATTGGTAGCCATAATAAACCTGACATCAAGTAAGCTTTCTTTCCAATCCCCGGCCTAAAGGCTAGCGCACGCGACCACCAAACATTGGAGTGGAATATTTCGCCCAATCCAAAAAATATATTATTAAAAAGGAACATCATCGCCGCTGGGAACAGTAGGTTTAACAACTCAGGATGGTGCTCTTTGTTGAATTCGTAAACCCGATCAAATCCTACTGTTTGATAACAAACAAAGCCGATAATCAAGACGCCAACAATGATAATAATGGTTTGAACATAATCAGTCGCGATGACTGCTTTAAGACCACCAAGTAAAGTATAGCCAACGCAAATAACAAGTATAACGGTCATACCGACGTTATAACTTAGACCACTCAAGGTATCGAGCAAGACACCGCCAGCCATGCCAAGGCTAACTAACCAACCCATGGCATAACAAAATGAAACGACTAAAAAGGCGATCCAAGCTGTTTTACCATAACGGACACGAATAAAGTCACCACAGGTATAGCCTTTAGGCATGAGCTCTTTAATTCGCTTTGCCATCGGCGCAAATAAAATCAGTCCCAATGCTGCCAGCGAATAGCCGACCATACCCCAAATGCCCAGTTCATAAGTTAACTGTGGAGCGACCAAGGTCGTGTTACTAGTGATCCATGTTGCCATCGCCGTTGCACCCGCAAACGCCAAGCCAACATTACGACCAGCAAGCATAAAGTCATCAAGAGACTTGTTTTTCCGGCCTAACCACCAGCCAAAAAAGATCCAAACGGCTCCAAACACAACCAGTAACACCAGCGCCGTAGTAATAGAAATTGGATTATAGTCCATAGCTACACTTCTTCTTTATGACGAAAAACTTTAACCACCATATAGCCAATGAGAATTAAGAAAAGAGTGGCTCCAGAAATGAAAATTATCCAAACTTTAAACATCGAGTGATGTTCTACCGTTACCGTAACAGTGTCACTAACGGGATTATTGTTCGCATCAAGCAACCGTGCGTAATAATCACCATCAGAGAAACCTGTTAAGCTGACTGCCCGTTGGGTTGAATGGATTTTTATGGTGTGGCTAACTTGTGAAAAAGACTGATCAGAAGATATTTTTAAATGAGTGGCAGGATGCTTCTCGTAATCGACTAAAGCACCTTTTATTGCAGAAGGTTCATCTTCCCTGTCACCATCAGAATCGCTTTGCTCTGAAGTGGTTTCATCATCCTCATCAATAGGCCAAATCAAATTGAAATGACCGGATGGAATTACCTCATCCTTGCCTTCTTTAAGCTGCAAATCAACTGGACATTTTTGCCCATTGCATTCGCTACTTATTGCCCCGCTACTGACCACCAGCAGGAACAGGAAGACCGATACCATGTATTTGGTCATAACCTAAGGTTGCTGTCTCTGCGAAAGACAACCCACCTTAGCAAAGCTTTGAAATCAAATCAAACTAGTGGTTATAATTTAGACATGACTCACATTAACTAAGGAAGTCAGTATCACTTCAATCAATATTGAACGTATCGAAAACGATTTATATGAATTATCAAAGTTTGGTTTCAATGAAAAAGACAAAGGTATTTACCGCCAAGGTCTGACCGACATTGATATGCAGGCACGCCAATGGATGATGGATAAATTTAAAAGCTACGGCCTGCACACCCACATGGATGGTGCTGGGAATGTTTGCGGTCGACTAGGCGATCCAGATAAACCCGCCATTTTAATTGGCTCTCACCTCGACTCAGTTCCAGCTGGCGGTATGTTTGATGGCACGCTAGGCGTCATCGCTGGATTAGAATGCATTCGTGTCATTCAAGAGAATGATATTCAAGTAAACTGTCCCATTGAAATTATTGGCACCAGTGAAGAAGAAGGTCGCTTTGGTGGCATGCTTGGAGCGCAGGCTTTAAGTGGCCACTTAACCCTAGACTGGTTAGAAAAAGCACGCGATCCTAAAGGTGAATATTTAAAAGATGCCCTCGAAAAATGCGGTTTAAATATTCATGACACTCTCCGTGCTCGTCGCGATCCGTCGAGTATGAAAGCATTCCTAGAGCTGCATATTGAACAAGGGCCTGTACTTGAAAATTCCCACAAATGTATCGGCGTGGTTGATGGAATTTCTGGTGTTTTTAAATGGTTAGTAAAACTCAAAGGTAAAGCTGATCACGCAGGAACTGCGCCGATGGATATGCGAAGCGATGCCTTTATGGGGCTGGCAGATTTTGCTCACGAAATTAGTCGCATCATTGATGAAGAAGGCACCGATAAAAGTCGCTTAACGATTGGTCGAGTTGACCTAAAACCAGGTTACGCACATACCATTCCAGGGGAGGCTCACTTCACCATTGTCGGACGCGATATGCAAGAAGACATCATGCATCAGCTAGCCAACAGTTGTCGCAAAGTTCTTTCGTCTATCGCACGCAAACATAAACTATATTTCGAGTACGAACAGATGAGTTGGCTTGAGCCAAAGTACTTTAATCCAGAAGTAGTCGACCTGATCGAAGACGAGGTGAAAAAGTTAGACTACTCTTACATGAAAATGCCAAGCGGCGCGGGTCATGACATTCAGTTTTTTACCGACTTAACGCCTACAGGTTTGATCTTTATTCCGAGTGTTGGCGGCGTTAGTCACGCACCGGATGAATGGTCACATTGGCAAGACATTGAGAAAGGCACACAAGTACTGCTCAATACATTACTGAAGCTAGCAAATTAACCAAAAAATAGGGGCTCAATGGCCCCTATTCCTATCTATAGGTTTTAGTCAGGAAAGCTAAGCAGCTTGCTCGCTTTTTCCTGAACGACCTGCTACGTCATGCTCAATGGTATGGCTGCTGCCTTGACCAATAGAAATTTTCTTTGGCTTCATCGCCTCAGGAATTTCCTTGACCAAATTAATGGTTAACAGACCATTATTGATATTTGCATCAGTAACTTCTACATAGTCTGCTAAATTAAATTTACGTTCAAAAGCACGGTAAGCGATACCTTGATGTAAAAAGTTGCGCTCTTTATCGCTGTCGGCCTTGCGACCACGAACCGTTAAAACGCCTTTCTCGGTTTGAATATCTAGTTCATCCTGCTCAAAGCCAGCAACAGCAATCGTAATTGCATATTGGCTTTCGTCTAGGATTTCAATGTCGTAAGGTGGGTATCCACCCGTGCTCTGTTCTCCACGCAATGTGCTGTCTAATAACGACGCTAAGCGGTCGAAGCCTACACTGCTGCGGTATAAGGGTGATAGATCGATTCTGTTCATAAGGTATATCCTCCAATAGAAGCAATATATAGTTAAAGTTAATGGCGTTAATCTCTCAGAGACTTAACGCTCATAGTAGATATAGGAACGAATCATTTTTTTTCAAGAGTGTTATTTATAATATTTTCTGGCACAAAAAAGCCACCCGAAGGTGGCTTTTTCTAACGTTAATTTACATACCTATTTAATTCCCGATATGTTACTTACCAATATGCTCTTCTAAGAAATCAAAAATTTCCTCAAAAGATTCAATACGATACTCAACTTTTTGGAAGCCATGTCCATCTTCTTTATAATATGTTTTAACTTCCTTCCCTGCCTTCTTTAGCGTCTCTTCCATCACATAAGCATTTTCAATCGGTACTCGAACGTCCTTTTCACCATGAATAAGGAATACAGGCACCTTTACTTTATCAGCATTAAACGCTGGAGAGCGCTCTTCTAGAACCGCCTTATCAGTCGAGCCGAATGATTGAACAATATAGCTATTCTTGAATGCCTCACTTCTGTTGCGGAACGAGTCAGCTTTATCCCATTGAAGTTCAATATCATACAATCCAGCTTCTGGAATAACACACTGATACAAGTCTGGATGCCTTACCGCAGCGTGCATTGAGGCATAACCACCATAGCTAATGCCATGCATACAAACACGATCCTTGTCAGCATAGCCCTGCTTAATTGCCCACAAGGTCGCATCAGCTAAGTCATCCTGCATCTTTGTTCCCCATTCACCGTACCCGTCTTCTTGGAAGTCTTCTCCATAATTACCTGAGCCACGATAGTTTAGCTGTAATACTAAGTAACCTCTATTAGCCATCAATTGAGCTCGCCAGTCAAATCCCCAGCGATCTACTGCGCCATAAGGTCCACCATGAGGGAATATTACCATCGGTAAGTCCTTTAACTCTTTTCCCTTTGGTATCGTCATTTGCCCGTACATTTTCAGGCCATCACGAGCTTGCATTGCAAAAGGTTCAACGACTGACATTTGCTCAGGTTTAATATGAGGCATGGAGCTCGTTATGTATTCAGCTTTATTGGTTTCGCGATTGAACAGATAAAAATCACCTGGATTTTTATCGCTAGTGACTCTTACAATAGTCAAAGTCCCGTCGTCACTATAATTACTTAAAGAAATATCAGCACCGTTAAAACTTGCACGCAGTGACTTATGAAATTTCACCTCTTTTGCAACGGCAGAATCAGTCAAATAATAGTAGCTTGGGTAACCAGGCTCATAATAAGCTCCAATAACCTCACCCTCAGCTCCTCTGATTGCACCGCTTATATCAACATCAGGGTGCCTAAATAGTTTTTCTATTTGCTGGGTTTCTGTATCAAGAACAAAGAGCCCAGTCACACCGTTATGATCTAAGTCATGGTTTGATGCAAAGTAAAACTTATTATTTTTAGTATTAAAACCTAACGGGTAAACATTCGGTACTTCATCTCTATTTTTTGGCAGCTGAAGCACAGTCCATTCATTAAACTTGTTTTTAATGTGTAAGCGGCTGACATCATCGGTGCTATCATCTTCGTTTTGCAAATCATACTCTACTGCAACTCTAGGCACATCATTCAAGTCAACGCTAATAGATGATATTCCGGCATTTTCGCCTACCGCCTTAGGAGAGTCAGGAGCGTAATCAAGCTTTGCTTTATACACATCTAAATAATGAAGCTTTACGTCTTCATCCTGCCAGTGTGATTTAGTTGTAAGCACTTTTTCTGGCTCAGAATCTAATGTAGATATAATACGAAGTCCCGAACGCTGGAAGTCCCAAAGCTCTTTCCTTTTGGTTCCATCAATATTTCCTGCCATCAATCGGTAATTCTTATTAGCGCCATCAAGCCAACCTGTAATATTCCCGGCCAACAAGACAACTCGCTCGTTATTTACCCAGTAAAAATAAACAACTTCCCTTTCGTGGCCTACATCAAAAGAAGTTAACAACTCTTTCTTGGTTAAGCTCATAATTCCAAGCTTTACTTCAGAGCCTTCTTCATAGGTAAATGCTATATGCTCCCCATCAGGAGAAATTCTTGCGGATTTAAATTGAGATTTCTTTGCGAAGTCTTCAATAGGTATCTCTTTAGCCTGTACAAGCGCTACTGTGAGCAAGCTTAAGATTAATATAATGGCTTTCTTCATTATAAGTCCTTGTTATTTAATAATTAATTTTCGGTGCAAGTTTATAGTATATAACTGGTCTTTTTTAGTGTTTTTTTGTAACTATTTTCTTCAACAATAACCCTACAGCGAAATACCCAAAAGTCGCTGTAATATGTGTCGCAGACCCCATCCCCACATCACAAGCCATCTTCATAGCGCGTTCAGCATCGGGCTTCTGTTGAGTCATGGTGCCATCTGGAAGTGGATAAGACAACTGCTCGGTCGAGTAAACACAAGGCACCTGATACTTGCGTTTTAAATTGCTCGAGAATCCGTAGTCATAACGCAATATAGAGCGTGTTTTGGCTAACAAGGGATCATTATGGGTTCGAGTAATATCTGCTACGGTAATTTGTTGCGGGTCGACTTGACCTCCAGCACCCCCGATGCACACGATAGAAATTTTGTTTCTTTTGCAGTGACGAACTAAGGCAGCCTTACTTCGAGCGCTATCAATGGCGTCGACCACATAATCAAATTCAACGCCAATCAGCTCACGAGTGTTGTCTGGTTTGAGCAAATCCTCCACCACTTCAACCTGGCAATCAGGGTTGATATCGGCAATTCGTTTCACCAAGACATCACACTTTCCCTGCCCCACAGTACTATCAAGCGCGACCAATTGGCGATTGATATTGCTCTCGCTCACCTCGTCGGGGTCGATCATGGTAATTTTGCCAATTCCAGAGCGCGCCAAAGCTTCTACCACCCACGAGCCAACGCCACCAACGCCCACCACACAAACGTGCGAGTTTTTAAACTTATCTAACCCAGACTGACCATACAGCCGAGCAATGCCGCCAAAACGATTATCCAAAATAATGAGTCAATAATTAAAGTTGTTACAATTATAACAATTCACTGGTTAGAAAGTTAGGAGGCTTGAGCAGTTAGGTATTTTTTAGGACAAAAAAGCTTTAAAATAGCGACATTGACAATATCGAGTATCACCAAATTGAGGATCACCTATGAAATTATCAAAAATCATTACAGTAGCTTCTCTTATTGCTGCTTCAAGCGCTGCTAGTGCTGATTTTGTTGGCATTTATACTGGCGCTGAGCGCTGGAATTACGACATCGACGGTTCTATGCGTTCAGGCAGTGACAATGTCGACTTAAATCAAGATCTTGGCTTTAGCGATGATGACGATAATGTTTACTACTTGGCGTTTGAGCACCCGGTTCCGTTTTTACCTAACGTTAAAGTTCAGCAAAATAACCTAAAGGGTAGTGCTATCGGTAGCGCCTCCCAAACCTTTATCTTTGATGACGTCACTTTTATCCAAGATAGTGAGCTCACTTCTGGTTATGACTTATCTCACGTCGATTACACCCTATACTATGAATTACTCGACAACTGGGTAAACTTAGATCTGGGACTTACGGGTAAAGATTTCGACGGTTTTGCTGAAATTAACTACACAGCAACCACAGGCATTGTTGGAAGTCGTGTCGATCTAAAAGGAACGGTACCAGCCGTTTATGGTAAAGCTCAGTTCGACCTTCCTTTTACCGGCCTAAGAACAGGCGCCATCGTTAATTTCGGTGAAAAGTCTGGCGATAAAATTTCTGATATTAAAGCTTATATCGCCTACGAAGGAGAAAGTGGCTTTGGTGTTGAGTTAGGTTATCGTACTTTCGATATCGACTTTGATGACTTTGACTCGCTAGCGAGTGACATCACTATCGACGGAGTCTATGCAGGATTTACGCTTCACCTATAGGCGTATATAGAGGCTCAAAAGGCGCTCAATGAGCGCCTTTTTTTATTCCTTCTTTTTAAGAGTCCTTTCTCGATAGAGTAAAGCCAAAATCAATAATAAAGCCGGAATACCGAGCGAGGCGGCATAAGTAAAGAACATCGGGTATCCCCAATTGTCGATGTTCACACCGCTATAACCACCCAGTATTTTGCCCGTTAAGGTCATCAACGACGTATACAAGGCAAACTGTGTGGCTGTAAATTCTTGGTTAATGAGAGTCGCAAAATAAGCCATTAAGACGCCCATCGAAAAACCGCCAGCCATATTGTCCGCACTAATCACAGCAATTAGGAAACCAACATCTTTAGGTTGGCTCGCCATATAAGCGAATAGCAGGTTAGTTAATATGACTAAAATAATGCCCCACAGTAAACACCAAAGAATTTTAACCTTGTTAACCACATAACCACCAATAAAGGCACCTAGAATGGTCATGATGACGCCATAAATTTTCGAGTAATCGGCAATTTCATCTTTGGTAAACCCCATATCGTCGTAGAACACATTGGTCATCACCCCGAGAACGATATCACTAACCCGAAACGACAAAATAAAGGCGATAATGACCAGTCCCCACCACTTGTAGCGCTGGAAGAAGTCCACGAAGGGAGACAATATGGCTTTAACGAAATATTGAAATGCTGTCAGCGACTCTATTTTTTGTTTCAAGCCTGCTTTACGACTTTCTAATGGGCTTAAGACCTTTGCTGAAATATCTTGCTCTAGCTTGGTTTCGCCTAATACCTGCTTTTTGTGGGGTGGCTCAGGTGATAACAAACCTCCCAAAATACCCACGCCCATGCAAATCGCCATGATTTGGTAGCTGACCTCCCAGTCAAAGCTTGCCGCAAGCTTTAAGGCACCGGCCCCAGCCACAATCATGCCGATTCGATAGCCCATGATATACGTTGCCGCCGCAGCTCCTTGCTTCTTATCATCGTTCGACTCTACTCGAAAAGCATCGATGACAATGTCTTGTGTCGCCGATAAAAAGGCTGTGATTAAAGCAAAAGTGACCAACCTTTGAGTATCAGTGCCGGCATCCGTTTGTGAAATCATGTACAAACCAAGCGCGATACCCACTTGGGCAAATAGCAGCCAACTTTTTCGTTTACCGAGTAATTTGCTGAGTAGAGGCAATTTGAAATTATCAACAATCGGCGACCAGAAGACTTTAATGGAATAAGCCAGCCCGATCCAAGATGCGAAGCCAATCTCACTGCGTGAAATACCCGCATCTTTTAATAACAGAGACAGAGTTCCCAAAACCAGAAGCAAAGGCAACCCGGCCGAAAACCCTAAAAATAACATTCGGAAAACTTCAGGCTGGAAGTAGACGAAGTTTCTGACACTGTTAGGGAGTTTTATTCTTGATAAAATCACTATAAGATATTTCTCAACGTATTAAACATTATTATTCAATGATTACTATTCTTGGTGCTGGCGCCATAGGCCAGCTACTAGCCCATAAACTAACCGAAGCTTCCATTGATTGCCAGCTTATTGTCAAAGCTGACGCCCAATACAGCTCCGAATGGTGTCTAATCCACCAAGACCATCAAATTTATCACGAGATCCCTGCTATCACGGCTCAAGATTGTGATGAATTAAGGCAAGTTTGGGTATGCGTTAAATCTAACCAGCTAGAAGCAGCTTTAGACAGTATCTCACATGCTATTACCGACAGTACCTACGTCGTACTTTTCCAAAACGGTATGGGCCATGAACAAGTTGCTTCCCAGTACGTTCAGCCTCAGCAACTGTATTTTGCCAGCAACACCCACGGCGCCTATATAAAAACGAATCAAACCGTTCACTACGCGGGACAAGGAAAGGTCACATTTGGTCATTTAGAGAACGATGTAAAGCCAGAGTTTCTGACTCATCAGGTCTTCGATGCTCTCGACGCTGAGTGGGATCACAATATTAACCGTATCCTATGGCAAAAGTTATTCATTAACGCAGTGGTTAACCCTTTAACCTCAATACACCAGTGTAAAAATGGTGAGCTTCTTGATAAGGATAAGTGGCCAAAAGCTCTGGCTCTGATTCATGAAAATCAACGCTTAGCAGATGCTCTCGGTTTTGAGTTCGAGGACTCTTTAAAAGAAACAGTGACAAATGTCATCGAAGCAACCGCAAACAACCAGTCGTCGATGCTGCAAGATGTCTTTAAGGGCAGCATGACGGAAATTAACGCTATTAACGGCTACTTGCTCGATATAGCTTCGCAGCATAATATTTCAACACCTCATAACTGGAAGCTTTGGAGTGATTTCCATATTGCATATCCGCCGCTGAAGCCGTTAGCCCAGAAAAAAATTAAAGCGCTTGATCCCGCGACTTTTCATGTCACTCAACAACATGGTACCGAGCCGCCTTTTTCGGGCGCTTACAATCTACATCATGAGCAAGGTACTTATCATTGCGTTTGTTGCGAATCGCCATTATTTACTGATGATTCCAAGTTTGAGTCAGGCTGTGGCTGGCCTAGCTTTGATCGAGCTCAAGATAATAAAGCCATTGCCTACAAATCAGACGACAGTCATGGCATGAGTCGTACTGAAATTCTTTGCGCCCAGTGTGGATCTCACCTTGGCCATATCTTTGATGATGGCCCGACTGAAACCGGCCAGCGGTTTTGTGTAAATTCCGTTAGCTTACAATTCGAACAGGAAAAATCATGACCTCGAAATTAACGTTA
>Ga0208203_1000385_pt1 | contig 20339 bp, 20 predicted proteins | sample DeeseametaMP2914_FD_184167 | JGI IMG/M metagenome (GOLD analysis project Ga0208203, IMG submission 184167) | Marine microbial communities from the Deep Atlantic Ocean - MP2914 (SPAdes) | ecosystem: Environmental > Aquatic > Marine > Oceanic | place: West of Santa Cruz de la Palma, Atlantic Ocean...
CTTCTCCTTTTCGGATATTAGAGATGGCCTCATCAACACTCTCACTCTTCATCAGGTCCTGTGCCACTTGATGGACATTGCGAGCACCCATTCCCTTAAAGTCGACACTAAAGCCTCCCTGACTGGCGTCATCTAGGTTGGCAACAACTCTTTGCTCAATCCAAATCCCGGGACTAAATTGGTCGACTTCATCGGCGTAATCTTTTAGCATTTTTGCGGTAGAAGAGGATAAATTCGCATTGAAGCGTTTTTGAAAAAGGGCTGCGAGTTCCTCAGGGGCCAGAGATTTTGCTTTTCTCAGCACTTCAAAAACTTCTATCGAAGGTATTTTCTTAGTATCGTTGCCACTTAAAAGATGGGGATAGTCCTTAAGCGCATGGGTGAGAGTTAACCTTTTTTGCTCAATGCTACTCATATCTGATGAGAGCTGGAGTTTGACTTTATCAAGGGCAATGAATTGAGAAGAGCCATCTCTTTGCCTTCTTGCCTGTCTGGCGGCAAGGCCCGCTTGGTCAGCACTCTTACCGATGCCCGCGTTGAACCATTGACTGGGATTTTCTTGAGGCGGTATTTTCAGCTCAGGACTCTTAGAAAGGAGGCTTGCAAACTCCTTATTGGTTTCTTCAAATATTGTGTTGAGTTCACTTTGTAGGTTTTCTGGTATTTCACCAGCAAAGCTAAAGCGCGAGCTTTTAAAATCGCTATACTTAAGGATCTCTAACTTGGGATACTTCATCTGAAGAATATCAAGCTTTCGAAAGAGGATTTCCTTGTGATGGTTGGTAAGGGCCGTGACGAGGTTCTTGTCGCCAAGAGTATCATTGAGTCTCTTAAGTGCAGCATTTTCGACATCAAGAAAGAGACCTGATTGATCAGAGCGGGCCCTTTGAATCCATTTGGCATTTTGCTCAGGAGTTGTGGGGCTTTGAGAAATAAATCTTTTGATGTAAATGGATGCTGGTCTAGCGACAGGACGTTTAAGGGCATGAGAGCTTTTGAGGACTGTTCCTCCTTTTAAACCAACAAAGGAAAGGGGAGCAAGTGCTAAGCTTAGATTACGTTGACTTTCAGCTTCAGAAACTTCTTGAGAGGTGACAAGTCCAGATTGGCTTAAAGAAATTGTTTGATCGAGATACTGCTGAGTAGATGAGATGGCCATCGCTTCTGTTCCTATGGCCACAGCAACGGCGCAGCCTAGTCCTGCGGTAACGGCACAGAGTCCTCCTCCAACTAGAGCAGCGGTGACATAACCCACAGTCTCAATGATCTCATCCGTACCGCCTGGACCATGGGTGCGGTGAAGGTCTTCTATAACATCACATTTATTTTGGCTGGGAAGTCCAGGCCATGACTCCATAAAAGAGTTGAGCACGTGTGGGTATTTAAAGAACTCACTAAAGTCTTCAGCGGGCTTATCTTTCCATTTAAAGTACTCATCCATGGCATGATTTTTCATGGTATCAAGTGAGTTAATTATGGTGACATCAACACCAGCTTCTGTTTCAGGAACTCTAGCTCTTTCAATAAACGCTAAGAAAGGTGCCTCATTGAGAAGAGTATTGTAGTTCTTCTCTGCCTGGGCTTGAATATCTCTTCGCACCTTGGCGTACTCATCAAAGCGTCTCTTTGTTTTTGCTCTGGTTGAGAGACCTTTGTACTTATTGAAGATGATTTCCTTTTGTTCTTTGAGAATTCTATTCACATCCTCTTGAAGCTCGTCTCTCTCTTGTCTGTTTAAAGGTGCGATCTCATTGGCAACATGGGCATGGTCAATATCTTCATCAATTTTCCCCGTTGGAGAAATACCATTTTTGAGGCTCATGTTTTTTCTGAGAAGAGGATGGCCTGTTTTGGTGATCTCCCTCAAACTCTTAACCTTTTGGCGACACTCTTGTGTGACCGAATCGGGTCTATTCATATGCATTATTATGCAGTCTCTTAAATCGAGGTGGGTCAACGTATTCTTTTCTAGCTTTTGGAGGATGAACTCTTTTAATTGCTTGAAAAAGTCAGCCCTAGCATGGGGCCATGTAAGTTGTTTAAGGGGGGAGGTGAGGTTTTTAATTTGCGCTTCATTTAGAGGCTCATAAACTTCTTGTCCATCAACACAAGTAAGCTCATATTCTCTTTCCTCATCACTATTAAAGTGCTGACAACTCTCATAGAAGTACTCTTCATAAGTTTCAAAACCAGCATGACTCTGAAAAGTGAGAGCGATAGTGAGAGTTATGAAAAGGACCTTGTAAGTGACTGTATTCACATAGGTCTTTTCGGACTAAAAGAGCTCTAAACTGAGGACTTTAGAGATATTTCTTTAAGAGGAGATGAAGTTCCGCCTTTCTCACAGGCTTACTGATGAGTTCGCGCATTCCTGCTCTTAGGACTTCTTCCTTAGTCTTATCTTGGACGTCCGCTGTGAGGGCAATAATTGGAATTTCGCGATATCCCTCAATATTTCTTATGATCTTGGTGGTCTCGATTCCATCAAGATTTGGCATGTGATAATCCATAAAAATCAGATCAAACACCTCTTCTTTAGCTTTTTCGATGGCCTCTTCGCCTCCAAGAGCGGGGGTGACATTGATCTTCATTCTTTCAAGAACTTTTACCATAAGATTGAGATTGATTTTATTGTCATCAACAACAAGGACATTCTTTTGAGTGAAGGAGCCTTCAGGTGTTGCCTCACGTTTATAAGGAGGGATCTGGCTTTCTTTGAGGGGGAACTTGACTGTGAAAGTTGTTCCTTCTCCAATTTGAGACTCACAGGCAATTTCGCCATTCATAAGGGAGACTATCTCATGGACAATCGTGAGACCTAGCCCGGTACCGCCAAACTTTCGGGTGGTTGAAATATCCGCTTGGCTAAAGGGGTTAAAGATATTCTTCTTTTGATCCTCCGTCATTCCTATCCCCGTATCAGAAATACTGAGGACAAATTGAGAATGATTATAGTGGGCTTGAACCTTTACTGTGCCTTGGCTCGTAAACTTTATGGCATTACCAATAAGATTATTGAGAACCTGGTTGATTCTTAGTTTGTCACCGAGGAGAAATGGAGGAAGGCGATCACTCAGCTCCAGCTGATAGTCTATGCCCTTTGAAAGAAGAATATATTGAAATGATTTTTCATAGGATTCTAATAAATCTTTTGGCGAGAATATCACTTCATCAAGTTCGACCTGACCAAGTTCAAGCTTTGTAAGGTCTAAGATATTATTGACGACACCGAGAAGAGTTTCTCCTGATTGATTTATTATTTTTAGATAGTCGACCTGATCTTTTGAAAGAGGTGTGCTTGCTAAAAGGTCAGCCACACCAAGAACGCCATTAAGAGGGGTTCTGAGTTCATGGCTCATATTAGCGAGGAACATAGACTTAAAGTGGGCCTCACTTAGAGCTGTTTTCTCTCTTTCTTCAAGTTCTTTTTGAGTTCTTAAAATATAATCTCTGAGTGGAGCGAGGATCAAAATATAAGAGAGAATAATTACAATCAAGGAAAGGAGGCTCAGAGCAAAGGTGAGAACTCTTGTCTCCTGAATTCTTTCTCTTGAATAACCTTCAAAGAGTTTCACTGCTGTATCAAGTTCTTTAAGGAACTCGTTTTTAGAGAGTTTTGTAAATACTTTAAGATGAGGTGACTTACTCTCATATTTAAGAAAGTTTGCTTCATTTAAAAACTTTGCCACTAGGGGATTGAGGACCTCTTGGTAATGATTGGAAAGGGCGGAGGTGTCTCTCAAGAGAGAGGGAGAGGGAATACTCTTGAGGAGAAATTGATGAGAATCGTTGAAAAGGTTTAAGTCATGAGTAATACTCTCTCTTTCAAGCTTACTTTCGTGAAGCAATAAGGTGATTCTTTGAGAGAGCATACGCTGGCGACCGGCGACATTGATGATCTTTGAAAAACCAACTTGCCTCATGTGAGCGAACTCTAGAATGGCCATTTCACAAATTATAAAGAGAGCGATAAATCCAAGTGAAAGAAGGATTTTTGAATTAAGTAATTTCTTTGTCAATATTATGTCCTAACGATTTTCGTTATTTTTAAAAAGGCAATTGTAAAGAACGGAGGATATCTCTCTTTTCTTAAGGGGCTTTTCTAAGTAATCATTCATGCCTACAGCTTTTGCTTTCTTCTTATATTCAATTTCAGTGTTAGCGGAGAGACCAATAATGAATACTTCCTTATTGTGGAGACGAATCTCTCGGGTGGCTTCTATTCCATTTATGTCGGGCATTTGGACATCCATAAAGATTAGGTCGTAAGTCTTCTCTTTTAGTAATTGGTAGCACTCTGTTGCACTTACAGCGTCGTCAATGTCTTTAAACCCAAGTTTATGAACTAATCTTTTGAGAAGGTTTAAATTTATTCTATTATCATCAACTATGAGAATCTTCTTTTGAAGCGTCTCTAGATCAAAAACTTCAGGCTGACTTTCTTTTCTTTCTTTCTTTAATTCACCAAGATCGGCATTGAGGTGGAGTGTGAATGTTGAGCCTTCGCCCTTCTTACTTAGGAGAGTAATATTACCACCTAAAAGTCTCGCAAGTTTTCTACTGATAGGAAGACCTAATCCTGTACCCCCGTAGTTTCTTTGGATACCAGAGCTTTCTTGAATAAATTCTTCAAAAATTTGTTCTTGTCGATCTTCGCTGACGCCAATTCCAGTGTCGGAGATAGCGATTTGAATCTCTTTCTTTTTCTTATCAAAACTTAAGCATACAGAAATTTTTCCCTGCTCAGGTGTGAACTTTACGGCATTTCCAATGAGATTAAAGAGAATTTGCTTGAGGCGATGACCATCTGTTTTGATGATAGGAGGAAAGTTTTCCTCCTTTTCTATATGAAAAGAGAGCTGGTTAGCTTCTGGGGTAGAAGAAATGATAGTCAATATGGATTGAACTTCTTCAAAGACGGCAACACCTTCTTTTTCTATGAGTATTTTATCTTGCTCTATCTTTGAAAGATCAAGAAGGTCATTGAGTAATTGCAGTAAACTTTCTCCACAATACTTTATTTGATTGAGGTCAGTAAGCTTTTCCTGATCCTCTTCATTTTCAATGAGCAGGTTGGTGAGACCAAGCATACCATTTAGAGGGGTTCTGATTTCATGAGTGGTGCTACTTAGAATCTGGCTTTTTACTTTAATGGCTTGGGAGAGTTGCTTATTTTTTAAGCGTAGCTCTAAGAGGGCCACAACTTGTCTTCCTAATGCTTCAAGAGTTTCAATTTGAGAAGGGCTCAGCTTACGAGGTTGATGATCGATGACACAAAGGGTGCCGAGGGCGTAGCCTTCTGGGGTAAGGAGTGGAGTTCCAGCATAGAAAATGACATTGGGTGCATCTGTGACGAGGGGATTGTCACTAAAGCGCTCATCTTGTCTTGCATCCTCAACTATAAAGGGCTTCGTTTGGTGAATGGCATGGGCACAAAAGGCAAGGTCGCGAGGTGTTTCACTGGCATCTAAGCCTTGTTTAGACTTAAACCACTGCCTCTCCTTATCAATGAGAGAGATAAGACAAACAGGTGTCTGACAAATTTCAGAGGCGATTTTGGTGAGATCGTCGTATTCAACCTCGGCATAGGTATCGAGGACTTCATAGGATTGAAGTTTCTTGAGTCTTTCATTTTCGTTGTGAGGCTTATGAGGTTTTTCCATAAACCTATCATAATTGATATTGAACTGAGATCAACGGTTTAAAAGAGGCCCATGGCCTTTGCTTGCTCCATTAATTTCTCTTTCTCTTCTTCACTCATATTAGCGATTTGCTCTTGAATCTTTTGAAGCTCGGCAGGATCCATATTTCCCATCATTTCTTGCGCTTTTTTAAAAGTATCGCCTTTAAGATTGGGCAGTGCACTTTCAAATATGATTTTATCTTCACTTTTAGTGTGAGAGATACCTGTGCCCTCCAGCTCTTCTAAGATAGTATTCAAATTTTCTCCACTATTATCGGCAACCTCATACATTTTCTCTAAGGGAAGACTTACTTTCTTTTGGGGAAAACCATTCATTTCTAAATTTTTAATAATCTTTTCTTTTAAGCTCATAAATCCTCCGAGCAGTCACCTTAAACTAAGGCAAGAAAGTGTTCAAGGTCCTTTTTAGTGATTATGTAGCAGCGCGATAGCATCGGCATAATGAAAGTAAAGACGCCATTGCTTAAAACTATATTAGTATAGCAGATATCTATTAGATTTATTTTCTCAAAGAGCTAATAATCAAGTCATTAATATGAACGACCTTATTGAGGGGGAAAGAATGTTTAAACTGAGAAGCACTCTCGTTCCAGTTTTTTGTGCAGCCATGGCCTTAGGCTGTAGCACAACTGAGCACAAGTCTGGAAACTTATTTGGAAAAGGAGAGGCAAAACCCAATAGCTTTTGGTGGCCAGAACAACTTAATTTAAAACCACTTCGCCAGCATGCTGCTGAATCAAGCCCAATGGGCGAAAACTTTGACTATGCCAAAGAATTTAAAAAGCTCGATATGAAGGCCCTTAAAAGTGACTTGAGAAAAGTTCTCACGACTTCTCAAGAGTGGTGGCCAGCTGACTACGGTCACTATGGTCCCTTCTTTATTCGTATGGCCTGGCATAGTGCTGGAACTTACCGAGCTCTTGATGGGCGAGGAGGAGCTGGCGGTGGTCAACAACGCTTTGATCCGCTTAACAGCTGGCCTGACAACGGGAACTTAGATAAAGCGCGTCGCCTTCTTTGGCCTTTAAAGAAGAAGTACGGAAAGAGAATCTCATGGGCTGACCTCATTGTTTTAGCAGGGACCGTTTCTATGGAAGATATGGGCTTTGAGACTTTTGGTTTTGCCGGAGGCCGTGCTGATGATTGGGAGCCTGATCTTGTTTATTGGGGTCCAGAGAAAACAATGCTCGCTGATGATCGTTACCATGGACACAAAGGAAAGATGAGAAAACCAGAAGGTCCACTCGCTGCGGTTCAAATGGGTTTAATCTACGTGAACCCAGAAGGACCTAATGGAAAGCCAGATCCACTTCTCGCGGCAAAGGATATTAGAGAGAGTTTTGGTCGTATGGCCATGAATGATGAAGAAACTGCGGCTCTTATTGCTGGAGGGCATACTTTCGGTAAGGCCCATGGTGCTCATAAACCAGAGGAGTGTCTAGGCAAAGAGCCAGGTGGTGCACCCATTGAAGAGCAAGGTTTTGGGTGGAAGAATAAGTGTGGCAAAGGTCACTCTGAAGATACAATTACCTCAGGTTTAGAGGGAGCATGGTCAGCAAGTCCGGCGCAGTGGACTCATCAATATCTGACCAACCTCTATGGCTTTGAATGGGAGATGACAAAATCACCAGCAGGTGCTGTTCAGTGGGTTCCTAAAGATGGTGAGGCGACAGACCTGGTGCCTGACGCTCATATTAAAGGGAAGACTCATGCACCTATTATGTTCACAACGGATCTCGCTCTTAAGAAAGATCCTGCCTACAGAAAAATTACTAAAAGATGGTTAGAGAATCCTGAAGAATTTGAAAAGGCCTTTGCTAGAGCATGGTTTAAGTTAACCCACAGAGATATGGGTCCACGTGCTCGCTATGTAGGCGCTGATGTGCCTAAGGAATCTCTACTATGGCAAGATCCGATTCCAGCCGTTAATCATAGACTCATTAATTCAAGCCAAGTTAACTCTCTTAAGAGAAGAATTGCTAAGTCTGGCCTAACGAGCAGCGAACTTATTTCAACTGCCTGGGCTTCTGCTGCCTCTTTTAGAGGAACAGACATGCGCGGTGGTGCTAATGGAGCAAGAATACGCTTAGAGCCTCAAAGAAATTGGGAAGTTAATAACCCCAAAGAGCTCGCTGAAGTGCTTGAAAAACTGGAATCGATCCAAAAGAGTTACAACCGTGTCCTGCCAAAAAATGTAAGAGTTTCCTTAGCGGATGTCATCGTGCTTGGTGGAGCTGTCGGCATCGAGAATGCTGCAAAGAAAGCAGGATTTAAAGTTAAGGTTCCTTTCAAGCCCGGAAGAATGGATGCAACTCAAGAGATGACAGACGTAAAGTCCTTCTCTTATCTTGAGCCTCAGGCTGACGGTTTTAGAAATTACTACTCTCAAGAAAGCTATCTTAAACCGACTGATGCTTTAGTTGATAGAGCTAGTCTTCTAAACCTAACCGTTCCTGAAATGACGGTACTCGTTGGCGGGATGAGAGTTCTTGGAACAAATTACAATTCAAGTAACCTTGGTGTTTTCACAAATAAAGAGGGAGTTCTCAGTAATGACTTCTTTGTGAACCTTCTTGATATGGGAACGAAGTGGGAAAAAGCTAAGGAGCGTGAAGGGATTTATCTTGGAAAAGACCGCGCAACAGGTGAAGTGAAATGGAAAGCAACACCGGTGGATCTCATTTTCGGATCTAACTCAGAATTAAGAGCAATCGCTGAAGTCTATGCTTCTGATGACGCTAAGAGAAAGTTTGTTAATGACTTTATCGATGCGTGGACGAAGGTTATGAGACTTGATCGCTTCGACATCTAAAATCAGGGAGTGGGCTTAGGCCCACTCTTTCTTTTTAAAAACTCTACCTCAAAAATGCCGGGCTATGCTATTATTTCATAGCAATGACTGACTCTGTAAATAAGTTCCTTCTTGTAGGTTCTCTCATCATTCTCTTCTCCGTTCTTCTAAGTAAATCATCTGACAAATTTGGTTTGCCCATCCTTTTGATTTTTATTTTCACAGGCATGATGGTGGGAAGTGAGGGAATTGGTGGCGTTCAATTTGAAAATTATGAGCTGACGCAAACCATCAGTGTTTTTGCGATGTGCTTAATTATCTTTGCTGGAGGCGTGGCCACGGATTTTACTACGATACAGAAGAACCTGTATCGAGGGATTAGTTTATCTTCTCTGGGAATTATCTTAACGACAGTCGTTGTCGGGCTCTTCGTTAAATTGATCACAAGCTTTAGTTTTCTGGAGAGTTTTCTCTTCGGCGCTATTCTCTCGGCGACTGATGCGGCCGCGGTTTTTTCCGCCTTTAAGGACAAGACTAGAGTTGTGAGTAAGAAAGTCTCTTCTCTCCTTGAGTTTGAGTCCGGTAGTAACGACCCCATGGCCTATTTCCTCGTCATTATCCTACTTGGCTTTTTAAAGGGAGAGCAAAAAGATGTCGGAGATATTGTCCTTCACACCTTTTTAAACCCTGTGGTGGGGCTTGTGGTTGGTCGTGTGATGGCCAAGGCCTTTGTCTCTCTAAATAATGTCATAAATCTCGCCCATCAAGGGATGTATCCCGCCTTAACCTTTTCCTTTATTTTCCTAAGCTATAGTGCAGCCGTGGAGCTTGATGGTAACGGCTTTCTCTCCGTCTATGTATTTAGCCTCTATATTAGCTCTAAGAAAATTCTCCATAAAAATCTTCTCTATAGTTTCTATGATGGCTTCAGTTGGCTTGCCCAAATTGGTCTCTTTGTTCTCCTTGGTCTCCTTGTTTTTCCGAGTCATCTAGTAGGAGTTGCCGGTAAAGGGATTGTTATTTCAGTCTTTTTGATTATGATCGCTAGGCCTATAGCAATCTTCATCTGTTTGAGCTTTTCTCAATTCACCTTTAAGGAAAAAGTGTTTATTTCCTGGGCTGGCTTAAAAGGGGCTACTCCTATTGTTTTTGCCAGTATGAGTGCAGTCCAGCTTGGTCATAGAGCAGATCTTATTTTTGATTTGGTCTTCTTTGTTGTCGTTCTTTCTGCGATTATTCAAGGAAGTTCTTTAAAATGGCTAGCCCAGAAGCTAGGGCTTATGGAAGCTGGAGTTGAAGAATCGAGTTTTCCCATTAATTTTGATGAATTTGAAAAAACACGAAATGGAATCCGTGAGATCCGTATTGAAGCTGGTTACAATGCAGTAGGGAAGAGAGTGGTTGATCTGCAATTACCAAATGGTTGTCTGGTTCTCTTTGTTAAGAGAGAGGGCTCTTTTATCGTTCCAAACGGAGGAAGTACATTTGAAGTCGGTGATAAATTATTATTTGTGACGAAAGAAAAAGAAGAAGTGGAGCAGGCCCTTGCTTGCTTTTCAATTGGTCGTCCAACAGAGAAAGAGGTTTCCGTATGAATTGTCCCAATTGTGGTTATGAGTATCCTTATCCAGATGGTGAAATGATGGTTTGTCCAGATTGCCAAAATCAATGGGACCCCAATGCGGCTCCTGTAATAGAGGTTCAAGAAATAAAAGACGTTAATGGCAATGTCTTACAGGATGGGGACTCTGTTACTGTCATTAAAGATCTTAAGGTGAAAGGAGCTTCTGGATCAGTGAAGGTGGGAACTAAAGTAAAAGGCATTCGTCTTATTCATGATAGTTCAGATGGCCATGATATTGCTTGTAAGGTTGATGGCTTTGGAGCCATCAACCTTAAGTCGCAATTTGTTAAGAAGGCCTAGTTTTTCAGAACAACAGGATTGATAACTTGGTTGATTGAGTTGCCATCCATTGTTTTAACGTGCACCAAAATATTCTCAAAAGTATTACTTAGAGGAAGCACCACTGGGATATCAAGCGGGGTCATTTTAAAGGTACAGTGCTCACTCACTTGCTTAAGAATAGGGGTTACTGTGAATGTTCCGTCTTGATCACTGTTGACAGTCACAGAGTCAAGTTCGTAACAAGTACTAGGGTTATAGCCTTTGAGAATGACTTCATTTTCATTCGATGTCGACTCTTCGATAGCATAGACATTGGCAAAGATTTTGTCGCGATTGATATCAACGGGATCTGTTCCATCCACTAGTAATTTATCTTCTACTTCAAACTCGGTGTTCTTGTTAACAAAAACTTTGTATTCACCTGTCTTGAGTTCACCGATATCGACAGTTTTTGTGAAGGGAAGAATGACCTCTGGGCAAAGAGGGTTTGAGGGGTCATAAATGAGAGATGTCGCAGAAACATTGATTTCTTTTTTGCTCTCATCAACTGTGGCATCTATCTTTGGTGACTTATGACAGAGGTTAGGTAAAAAGCCGCTAATAACGACTTGAGCGTTTTCATAAATATTAAATCCTTCAGGTGTAAAGACCTGTTGAACAGGGATGGCATCTCTGTTTGGGGTCGCTGCAAAAAGGGGAGACAGAGAGATAAGCGATAAGCAAAAAATTGATTTGAGAGTAGATTTCATCATTCCTCCTTGATGGTTAGTATCGAGTCCATCGTAAGGGTTGAACTCATTGAGGTATTGGAGGACTTCTTTATTATTTGTTTAATAATTTACACACAAAGTGGACACCATCTACAGGCTGTTCATTTCTCAAAAGATTAAGATGGCAGTAACAGAAACCTTAAGAAAAGGAGTTTTTATGCTTTATTGGTCAGTCGTATTCTTTCTTGTTGCTGTAATCGCAGCCCTCTTCGGATTTGGTGGCATCGCCGCTGCAAGTGCTAGTATCGCCAAGGTACTCTTCTTTGTCTTTGCTATCGCCTTTGTCATTTCTATCGTCTTGCAACTGGCTAAGAAAGCCGATAATAAGCTCTGATGCAAATGATAGTGAATGTCTAAAATTTGAGCTAGACGGTCTTTAATGACACTTGTTAGGCTTACTTTCAATAAATTAAAGACCGTTTTTAGCAAAGGACTGCACTATGAAATCATGGCTGATTGCGCTATGTGCCCTCACCTTATTATCAGTTAATGCTGATGATTCCTTCTTTGGTAACCTTAACCACGATGTCGTGGTCGATCGTTTTGCTAAGGGGGGAAATATTCTCATCCAAACAATTGAATTCCCTAAAAAAGACTTTTTTGAAGTCAAAATCAATTACAAAATCAAGGTAAAGGTCCTTCTCTTTACCAAGACCGTTGAGGGGGATGAATTTATTCACATGCCTAATTCTTACCAAACAGAGCAAGGCTTTCTCGACTTGGAGAGGGATGGCGTTCATCAAGACCCGAGAGTTCATCTTGTTCACAAGGGCAGAACAAATTGGGGACCTTACTACGATTGCCATCGAGTCTTCATTGATCCCACTGAGCACAATCGCTGGGATGGTGAATTCGTTTATTGCCCTGATATTCCAAAGTCAGGAATTGGCCAAATGAAACTTGTTATTAAAGATATTCCCTTTCTCGGTAAGGGAACAGTTGTGAGTCGTTGGAACCAGCGCTAATTTTGTAGTTTTCTAAAAACTTTCTAAAAATTTAAAAGAAGTAATCAGTCCTCCCTTTATGGATAATCACTAGTGGTTATCCATAAAGGGAGGATTTTTATTAGAGTTTCGATTGTTACCGCTTTTTGTCTCTTTTTTTCAGTCGTGATTATTGCCCAGCCCGCTCAAAAAAGCTTTTGGGAGCACACAAAAGAAGGGCTCTCTGATCCCCTTATTTATAGTCCTCTGGTCGCAGCACTTGCTCTTTCTTTTACAGATTTTGACGGAGAGTTCTCTGACTATGCTAGTGAGGAGACTCCACTCTTTGGAAGTATTCAAGGGGCTAAGGATTATAGTGACAATGTTACCTTTAAACTTCTTCCTCTCTATGCCGGTTTAAGTCAGTACTTCAGTCTCAAAAATAAGGGAGGAGGAACTTTCTATCAGTATATTAGCTTTATTACACCGGCACTAGCGACCTATCTCTTTAACGACTTTCTTAAGGACCGAACAGGAAGATTAAGACCAGATAGTTCTAATTTTGAAAGTTTTCCCTCTTCTCATACTGCCATTGCCAGTTCTTTAACAGGTGTCATTAATTTCAATTTTCAAGATAATGAAAAGTATTCTCTAGGTGTTTCCCTTTTTAATGAGATCATTGTCGCGAGTGTCGCCTTGGCAAGACTCGAGGCCAAGAAGCACCACCTCACTGATACTCTTGTCGGCTATTCCATTGGTAAGTTCTTTGCTCATATGCTTCATGGCTATTGGCAGCCCCAATTAAAAGGCGAAGAAACGTTGCGTGGGGGAGCCTTTATTAATCATAAAGAAGTTGGCTTAAGCCTTTCGTATAACTTTTAAATAAGGAAAGAAATGAAAATTCTATTAACAATGCTTTTACTCTTAGGACCTTTTAAAATCCTGGCAGAGGAGGAAATTGTCCCTGAGCCAAAGAAAGACGAGCTTATCTTTAATAACGAACTTGATAATATTATTGCCCCCTTTACCTATCACAGTTCAGCAGTAATGTTTCTTGGTGGCCTTGGCACTTATCTCGTCTTTGAAGACAATTATCGAGAAAAGAAGAAAAGACGTATTGATGATGGTGATAAACCTTGGCGTGATATTGGTGATGCTCTAGGCTGGGGGCCATTACCGCTATTTTATGCTGGTATTATGGGAACGAGCTATCTCTTCTCCGACGATAGGGCCAATGGTCAATATGGAAAGAAAACGGAATATGTTCTTAAAAGTGTTATTTATACAGCGCTTGCAACCTTTACTCTAAAAACACTCATCGATCAAAGAAGGCCAAAGGATAAGCTTAAAGAGGACTCTTTTCCCTCTGGGCATGCTTCCAGCTCCTTTGCTTTTTCAACCGCGATCTGGATGGTGCATGGTCCTTATTGGGGCTCTCTTGCTACTGCCTTGGCCGCGTGGGTTTCTTATAGTCGTATCGATGATGGAAGTCACTATTGGCATGATAGTGTCTTTGGGATGACTCTTGGAATATCCTATGCCTTAGGGATTTATAATAATCACTTTAAAAGGGAATTACCCTTTCAATTTGCAGTGGTGCCCGTTCATAAAGGTCTTGGGCTTCTCTCTCATATGAGTTTTAATCTCTATTGAGATCAAGATACTTATCGAGAAGGAGAGCAAGCTGGTAAGCCTCCTTGGGACTTAGTTTGGGATCTTCACAGCTTAGTCTTTTAGGGATGGAGGCTGCACTCTTTTTGAGAGATTTACCTGAGGAAGTAAGGGAGAGAACTTTACTTCGCTTATCTGTAGAGTCTTTACTCTCTGAAATAAAGCCTTTCTTAATAAGTTTCTTAAGAATAAGAGTGAGGCTCCCACCATCAATTTGGGTCAATTCTATGAGCCGACTGACTTTAATATTATCAAATTCCCAGAGGGCCATCATGACAACATATTGAGGGTAGGTCAGGTCAAGGGGATCAAGATAATCCTTGTAGGAGCGAATAATCTTATTTGAGGCCATGTAGAGCCTGTGGCAAAGCTGATTCTTAAGTTTGAGTTGTTCGAAAGCCATAATGAAGTATTTTATTGCCTTTTTAGTTTGTATGCAAGGTATTTGCATGGAGATGGGTTTCATGTTAGTTTGTATGCAAAGTAATAAAGGAGGAAAGTATGAATACCTTAGAAATTGAATTTGAAACAAATAGTGGTGAGAAGAAGTCTTTAAAGGATTATCCAGGAAAAACCTATCTCATCGTCAACACAGCATCTCGCTGTGGATTAACTCCCCATTATAAGGGACTGCAAGAGGTTCACGAAAAGTATGAAGGTCAGGGTTTAGTTGTGTTGGGATTTCCAGCGAATGACTTTTTAGAGCAAGAGCCAGGCACTGACTCTGAAATTCAGGAGTTTTGTCAGGTCAACTTTGGCGTTAACTTTCCTCTTATGAAAAAGATAACGGTTAAAGGGGATGAGATGCACCCCTTATACAAGAGTATTCTTTCCCAAGGCAAAGAACCCGTTAAGAAAGAGGGGAGCGATTTTGAAGAGAAGCTCCGTGGCCATGGACTTATTAAAGGTGACAATACGGATCAGATCCACTGGAATTTTGAAAAATTTCTGCTCAATGAAAATGGCGAAGTTATCGAGCGCTTTTTTCCTGATGTTGAAGCGACCGATCCTCTCGTGCTTAAGGCAATTGAAAAGAATCTTTAGAAAAGAAAAAGCCCACTCGATTGAGAGAGTGGGCCTTTCTTCTCATTATTTGAGGTGTGGGTTAGCTAAACACTTTCTTTGAGAGAAGATTAAGTGTTTCGCTCCACGCTTCAGGGGTATTGTCTCCAGAACTTCCCGTAAAACGAAAAGCAATGGTTTCTTCAAGCCTCTCAAAGGCCATGGCCTTTACGTCCTCGCCAACATCATCAGAGAGAATAAGTTGAGTCAGAAAGAGTGGACCAACCATATAGAGGGTTCCACTATGACTTCTTAAGGCACAATCGGCGACAATATACTGAAGAACATTAGTGTCTTCATAAGCACTTGAGCGCTGTTTCGCTACAATGAAATCATAGAAGAGGTAAGTGAAGTCTAAATGAAAAGTAGTGTCGACTTCATACTCTAAACTATGAACAAGGTTAAAGTACTTACTCGTGAGTTTAGCAATATCCTTGTCAGAATTGAGCTCTTCTCGAGATGTTGGTGGCATATACCTCTTAAGGTCTTGGCAGTTTCTTAGACCTTGGGAAAGGTCTCTTAAAGCTTCATTCGAGTAGTCATATTTTGTGCTGCCCGTGAGACAGTCTTGATTGACGAGCTTTTTCAGTCTTTTGAGATCGTGCTTTTCAAGCTTTGTCAGTTTTAATGGTCCATCCTGGGACTTACTTTCTGGTTGAGAAAGGGTCGAAGGAATAGCAAATGAAATCGCAATGAGACCAAAAAAGAAAAATGCTGCAACTGTTTTAGAATGATCATTTCTCATACAAATATCCTCCTTGGAGTTTCGTTTTGAAGCTCCTTCTCTTTTAATACCAATTTACTCCTTCCTGTGACTTTTTCTTCTCCCCTTGGTCAAACCTTTGTGTAGTTATTTACACAAGGGCTAAAGAGGACAATCAAGCTTTAATTGGATCAAAACGATATTCTGTATTCAACAAATTAACTAAGGAGTTAAAACATGAGTAAAACAATTCACACATCATCAATGAGACCTGTAGGAAACCTTAATGAAGAACATATTTTAGGGAATGTCGCGAGTTTAAATGGTATTCTTGCTGACGAGTATGCCCTCTTCACCAAGACACTCAATTATCACTGGAATGTAACGGGACCACGTTTTCACAGTATTCATAAGTTCTTAGAAGGTCATTATCGTTCACTCTTAGAGGTTATGGATGGTGTCGCTGAGCGCGTGAGAATTCTAGGTGAAACACCCCTGAGTACGATGAAGAGCATGAATGAAGTTAATCAACTTAATGAGAAGAATGGTGGGCAGATGTCTGCAAGTGAAATGATCGACGACCTCTATCACGGCCACCTTAAACTACAAACAGAAATTAGAAATGTGCTTGAAGCTGATGCACCAATGAGTACAGACCCAGGCACTGAAGACTTTCTTATTAGTCTCCTTCAAAAACATGAAGAGATGAGTTGGATGTTAAAGTCCCACCTCGACTAGGAAGAAAGTTTCCTAAAAAAGGAGGAAGAATGAATTTTAAAATGAAGAGAATTTTAGATGGCGAACTCACTGCCGAAAAAGTGTATGACAAAATTCTTGAGGATCGCTCAGACGATCCTCAAGCATTTCGCTTGAAACAATTTAAACTCAATCACCAAAATGCAGCAAGCTTTTGGAAGAAACAAGCCCAGATCTCAGGGTCCATAAAAACGGATACCCCTGACGTTTGGAACAAAGCAGTTGAAGCTTTCATGGGAGCATCAAATACGATTCTGGGCGAGAAGAACGCCCTTAAAGTCGTTAGGAAAGGTGAGGAGTTAGCACTGACGACCTATGAGAAAATGCTCTCAAGTGATGCGCTCAGTGCGTTTCAAAAAGAAGAAATTAGAAATACCTTCATTCCTCGCCAAAAGAGGCATATTGAAAGTATTTCTGCCATGATTAAAATGGCTTCTTAGTTACAGAGGCGTTGGTATAAATTTATAGCCCACACCGTGGACGGAATCGACGATGTGGCTCACGTCACCAAGTTTTCTTCTCAGTTTACTGACGTGTGTATCAACGGAGCGAGAGTAGACATGAACGTCTTTACCCCAAATCTCATCAAGCATGAGTTCTCGCTCCACAACCTCATTCGGGCGCTGAGCAAGAAACATGAGGATCTTAAATTCAAGTGCCGTTAAATCAATCTTCTCACCTTCTTCAGTTGGGAAAATTGAGACTTCTTGTGAATTCTTATTAATTTGGATTTCTTTCCAATGAAGAAGAGAACTATTTTCTTTTACTAATTCTATCTTTTTAAGTTTCCCTTCAATTCTTGCTTTTAGCTCAAGAAGGTCAAAAGGCTTGGTGATGTAATCATCAGCACCGGCACTAAACCCAAGAACCTTTTCGCTAAGGTCAACTTTACCCGTGAGAAAGAAAATAGGCATATGGGGGTTTTTCCCAAGGATCTCGCTACAGAGATTGAGACCACTTCCATCAGGAAGTTCAATATCGAGGAGGATGAGGTCAAAGCTATTGGCATTTAGGAGTTCTTTCGCTTTAGTGATCCCATCTGCCCACATGAGCTCAACAGAGACACCGACAAGGGCCTGTTGAACCATTTGATGGACTTCTTTTGTATCTTCTACGAGGAGAATTTTTTGCTGCGTCATAATTGTCTTCGTCCTTCAAAAGTGGTTAAGATAATTTGTAGAGAACATATATTATAGTGAGAGGATTTAAAATGGAAATAACCAAGTCCCTCGTCCAAACGGAAAGTTGTGATGAGAACCTTAAGGCCTTTGAGGCCGAATTTCTTGTAGACCGACTTGAGGAATTGGAAAAAATAAGTTTAGATTCTCTAGATTTCGACTCTCTGAAGGCAATTGGGCATAAGTGGAAGGGTTTTTCAAAGCCCTACGGCTTTAATTGCCTCGCCGAGCTGGGAATTGAACTAGAAAATAACGCGAAAGAAAAAGATGAGGAAGGTGTCAGGCTTACCTTAGAAAGTGTCAGAAGCTATCTTCGTCTGAAAAAGGAGTCCTTATCTCTATGAACAAAGCCCTTCACCTTATAAAGACCGCGAAACAGAAGTTTATCCTCTTTAGTATCGTCGGGCTGGGCTTTATCATACTGATTGCTGCAGGAACCCTGAGTCGTCAGCGCTCCATTCTAGAAGATCAAAAAACAATAAATGAGTTCTATTCTAATGTCAGTAGACAGATGAACTTAATCAATAATATCAGCTCCTTAAGTAAGGAGTTCGAACGCACTAATCTCAATCAAGATGAGCTCAATCAGTTGAGGCTTAACTTTCAAACTCTTGTGACGCAGTTTTCAGGTGATTACTTTGAATTTAAAAAGTGGATTGATGAAAATGATATGACTCATCTTTCTGAGATCTCTGAGTTGCACTCAAGGCCAGAGCAAGTTGAACAAGTGAACCTCTTTATTAAAAAAGCTCGTGAGCTCTTAGAAACTAAGAGACCTGCGTCGCGCAATACGAAGCGAATAGTTAGATATTTGATAGACAGCTCTAGAGACGGAGTAGGTGAAGCTTACTATCAAGCAAGTGAAAATTTGTCTGTCGCTCAATCATCAAGTTTATCAAGTCTTAATCAAATGGGGATTCTCTTAGTTCTCATTTGTTTGATTATGGTCCTAATGGTGTGGTGGTTTGTCTTTCGTCCTCTCTATACTACCGTGCTTTCTCAACATGAAGACCTTGCAGACGCGCTTTTGAAAGCTCGTAGTGCCAGTCGGTCAAAGACTGAATTCTTAGCCAATATTAGCCATGAAATTAGAACACCGATGACCGCAATCGTTGGTTATGCGGACATCATTAGAAGGGATAGCATCTCTAAAGATGAAAGAGACGACGCGATTAAAATTATCAATCAAAATGCGAGCCATCTTCTCGGTTTGATTGATGAGATTCTTGATATCTCAAAAATTGAAGCAGGGAAATTTGATTTTGTTTCTACTGATATATCACTGTCGACACTTTTAAATGAGGTTTACAGCCTTATTCATGTAAAGGCTGATGAGAAGGGAATTGACCTCAAATTTAGAAATCAAGGAAAAATCCCTGAAACGATTTCAACTGACCCAAAGAGGTTAAAGCAAATTCTTTTTAATCTTCTTGGAAATGCGATCAAATTTACGGACGAAGGCTATGTTCAGTTAACGGTTTCCTATAACCCACAGACTGAAGGACTCTACTTTCATATCCGTGATACGGGCAAAGGAATTGACGAAGAAAGCCAGAAGAAACTCTTTAGACCTTTTGAACAGGGAGATACTTCAGGAAGTCGTCACCATGGAGGAACTGGTTTAGGTCTTGTGCTTTCTCGAGGCCTTGCTCGTGGCATGGGCGGTGACGTTAAAATTGAATACTCTAAAGTCAGTGTGGGAACTATTATGGAGTTTCACTTAAGTGTTTCTGATACGGATAACCTTAAGCTTGTGAATGAGTTTAGCACTTCTGTTTCTGCGCCCGAAGTGGTTGAAACGGGGAGTGAGAAGCTTAAGAAAACGCAAATTCTTGTGGTTGATGATGCTAAAGAAAATGCAAGACTCTTTAAGCTCTATCTCGAAGACGACGGAGCTGAAGTTGAACTCGCTACTGGTGGTGTTGAAGCCATTGAGAAAGCGAAGAGCATGCCCTTTGATATTATTCTCTTAGATCTTCAAATGCCTGGTATGGATGGCTTTGAAGTTCTCAAGGTTCTTAAAGAGAGCTCTTATAAAAGCCCAATTATCGCTCTGACAGCTCATGCAATGGATGAGGAGAAAGAGAATACTAAAGTTGCTGGATTTAATGGCCATATCACCAAGCCTGTAAAGGCAGATGTTTTATCAAAGGCCGTTGATAGTTTTATAAAAGAGCCCAACGATTTTAGGACTTTTTAAAAAAGGAAAGGGGGGATGATCCCCCCCTCCACCGATAGAGCGTCTGACTTGGTTTAGTGAGACCTTATTCGTCAGACTCGGTATATACTTCTGAAGAATCTTCAATAGGCTCCTCTAGGCTAGTAGAGGTGTCTTCAATAATGACGTCATCTGCCTCGTCTTGGGCCCATACAGGACTTACGTTAAGGCTTGCCATGATGAAGCTGGCAAATAATAGAGTTTTGATTGAACGTCTTGATAGTGTTTTCATAGTGGCCTCACTTTTTTAATTAAGCAGTAAAATCTGCTAAGCCTTATTTTCGTCGATATTTTAAATTTGGAAAAATCGTTTTATTTGCTATTATAATTAGGAAAAAGTTAAGTGAGGGTACGATGGAATATCGATGGGAAAGACTCAATTTTAGTCATCTGTTTTACTTCTACGTGACCGCTAAAGAGGGCAGTATTAAGGCGGCTTGTGAGAAACTCTTTATTTCTCAACCCACAGTATCCGACCAAATCAAGCTGCTAGAAGAATTCTTAGAATGTAAGCTTTTTGAGAGAAGAAATCGTGCTCTCTTTCTCACTAAAGAAGGAGAAGTTGCTTTAGACTATGCGGATAAACTCTTCTCTTTGAGCCAAGAAATGATAAGGCGAGTGAGAAGAGGGGAGAAAATGCCTCGGGCAAGCCTTGAT
>Ga0208203_1000389_pt1 | contig 20169 bp, 18 predicted proteins | sample DeeseametaMP2914_FD_184167 | JGI IMG/M metagenome (GOLD analysis project Ga0208203, IMG submission 184167) | Marine microbial communities from the Deep Atlantic Ocean - MP2914 (SPAdes) | ecosystem: Environmental > Aquatic > Marine > Oceanic | place: West of Santa Cruz de la Palma, Atlantic Ocean...
ATGGCCATCGCTCTCAAATAGGTATCAGTCTTGATGGGATGGCAATGCCGCGCTTACAAAAAGAGTGGGCAGATAAATGGGAAGACATTTATCTAGCAACAGCTGAAGATGAAATCAATAAATCAGATCTTAAGCATGTAACTGCACAAGATAACGATGTGTGCTTTGCTTACACATCACAGCAGGGTTATTTTGAAATGGCGATAGACAAATCACGCTGCGACATTTTGCCTTGCGATACTACTGTAGAGTGCATTGCTGATTATTTAAGCTCTCAAGTAAAAATCCAATACCCAGAATCAGAAGTAAAAGTTACGGCTTATGAAGGTGTTGGCAAAGGGTCTATCAGTTATGCGTAAAGGACTACTGTTAGCAGTATTAGCTGGGATGTTTTCACTTTCTGCTACTGCTGTCGAATTAAAAGGACATTTAACTCAAGGTGGCTTAGTAACTGGGCAAATCGAAGGTGCTAAAAGTGTCAGTTTCAATGGCGATCCACTTAAACTATCTTCTCAAGGTGAGTTTGTATTTGGTTTTGGCCGTGATGCAGATACAAATCACAGCTTAAGTTGGACTGACAGCAAAGGTGTTAGCCACGAACAAGCAATTATCATCACTAAGCGTGATTATAAAATTGACAAAATTACTGGTGTTGCACAAAAGTATGTTTCGCCACCAAAAGAAGTGTCTGAGCGTATTAGCCGTGAAGCTGTTGCTGTACGTAAAGCCCGCGAAGTTAATTCGGATTTACGATACTTTTTAGACCCTGTTTATAAACCAGCAACGGGGCGGATTTCGGGTGTTTATGGTAGCCAGCGTTATTTTAATGGTGAGCCTCGCCGCCCGCACTTTGGTTTAGACATTGCCAATAAAACGGGTAGCCCAGTGTATGCACCAGTAAGCGGCACAGTTGTTTTTGCTGATGCTGACTTATATTACTCTGGTGGTACCTTAATTCTTGATCATGGCCATGGCGTTACTTCAACTTATATTCATTTAAGCAAATTAGATGTCAAAGTAGGGGATGAAATTAAGCGTGGCGATAAAATTGCGGAGATCGGCGCGACCGGACGCGTAACCGGCCCTCATTTAGACTGGCGTTTTAATTGGAAGAATGAACGCCTTGACCCTGCGCTAATGATGCAAGACACATTAGCTAATGAAAAGTAGAGACTATGACACAACAAATCAATCGTGACGCTATTATTGCAAAGCGTATTGCTGATTCAACAACATCAGTTACAAAAACAGTTTTTCCTGGCCGTACTAATCACCACAATACTTTATTTGGTGGTGACGCATTAGCTTGGATGGATGAAGTAGCATTTATTGCAGCTACACGTTTTTGTCGTAAGCCACTTGTAACGATTTCGTCTGACCGTGTAGATTTTAAAGAAGCCATTCCAGCAGGTACATTTGCAGAACTTATCTCGAAAGTTGTGCATGTAGGTAATACCAGCCTTAAAGTTGATGTTGAAATCTTTTTAGAAAGAATGCACAAAGATGACAAACACTTAGCTATTTCTGGCAGCTTTACGTTTGTAGCGGTTGATGATAATCACAGACCAACGCCAGTTGTATGCGATAAAATGATCAACGGTTTTGAATAAAACTGTCTGAAAGTTTTAACTGAGTTAAGTACCTTCGGGTACTTAATTTTGTATCTGAAGAGAACACATCGTACAATAATTTGTTATATGAATATCTCAGCAAGGAACAATATATGCAGCTATAAATAATCAAAGGAGGAGTGCGATGCGTTTTATATGTTTATTCAGTTATATAGCTCTATTAGTGTTAGCCTTTAATCAATTTGATAATTACCTGTTTGATTTAGCGGCAGCTTTACGGGGCGTGCTGATTGTATGTAGTTTTGTCCCTGCCGTATTTTTATTGTGGTGGAGCAAAAAGCTCTCTTTGAGTTTACTTGCTTTAAGTATTGGCTTAGTTCTATTTCATTTTAAACCTTACTCAGCTGATACAAAGGCTAACAATACTGATATCAAAATCGCGCAAGTAAATTTGCAATATAGTAATCCGAATTTATCACAGATTATCAAATCCCATTTTGTAGAAGAACAAAACGATATCTTAGTGCTGTTTGAGTTTAATGATACTCAGCGTCATGTTCTTGATGAGCTAAACACACAATATCATGTGTTTGGTTATGCCGAAGTAGAAGGGGCGCCATTTGGTATTATTGTTATTTCGAAACTGCCTATTGTGCAAAAGCAAATTAAACGCTTTGACAACCCTAAGCTTGGCTACGTAAAACTCAGCTTTTTATACAATAAGGTTATGTTAAATAGTGTGTTTTTGCATCCTCCATCACCTAGAACTCACACTTTGTGGACTCAGCGTAATAGGGTTTTGGCAGAAGTTAATGAAGAAATTAAAAATTTGAAAGGCAGTTGGCTAGTTGCTGGCGATTTTAATACAGTTCCATGGTCTCGCTACTTCATTAACACAAACAACACCTGCTTTAATAGCATGGGTTACTATGGCAGTTGGTCAGCCACTTCTTTATTAGCGAGTTTACCTTTTACAGATTTGCCAATTGATCATTGCCTTGCAAGTAACGACATAAGCTTATCGCGTGTGGAAACTTTACAAGTAAAGGGTAGTGACCATAAATTACTTCAATACGAATTAACGTTTGATAATCCCTGATTAATTTTAAGGTGGCTATTTTCAATTAATATTTCAACTAGCATGGTTAGTTCAAAATTATCCCATGGTTTAGCTGTGATCATGTTAGCAATATTATTCGTTAATGCATTTTTCGAAGATTCAAGTTCTGCGTAACCGGTTATTAATAGTCGAGAGCAGTGTGGTTGTAGCAGTTTAATATCTTCTAAAACAGCAAAACCACTAATTGCAGGCATCAGCAGGTCACATATGACCAGGCTGATAGGGTTTTGCTGCGCAAACTCGATTGCAGATAAAGGATCGCTAAAACAAATAACATGGTTATTGGTACCTAACAGTCGTTTTAGCGATCGTAAAATAGCTTCATCATCATCAATGATTACGATGGTTTTTTTCATGAATGTGCTCCAAATAAGTGCTTTAAATCATAGAGCATATGTTTAAAGTTTCGTTTATGAGGAAAGAGCCAAAATGCTTTGTTTGAATACATTAAGGCTTTTGAATAATGCCCAAGCTCACGATAAAACTCGCCATAGCATTCACTTAATCGCGCCTTAATTTTTTTAAGCTCATTGTTTGATACAACAGATTGGTTACGATTTATAATTTCGACCATAGCCGCTAAACGGTTTTCTCTGTTCGCTGTAATAGAATTGGCGCGCATTAAATAGTGCATTGCACATAGAGTTGAGTAGGCGACATCACCGCGTTTAGCTATTTTTAACCAGCAATCTAAATCGGTAGCGCTACTTAATTTATTGTCAAAACCACCCACATCAACAATGGCTGAACGTTTAACCATTACTGATGATGTACCAACAATATTGGTGGTGATCATTTGGCTGATTGGGTTTTCAAGTAATTGGAAATCTTTACTTTCTTTATTGCATTTAAACTCAGGCCAATAGTCGAAACAGCCAATTATGTCCTCATTCTGTTCATTAAAATGCATATAGTCTGTGAAGCTTAAAACACAATCTGGATGTTTAAGATGGAATATAAGTTGGCTAGCAAGCTTATCTGCAGACCAATAATCATCGGCATCTAAAAAAGCAAGGTAGTCTGAGTTTGCTTGTGTAATTGCAAGGTTTCTTGCAGTAACAACCCCTTTACGTTGTTGACAAAAAATCCGTACTTCATTTCTTTCAGCGGCAAGTTGTTGTAGGTAGTCGATACTGCCATCAGTAGAGCCATCATCGACAATAATGATCTCGAACTGTACATTTTTTTGCTGATAAATGCTGTTAATACAAGTATCTAAATACTGTAAGCAGTTGTAGTTTGGGATGATAATACTGATTTGGCTGTTCATAATATGCTCCAAAAGCATTTCTTCACGTAGTAAAAGATACGCAATTTAGACGCCAGCTTTAAATCCGTATTTTCTGTTAAATTACTCAGTCTTTTCTCTTTGTGCGTTGCATTTTGCAAATGCAACGCATGTTTTTATCTCATTTCGGGAATTTAGCGGCTTTTTTGTCGGGTATGGAACTTGCCATAGCTCTTATAACCGTTTTTATAGGAGCGTTTTTTTATGAAGCACATTGCTATATTAGTCCCAAGCTTTCCGATTGCATCAGAAACCTTTGTGGTAACAGAAATAAAAGCGCTGTTAAACGCAGGGCACAAGGTGACGGTGCTCACCTTCGAAAAAACCAGTGTGTTGATTAACTTAACCAGCGCTATTGAAGTGAAAAAAATCACTAAACCCGCGTTTAAATTAATATTGCCTTCAATGCTAAATATTTATAAGTTAGCAAAAGCAGCTCACACTGCAGCACAATTTAAATCAATTTCCACCCAATCATTACTTGCGTACGGTTATCAAATTGCACGATATATAAAAGCGGCGAAGATTGATCATCTACATTGTCATTTTATGCATGGGCCACTTGCTTATGGCATAGTCGCCGCAAAGCTGGCTGATATAACTGTGTCGTCGATAGGTCATGGCCATGACGTTTATGTAAACAACGCCGATTTAAAACCAAAACTAGCGCTTTGCGATTTTTCGATTGCAGTATGTGAAGAAATGGCAATGCAATTTAAACGCTTCTCAAAGAGCAATGTTAAATTACTTCATTGTGGTATTGATACCAGCCAATTTAAATATGTGCCTTCATCACTCAATGAGTCAGTACGATTAATTTTTATAGGTCGTCTTGTTGAAAAGAAAGGGCTGCAATATCTTTTACCCGCACTCAAACATATTCCTAAAGAGTTCGGTATTACGCTCGACATTGTGGGCGACGGCCCAATGCTCAACGATTTAATGTACATGGCAGAAGAACTGGGGATCCGCAAATCTATTCGATTTTTAGGCGAAAAACCCCATGATTGGGTTAGCTCAAACCTGATTTATTACTCAGCACTTATTGCCCCATTTTGTGTTGCAGAAAATGGCGACCGCGATACGGGCCCGTTGGTCTTAAAAGAAGCCATGGCCTGTGGCCTGCCTGTATTAACAACTACCTTGATGGGGGCAAACGAAATTGTAACCCCAAACGTGGGTATGAAGTGTATGCCCGGCAGTATTTCTGGGCTCAGCAAAATGCTGTATAAATTCCATCAGCTTTCTCCTCATAAACGCTACCTACTTGGTCAAAATGCGAAGCAACACGTTAACGAGCATTACAACGCCGTTAAACAAGCAGAGCAACTTTCCAAATGGGTTGAATCTTTATAGGGAGGTCTTATGAGTAACTTAAAACAAATTGGCTATTTTGCTTTAGCTATCTTTGCAGTTAAAGGGTTCGGCTTTATTTTGTTACCCATAACCACGCGCTTTTTAGAAAAAAGTGAGTTTGGCGAACTTAATTTCTTAGTCACTATGTCGGCGTTATGTTCTCTGATTGTTTCACTTGGCTTGCCAGAGCTATTGCTCAAACAACAGTACTCCTCTTTTCGTGAGAAAATGGCGTTATTTAGAGATTCGTTAGTATTAACAATCGGATTTAGTGCGGTATTTTTAATTGGGTGTTTTTTATTTGCCGAACAAATAATTTCCCTATTACCTGCGCAAATTAGTGTGCTTGATTTTAGGTTGCTCGTTGTTAATTTGTGTTTTGCATCAGTACTTTCGATCCCTTATACCTATTATCGTTTGTTTGGCTATGCGCAAAAATATTGTTTCTATAGTATTGCTCACGCAGTCATGCAAACCTGCTTAACTATCACTTTGCTCGTTCTGGGCTTTAACGTGACAGGTGTGATGGCTTCAGGCGTTGCCTGTACGTTCATTATTATGTGTTTAACTCTGAATGATATGAGTTCGGCGCTAAAAGTTAGCTACTCACGCTTTAGCTGGCGAATCAAAAAATCGCAAACGATTTTCTTAACCTCTATCATCGCTTCAGGCCTTTTTGTTTATGCCGGAAATGGCGCAGAGAATTGGTTTATTGTTGCCCAGTTTAATGAAAGTGTCTTGGCAAGCTATTACGTTGCGGCGCAATTTGCCATTATTACATCCTTCACCTTTGAGCCAATTCGTCTTTGGTGGTTTGCTAAACGATTTAGTTTAATTAAAGAAGATAAAAGCCAATATCAACGTTATGCAATTACCTCTTTAAATACCGGGTTAGCGATGTGTATTTTAATGAGCTTGCTTGCCCCAATCGCACTAAATTCGGTTCTACCTTCAGACTATCATGGAAAAGATAGTTGGCTGATTTTATTAATCATTGTGGTCGCTATTCGCCATCACAGTGATATTGTTAATATTGGCTGCTACATGCACAAAAACGGTGTGTTTGTATCAATAATAAACTTTTTAACAGCACTTCTTGGACTGAGCTTATTGTATTTTTTAGTCCCAAACCAAGGTGTAGAAGGGGCAATCCTCGCACTAATCGTAATGCAAAGCTTCAAATTGGTTTGTTTATATTCAGTTAGTCAGTATTTCGAACCTCTACAGTTAAATTTTGCGGCATTAATCCCTAGCTGGTTAGCACTGGGGTCTATGGTTCTTATCACACTAGAGTTTAACGAACTCAGTTTTGCTAAATGGGTTGTTTGCTTTTGCTATTTTGTCGGCCTTTCATTTCAATATAAAACCTTGCTTAAGCAGGTTATGAAAAGTCTAGTTAAGGGGCATCAATATGCTCAATTACTATAAACAAAATCAACTATTCATTAATGGCATTTTGGTCACTTTACTTGTCGTTGCGACTTACGCATTGCTAGGTCCCATTGCCGTATTTGCCTTATTGTTATTACCTTTTGCGGCTTTTACCGCAGTGAAGGTAAGCGTTGCGTTTATCATTTTGTTTATATTGTTTAGCTACTTTAGATTGCACGAAGCATTTCCGTTTTTGATGCCGTTCAAAATTCCAAAGTTACTCGCGTTGGCCTCTTTATTAGGGATTGTTTGGCATCTATTTATCTCTCAAAAATTAAAACCGCACTGGCATACAAACCATCTAATCTTTTTCATTTGGTTTGTTTGGCTCACGGTTTGTGTTTTTAGTGCCTCAAATCGTGGCTTAGCGATGGAATATTGGTCTGGTGTACTCACAAAAGTACTGATTATGGTGTTTGCAATATCCTGGTGGATGACCACGTTAAAGCATTTTAATGTGGTACGAATTGGCATCATGATCTCAGGAGCCGCTATTGCCTTGGTTGCCCTGAGTAACAAAATGAATGGTATTGGTCTAGTTGAAGGAACCCGAGTCACAATTTCTCGTGAGCTGCGTTCACAGCTAGGTGACCCAAACGATTTATCGCTGGTAATGATGTTCCCTGTGTCTTTTTTAGCAGCCGAAGTGTTTGATTCAAATGCGCATAAACTAAGACGTATCATCGCCTTTATCTGTTTGATCACGGCAATTAGTGGCGTAGTTGCGACGCAAAGTCGAGGTGGTTTACTCGGCATTGCTGCTGTTCTTAGTTTTTTCATTTATCAAAAAGTTAAAAACCCAATTGTTGTTGGCTGTATTGGTGCAGTTGGCATGTTAGCCATGGTTGCATTTGCGGGTATCGCAGACAGGCAAAGTGGTGGCTCACACGAAGGGGGAGTTGATGAATCAGCAATGGGCCGTATTTATGCGTGGCAAGCTGCCATCAATATGGCGATATACAATCCATTGACCGGCGTCGGGGTTAATAATTTTGTTGTTAATTACTATTTTTATAGCCCGCATTGGGATGGCAAGAATCATGCAGTACACAGTACATGGTTTCAAGTATTAGGTGAAACAGGTCTTGTGGGGATATGTATTTTTGTCTTAGTGATTGCCTGTATTTACCGCAGCTTAAACCGTGTGTTTTTAATGAATAAGCAAATTAAAGACGAACAAATTGATGTAAATGCTAAAGCGCTAAAAGGCGGTTTAATTGGCTTTATGGTATCAGGAACCTTTTTAACTCAAGCATTTACATGGCCTATTTATATCATTCTCGCTTTAACCATTGCGTTAGAAAAGCTTGTCATTGATAAACAAAGGGAGAGCTCACATGAGTGAACAAATTAAACATTGGCTTAAATCAAGCGACAGTGCAATTGCAAAATCGCTTTTTCAAATTGCCAAATCGATTCGCAATCCGCAAATGTGGGTGATCCCAGGCATTCATTCACTGTTATATAAATTACATTTAGTTATAAAAACATTGGTGAGTGAACTGGGACGAATTTTTTACTATACACCTTTGTTTAAAAGCCAAATTAACGGTTCAAAAGCTAATTTATACCTGTATTCAGGGATGCCTCAAATATTAGGAAAACTTGAAATAAGTTGTAAAGACAATACCCGAATTAGCGGTATCAGCACATTTTGTGGGCGTAGCCATGGTCATTACACACCCAAACTGATCATTGGTAGTAATGTGGATATAGGTTGGCAAAATGCCTTTTCAGTTGGCCGCAAAATTGTACTTGAAGATGATGTGCGTTTAGCGGGCAGGGTATTTTTAGCTGGGTTTCCAGGGCATCCATTAAACTCTGAAAGACGCGCAATGGGGGAGCCAGATGACGAGTCACAAATTGGCGATATCATCATAAAACAGGGCGCTTGGATTGGTACAGGTGCGACTGTGCTTGCCGGTGTCACAATTGGTGAAGGGGCAATCGTTGCAGCAAGTGCGGTCGTAACCAAAGATGTACCAGCAAATACCATCGTGGCCGGTAATCCAGCAAAAGTAGTTAAACAGCTGGAGGACTGATTATGAAGTTCATTGTTTTTGGTGAAGATTGGCAAAGCCACCCAAGCAGTACTCAGCATTTGTTCAAACAACTGGCACAACAGCACTCAGTTATTTGGATTAACTCGATAGGTATGCGTAAACCAAGATTGCGTTTAGTTGATGTAAAGCGGGTCTTCAATAAATTAAAAAGCCTTTTATTATCAACAAAGAAAACGGCAATCAATCGAACCGCAAACAAAATAAACGATGACAATTTCACTGCACACACATTAGCAGTTTTACCTTGGCACGATAACGTTTTAGTAAGGTTATTTAATAAATGGGTTTTTCAACGACAAAACTTTATAGACGATGAGCCAATTGTTTATTGGCTAAGTGTGCCAACAGCAATCAGTTTAATTGCACCGCGCGAGCAGGATAAAGTGGTGTATTATTGTGGCGATGATTTCGCAGCGCTTGCAGGCGTTGATCATAAAATGGTTGCGCCGTTTGAACATGAGCTTATTGAAAAAGCAGACACTATCTATGTTGTCAGTGAGCGTCTTGCCAACAAAATGCCAACGCACAAAGTTAAAATGCTCTCACATGGCGTCGATTTAGCACTTTTTACTACGCAAACCGCGAAAGCCTCTGAACTTGAGCATATAAGTAAACCTATCATTGGCTTTTATGGTTCTCTCAATGCCTGGTTAGATAAAGCCTTATTGTTAAAACTCGCTAAAGAGAGGCCATACTATCAATTAGTGCTAATTGGTCATCTAGTAGAGGATTTCCAAGAGCTTCTAAAACTTCAGAATGTAACGCACATAGGGGCTGTTGATCATCAGCGTCTAGCCTCATTTTCGCAGCATTGGCAGGTATCCATCTTACCGTTTGTTGATAACGATCAGATCAGAGCCTGTGATCCTCTTAAATTAAAAGAATACATAGCGACGGGCACACCCATCGTAACAACACGTTTTGCTGCGGTTGACCCATACCAAGAAACCATCTTAATCGCTGACAACCATCAGGGCTTTATTGAGCGCGTTGATTATGCTGTGAGCTTGAGTAAATCTGATTTCTTAAATTGGCGCGCAAACCAGTCATTGCTTGCACATAACCATAGTTGGCAAGCAAAAGCCTCATTAGTCTGCAAGCAACTTAGATTTTGCTGATTAACTATTCATCCCAAAAGCTGCATCTTGTATCGCTTCAACATGCAGCTTTTTTTCATTTTGGCTCACTAACTGCAATTTACTAATTAGCTAAGAAAATCTCGGTCAATTTTTATCAATTTGCGAATTAATACAGAGTAATTTCGCAAAATGCAAAGCAAAAGGTAAAACATGTTAGTAAAAGAGCAGATCAAACGGTTAATTTATTTAGGGCTTTATGCGCTATACACGCGTATTAAGCTCTTTATCATTCCGTTTTGCATTATTCCAATTGTCGTTATCGCACTTGGATTATCAGCTCAAAAACAATACACCAATCACGCAACGATTTTGATTGAAGAGTCAGCGTTACTGAATCCTTATTTAGATGATCTTTCTTTCTCGTTTCAGCTTTCTGATCGTATGGCTGCACTGCGTACATTAGTTATTAGTCGCAAAGTACTTATCGCGGTTGCTAAAGAAACTCAATTAATCGCAGAAGATGCGACCCCCAAACAAGTAGAAGAAATTCATCAACAACTCTCAAAAGCCTTATCGCTTTCTTTAATTGGCGATGAGCTGGTACGTATTAACTTTATTTGGCATGACCAAACGCAAATGAAGCCTGTGCTAGAAAAGGTGGTCGAAAAATTTATCGAACGCTTACTTGCCCCAACGAAGGCATCACTGGATACCTCTGAGCAGTTTTTCTTTAAACAACTTGATAGTTTACGAGAAGAACTTGAGCTTTCAGAAGAAGCATTAGCTGTCTTTAAAACACAAAACAGCAATACCTTGCCTGATGTATTACACAGTAATCGTCAAACCTTTGATAATTTACTAAGCGAGAAACAACAAAAGCTGATTGCTCTTTCAGGTGCCAAAGCAAAGCTAAATGCACTGGTGAGCAAGGTTGGTCAAGCAAACCCAATTTTAGGCAATTTAGAAGAAAAAATAGTCCGTACTGAATCTGAGTTAAGTCTTTTACGCACACGCTACACCGAAAAACACAGCAAAATCATAGAGAAGAAGCGCACTCTCGCAAATTTAAAAAACCGTCAACAGGCGTTATTAGAATCAAGCGAAAAGCTCGATACCACAAACCTCGATCAGTTATGGCAAATGGTAAACACCTTACCATCTGGTGATGGCAAAGAGAGTAGTGTTTTGGTCTCTCAATTACTTGCCCTAGAAGAAGCTCGCAATAATTTACTTCAGCAAGAGCAAGAGTTTGCGATGTTAGAAGAGCAGGTAAAACTTGTAAGTGAACGTTTGTTAGTAACCAGCGATGTTGAAAAACAATTACGCAAATTAGAGCGCGATTACGAAGTTAAGCAATCGCTCTATAAAGACATGCTTAGCCGTTATGAAATGGCAAAAGTAACAGGCAAGTTAGTTAAATACGAAGGTCCAGATAAAGTAAAAACCATAGAACGAGCTTACAGCCCAACTCAACCTATCAATACCTCTATGGTAATGACTGTCATTGTGGGTCTAATTCTTGGCATTTTCACAGGTGGTGCAAGTGTATTTGTAGCAGCGCTTTGTGATAGTCACCTCAAAGATATTAAAACCATTGAAAAACTTACCAGCGCCCAAGTGGTAACAGTACTTCCTATCGTCAATGCCGAGACTAACTTCGGTAACATTGAAGGAGATAAATCATGAATGTCATGCACTTAGTTCAACACCTACAAGTAGGTGGCCTTGAAAAAATGGCAATTACACTTCTCAAAAATAGTCAATTTAGCCGCTCTAGCATCATTGTTTCGCTCGAAGGAGATAGGCAGTCTGCTTTTGAACAGTGGCCCGAATTAGAAGAGTTTAGCCATCGTGTTATTTGCTTAAATAAAAAGCCCGGTATCAGCCTTTCTGTTATCGCAAAGATTAAGTCTTTAGTTAAAGAGCACGATATCGACATCATCCATAGCCATCATGTGGGCCCTGTTATTTATGCGGGCTTAGCGTGCGCATTGTCGGGTGATTCGGTTCGCCACATATCAACCATTCATGACGCATGGTATTTGAACAATGTTAAGCAATGTACATTTACAAAGTTACTTGATTCGTTGACGAACATTTATTGGGTCGCAGATGCGCGAATAGTTGCCGATGAATTTAGAGCCAAAACAGCCATTATCCCAGAACGAACCATTTTAAATGGCATTGATTGCGATAGTTTTATAGCAATCTCGCAAGACACGGCAAGAGATCAGCTTAACTTACCAAAAAATATAAAACTGGTTGGCTGTGCGGCACGCTTAATAGATGGCAAAGGGCACAAAGATCTTATTCACGCTTTGCATTACTTACCTCAAGACTATCATATGGTATTTGCAGGAGATGGCGACCAGAAAGTGGGGTTAATGAATTTAGTTCGTAATTTAGGGCTAAACGAGCGTGTTCATTTTCTTGGTAATGTTCACGATATGCGCGCATTTTATTCAAGTATCGATGTTATGTGTTTGTACTCACAACGTGAAGGCTTACCACTGTCAATTATTGAAGCCATGGCTTGTGGTATTCCTGTGGTTGCATCCGATGTTGGCGGAATTCATGAAGTGCTTACTGATAACGAAGGTGAGCTTGTCTCACCTAAAGAATTTAGCCAGCTTGCCCCAGCAATTTTAAGAGCAAGCAAACTACCGCATGGTTTATGTATTCGTCATCACGCTATTGCTGTTGCTGATGCAAGAACCATGAGCAGTAAATACGATAGTTTATATTCTGCTTTAGCAGTGTAGGAGCCAATCATGACTATTTTAACGACCTTATTTGTCATTTTACTGTGTGTTGCGCTGTATCATCACATTGGTTATCCGTTATTACTTAAGTGCGTTAGCACTAAAAAAGTAAAACCGGTTAAACCTGCACAATACGATGAAAATACACTCCCTAACATTGCTGTCTTGATGTGCGCTTATAATGAACAAGCCCACATAGCAGAAAAGCTACATAACTTAGCGTCACTGGTTTATGACACGAATCATTACACTATTCATGTATATTTTGATGGCTGCACCGATAAAAGTTATCAACAAGCCCTTAAAGCTCAACAGGTTTTACATAAACAAGGTGTAAAGTGTTTCTTTCATTTTCGTGATGAAAACCAAGGCAAAGTTCAAGGATTAAACACCTTAATGGGCGTAGCCAAATACCATAATGACATTTTGCTTTTCACCGATGTCAGTGCATTACTCAGCATTGATGCATTAGACAAAGTAGCCCACCAGTTTAGTGATCCTAAGGTCGCTATTTCGACCGGTGTCTACACCTTAGATGAAAATGCCCCTGATGCGCAAAAAGCCTACTGGCAATATCAAAATAAGGTTAAAAAATCAGAGTCAAACCTTGGTGCCGTGATTGGCGTACCCGGAGCGATGTTCGCCATGCGTGCTGAATATGCATGTGAATTAGAGAAAAACACCATCAACGACGACTTCGTGTTATCAATGAAAGCGTTAAGCAAAGGGGGTAAAGCCATTGTTGATGAAGAGGTGGTCATTTACGAACGTGAATGCGACGAACAAAGCGAAGATTATAAACGCAGAGTACGTGTTGGCGCTGGTAACTGGCAGCAGATTAAAGCACTGCTTTTATTACTTAATCCACGCTTAGGCTGGACGTGTCTAAATTTCTTTTCGCATAAAGTCCTACGTGGAGTGATGCCAGTTATTTTAGCGGGTATTTATGCCTGTGTCTTTTTAGAAGCCCTCGTGTCGCAGTCGTTGTGGTCTGAACTTATCGCAACAGGAATTTTATCGCTTCATACCGTGCAAGCGATTAAAGCGCTATTCGAGATTAAAAAACGTATTCCTATCGTCGATAAAGTGAATTACATCTTAAATAGCTACTTTTTAGCACTTTGGGGGATCATCCGTTACGAGCAAGGTTATTTTAATAACCCATGGCAACGGGTGAAAACGGCAAGTAAAAAACCAACAAAATCGATTATTAAAATCATTAAGCGAAGCTTAGATATTACAGGTGCCTTATTTGCGCTAAGTCTTGTTTGGCCTGTTTGTTTAATCGCCGCATTGGCAATAAAGCTAACCTCAAAAGGGCCAATCATCTTTAAGCAACTTAGGGTAGGTGAAAGTTCTGATGACTTTGTTGAGCTATTTTATGTTTATAAATTTCGCTCTATGGTGGTTGATGCGGAGTCACGTTCAGGCGCTGTGTGGGCCAGTAAAGATGACCCAAGAATAACAGCAGTCGGACGTTTCATGCGTAAAACCCGGATTGATGAGCTCCCACAGTTAATTAACGTACTTAAAGGTGAGATGTCATTAATTGGGCCACGCCCTGAGCGCCCCGTATTCTACGGTAAACTAGAAAAAGATATCCCTTACTTTTGCCAACGTACTTATGGCGTTAAACCGGGTATTTCTGGCCTTGCGCAGGTAATGAATGGCTATGACGAAACCATTGATGATGCACGTAGTAAAATTGGCTGGGATTACGCTTACTCACTCAGTATGTCGTCACCACGTGCTTGGGCTAAACTTGAGTTTTCAATTGTGCTTAAAACATTACAGGTCGTTTTTACTGGAAAAGGCCAATAACTAACTAGCTTTTTGCAATATCAATTAAGCAAATCACGTTGCATAATGCAAATTAACAGTAAAAAGTTAATTGCATTATGCATCGCCTCGACATTTAACCATTAAATATCAACACCTTATAAACTGGCATTCTAGTTGTACTAGTTACTATGACTAACCCATTATACAAAGGTGCAGATCATGGCTAACAACACTACATTCTCAAACGAAACCAAACTAATTTCACTACCAACTGATTTCTCTGGTCTTGCCGTTGATGGCTTTAAAGACCAATTTGAAGAAGTTGCACACGGCAAACAACAAAGTGTGGTTCTTGATTTTACCTCCACGACGTTCATTGATTCATCTGGCATCGGTGCCATGGTGTTTTTATATAAACGTATCGAGAAAAAAGGGCAAAAACTATCACTGCTTAATGTTTCTGGGCAACCGCATAAGTTAATGAGCCTATTAAGGGTTGATAAAACGATTCCATTTATCGAACAAGCTGATATCGCGTGAGGTGATTTATGAAGCACATACTATTTACAGTCATTTTGCTCACGCTTGGTGGATGTGCTTCTTGGCCTGATGAAGGGCAAGGAGGCTGGGCTGAAAAATATCAAAATTACCCGCTAACTGATGAGCAACACGAGATGATTTACGACACGCAAGAAACGGTCGTATTGAGTGAATTTCAACATCATGTTTTAAAGTTAGACCTATTAAAAGCGCAAGGTATTAAGCAGTGTATGCCTGCCCAATTACTTAAAGCGCAAATTTACGAAAACCGAATTAGACGCCTTATAGCTGCGCAAATGTGGTCTGATGCTGAACATGATTTATTGATTCATTATCATGGCTTAAATCAGCTTGCTAAGCACTTTGAGACCGTCAACGCAATGAGTCAATGTGCAGGAGGAACACAATCTGAGACCACCATGACGGCGTCGTTAAAAGATCAAATCAGCGAGCTTTTAAACAGTGATAATCAGTTTTCTCTAAACGATTTTCAGGTTACTCCGAAATACTTAACACGATTAGCACAAGCAGCAGACTTAATTAAACAAGTTGATGAAGTGGACTTACTGCTTGTTGGTCATGCAGATATTAGTGGTCAGCAACAAAATAACTACGAGTTAGCACTTAAACGTGCAGAAACAGTGAAACACTGGCTTGGCATTTATGGGGTGAATCCAGCAACCATCACCACCTTAACGCAAGGTAGTTTAACGCCATACAGTGATGAACCTGACTCACGATCAAAACGCCATTCAGATAGACGTGTCGAAGCGATTATTATCGACATGAATGATGAAAAAAGCACGAAACAAAGCCATGCATTATCCAGCTGGACCAAAATCCTAAATGGTCCTAAGGAGCAATAACATGAAACAGTTAATCTTACTTTGCTTACTGATTTTCGCCTTACCGACTTTCGCAGAAGAAATAGAAGTGGGTAATAAACTTTACCTATATTTACCCGGTGAAGCTGAATTTAGCGAACCGTTTGAAGTGGATAAAGAAGGCACAATTACCTTACCTGAGTTAGGTCGTTTTAAAGTAGCAGGCTTACAGCTAGACGATGTGCAAAGCCAGCTACGCACAGCATTAAGTGAAATGTATGTGGCGATGGATGACTTTTACGTTGAAATTCACTCTCGTGATATTTTCATTAACGTTATGGGCTATGTGAACGATCCATCACAAGTGAGCATCCCTAAAGATGGCAATATTCAAATGGTGATTGCGCGGGCAGGTGGCTTAAAACCAGGTGCACAATTAGACCGCCTTCAAATTCGCCGCGCTGGTGAGATGATTGAGTTTAACTACAAAGCCTACCTAGACTCAGGCAACATTGATTTGCTTCCCGCACTTCAAAGTGCAGACACGGTATTTGTCCCTGTGTCGCCATTATTAGGAAACGTGCAAATCGACTTTGATGCACAAACGTTAAGTGCCTCTGGTGACGCAAGTGATAACAGTGCTATCACATTGCTTGGCGAAGTACACAATCCGGGCAGCTTTTCATTTAAAGAAAACATGAGTGTACTTGATGCTCTGATGCGTGCCGAAGGGGTAACACGCTATGCCGATGTGACGAAAATTCGCGTTATTGTCGATAAGACACCGGTTGTATTTGATTTAAAAGCTTATTTAGATAAACCAAATAACGATACCATGCCACAGCTTAAAGCAGGCTCAACCATCTATGTGCCAATTATGGTTGATGATGTAAATACCACATCAAGAACTGTCTATATCATGGGGGAAGTACAAAAGCCTGGCGCTTATGAAGCAGCAGATAACACCAGCTTTTTAGACATACTTGCCAATGCAGGTGGGCCAACCCGCTTTGCCGAAACGCGTCAAATAAAAATCTTAACGCCAGCCGGCGAAAGCATTCTGTTTGACTTACAAGGCTACAGTGAAGGGCTCATTGCTGTAAAAGTGCCTAATCTAAACCCAGGTGATGTAATTTTTGTACCAGAAAAGACCGATCAAAATGAAAAAAGCTGGTTAAAAGTTCCTCCTAAGCGTGCCATTAAAATTATCGGCGCCATTTTATCGCCGGGTCGTTATGAGTGGAGCCCTGAAATGGACTTTACAGACTTACTGGCTCATGCCGGCGGTCCAACCAAAGGGGCAAATATCAATGACATTAAAATTGTTAGAAACGGCGAAATCACGAAACGTTTTGATTTAGAGCAGTACACGATTAATGATTCAGGTAAATATGCTTTACCTAATTTATTGGCTGGCGACACCATTATTGTTGAAGAGTTACCGGTTGACCCTGCCGACAATAAATCACAATGGATCCGTCAAGAATCAAGCAAATCAATTTATATTATGGGGCAGGTGGGCTCACCAGGTCGCTATGCATTTAACACCAATATGCACTTTATCGACATTTTAGCCGCCGCTGATGGCCCTACAGATAACGCTGATTTACGTAATATTCGTATTACACATCGCAATGATAACACCGCAAGAGTTAGCAAGTTAAACCTTGCACTGTATTTTGAAACCGGTGATGAAACCTTATTCCCGCATGTGTTACCGGGCGATACCATCTACATTCCAGAAAAAGATAAAGACTGGCTACGTACACCGAAAGAGCAAGTAGTTCGTATTATGGGGGCGGTTGAAAAGCCAGGTCGTTACAGCTTTGATGACACCATGACGGTACTTGATGTACTTGCAGAAGCGGGCGGTCCATCTAGCTCAGCGCTTATCGACAAAATTGTGGTGGTCAATCACTCATGCTGTAAAGAGCAGTCCCGTGTGTTTGATTTAGAAGAGTTCGTAAAGAACCCTAACTCTGCGTATATCCCGGTGTTACGCGCTGGCGATACCCTTTATGTACCAGATAAAGGACAAGATTTAATGAGTCAGTTTAAATCAAACTTCTTAGATTTTATTACTGTCGTTGCTTTAGTGGTGGGCTTATGAAACTAATACCAGCGCAATACCAAGAACTTGAAGCCGTGTGTAACGAGATAGATAACACTAAAGCGCGTTGTATCTGCTTTATCTCATTAACGGGGAATGAAGGCTCTACATCGCTATGTGCCAGTGTTGCAAAACGTTTAAGTTTGCAGGCGGCCAAAGTTTTAATCATCGATTTAAACCCGCTCAATCCGTTTAAATTTGAACAACCAGACACAGTTGAATCATGGTGCTTTAGTGATATCTCATGTCAGTTGAATATCATTAATACTGAGCAAGTTGATTTACTGACTATGCAACACTTAAGAGAGCTTGAATCAGTTAAAAGTAAAAATGTGCTGAATGACGCCATTGAACGGATAAAACAAGAATATGACTATATTTTTTTAGACATGAGCCCGGCGTTAAAATGTAATCGCGGTAATGTGCCACTGCATGCGCTAAGTCTATGTACTGATCTCACATTTTTAACGGTATCGCTTGGCTATAACGATGAAGAAGCCTTGTGTCATGGGATGGCGAATTTAGAACATGCTGGTGTAACTAAGATAAAAATAGTTGTTGCCCAGCATCAATTTGCACCTTTAGGTAGCCGTATCGTCAGAACTCTTAAAGCATTTCAGCCAAAATGGCCTAAACTGACAGAGTATCTATTAAACAAAGTTATTAAACAGCGTTGGTTATTTTTACCCTACTGAGACTCTGAATGGACTGCTTATATCAAAAGACTTTTAATTTAGATTGGCCTACGGTCAGCGAAATTCGCCATATTTTAAAGCATGTTTTAACGGCAATCAGTGTTAAAAATCAAGATATTGATGCAGCAGGGTTAGTCGCTACCGAATACCTCACTAATCTGTTACGCCATAGTGATGAAACGGCTAGGTTTGTGCAGTTTTCTATGCATAAACTTGTTGACAAACAACTATTGATTGAATTTAAAGACAGCATGCCGAGCTATGACTTATTTAATCAACAACCTAATCAGTGGCAAATAGACAGTGGCGAGTTAGTTGAAGGGGGCATGGGGGTGGCGATTATAAAGCACTACTTTCCTAATGCCAGCTATAAAACTGTCGATCAGCAAAACATATTTTCATTTTGTTTAACCAATATAGATAAACGACCCACACTCATCTACATTGACGATGATAAAGCCCAGCTTGCCTTGCTTAATGCCTATTTGTCTGAACATTTTCAGGTGATTTGCTGTGAAGACAGTGAGTCAGGCTGGCAAGAAATTCTTACCTCTGGCGCGACAATTTTGCTGCTTGATCATAAACTCAAAAATGGCACCAGTGAGCCATTACTTAAAAAGCTAAATCAATCTAATCTTAAAACAAATTTATCTGTAGTGATGCTTACAGGTGATGACAGTGAAGAGCTAATAAAGCGCATAAACCTATTGGGGGTTGATGATTATTTAGTAAAACCAGTTAGCAAAACACGTTTACTGCAAAGTATTGAGCGCATTGTGCATCGTTTTTCAGCACTAAAGTATTTAATCAATGAAGAACGTATGCAAACCAAACAAAAAATAGGCGAGTTTAATGCGTATAATTTTGGCTCAATCATCAGTCAAAATGGCGGGGATTTTTGTATGTACCCCCACCAGCAGCAAACACCCGTTATTATCGGCGATATGATGGGACACGGTATAACAGCCCTCAAAGAAAGTTTTGCTATAAAAGGATTTTTAAGCGGTTGTTTAGCAACACAAATTCCATTGACCGATGTTTTAAAGACACTGAATCAGGCACTTTATGAACAGCGGCTTTGTAAAAACAGCCTAGTGACATTATTAATTAGCTTCATCGAAAATAATACACTTCATTGGTTTAACGCAGGTCACCCAGCTCCTTGCGTGATAACAACACAAGGAAAGCTGCTTCAACTTAGCGGAACTGATCCTTTGCTAGGCCTTTCTGACGACCATCAATACCAGCATTACCGCTATGACTTAAGTGATGTTGCGCAGATTTTATTATTTACCGATGGCTGGCTTGATAATCAGAAGATGAGTGAGGTTGACCAAATCATTGCTAAATTAACGCATGATAACTTACACAGTGAGGAGTTTGCCTATGCTCTTTGGCAAGCAAGCCAAGTAAAGCTATCGGCTGAAATTGACGATGCCTCATTAATTGTGATCAATAAACACTAAAGTTTGAGTTTACAAACCCACTGAATACACACTAAGCTACTAGTAAGGATCTGTTAAATAATCACTTTATCTCAGCATAAAA
>Ga0208203_1000390_pt1 | contig 20156 bp, 16 predicted proteins | sample DeeseametaMP2914_FD_184167 | JGI IMG/M metagenome (GOLD analysis project Ga0208203, IMG submission 184167) | Marine microbial communities from the Deep Atlantic Ocean - MP2914 (SPAdes) | ecosystem: Environmental > Aquatic > Marine > Oceanic | place: West of Santa Cruz de la Palma, Atlantic Ocean...
AATAGGGCACTCTTTATGAGGTTTAGGGTGGGACTTAATCACTCTAAGTGACTGTTATTACTTACAATTATGGCATAGACTTCTCAATATTTCCCAAAAAACCGACTTAATAAATAAGATGTTCTTACCGATAAAGGAAAAAACTTTAAATCACTGGTCAGGACACCCATCTATGAAGAGTTTAAATAGAGTCTTCTTTTTAACAATGTCGCTATTCATGTTCTCGTTATCAGCTCAGCAGTACTCGCAAGAAAAAGGAAAGTATTGGGCTTTGCGGTCAGTAGACCTTAGTACTCTTGGAAGAAAGCAGGCGGCCCTTGTTCATGAACAAATGACAAGAGTTCTTCTTAGAATCGAAGCTCAAGAGAAATACGAAGAGTATGGGCAGGGCTCCTCACTAAGTCTTAGATCTCTTCTTAATGGCCTTTCGGATGCTCTCGTCACTCAATGTATTGCTGATGAAGGGGCTGAAATGTGTCTCTTTGGAGGTTGGCCTAGCTATAGGAAAAATGGCAGTTGTAAGACTCCTTATGGAAGTGTTGGCTCAAGTGCTTCGAGTGACCTAGGAACGAAGTCCTATAATTCAGATGTCTACTGTCAGGATAAGGGTCTGTTTCGCTGTAATCCTCTAGTCTTTGGACCTGGGATAAAGCCTGATTTAATTCCCTCTGGTCTTGGTAATGTTAATGGAAATGGAAATAAGAATGAGCCTTATCACGCGGGAATTTGTGTCGACATTAGTGGTGGGTTTAATGGACTCTCTGAGAAGTGTGCTAATGCCTCTAAGAAACTAGATGAAGTAAGGAAAGAAAAAGGGATGCCTGCTTGGAGGGAAAGTGATTTCTTTGATGCAGATAAGGCTGCTCATTTACGTGCCTTGCAAGAGGTGATCGTTCAAAAGTGTGAGGCTAATAGCGAGCGATTAAATAAAGACGGGATGTGTACCGCCTTAGAGAAGAATCTCGCCTTAACGGCGACAGCTGCAAAGCTACAAAAACTTAATGGTATTAAGTTAGAAGAAGTTTTCCCTCAATGTGCTCCAAGTGAAAAAGATAATGGTGTGAAATGTGAACCTTCGAATAACGAAACATTGGCCAACCTTCAGGCAGCGCTATCTTCTTTGAAGGAAGATCAAGAGTGTCAGTTTGATGGCGTTCATGCTTGGGATAGTTCTGATTATAGTGACGCTCTTTCAATTCCTGAATGCTCAACTTCTATTGTCGGGACTCTTTCAAATGGCTTTGGTGAGGAAGGGGACAAAGACGTAACGGTCTATTTGAAAACGAAAGATGCCGCTTATGCACCAATTCAATTAAGTATGAATAAGAGTATGAGTCCAGCTCAGATCATTGAAAAGATTAAAGAAAGTGAGGACTTCTCAAATGCTTGTAAAAATTCAGGTGTTGCCAGTTGTAATATTGAGCACGAGAGAAATAGTGCCAAAGGTAGACTTGCCATGGCGATTTCAAGACTTAAAACCATGCAAGGCTATAAAACTGATGAAAACGGTAACAAAACAGGTCGCGTCGATTGTAAGCTAACTCATGTCGGTGCTGAGCTTGGTGATAGTAGTAGTGAAGGTCCTCTCAAGAGTGAGAATGCGGCCATTCCAAAGGGATCAAGTCAATGTAGTGAATATATGAGTGATGATCTTGCTGCCGCCTTTAGTAAGCCAGAGTATAGAAACACTGCAATTCCCGTTGTTCTTAAACTGCAAAAGGAAGGAACGGTCTTTAGTGTTCCTGTGAAAGTAGATAGTGCTGGCTCTATTAAGTTCCAAGAACTGGTAAAATCTGTGATGGATTCTCAAGGCTATAATGAATTCTGTGCTGGAGAAGCAAGTGAATCAGCTGATACATTAGCCGAAAGAAAGCGAAGAGAAGAAAAAAGGAGAAAGGGCCTAAGACCTAATCTCGGTCTAGCAGAGAATCAATTTTTAACCCCAGAAATGGAAGAGTCTCTTTTAAAGGCATCAGAGATTGAAGGGCTAAAGGTCAGTATTGATCAAGAAGGGAATATCTCTTTTGAACATGACTCTTTAGGAAGTGTGTCTGATCAAATCGAAGAAGCATTTGGAGCCTCTCTTGTTAACGGTAAAATAAGGGCCAATGATATGACCAAGGCCACGTTTCTGACACGCGGTAAGGGAATGGAGATTAGTGACGACGAGATTAAGTCTCTTGCTGGAATTGGTGAAAAAACAGCACTTGAAAGTGTAAGTCGAGATGGGGCCGGTAATATTGTATTCACTGTTAAAAGTGGTTATAGGGGAAGTCTAGATAATAATACGCGTATTAGAGAACTTGAAAGAAGAGCAGGCGGAGACTACCTCATTCAACCAGTTCTTGATGAAACTGGTGGTGAGTATGCTGATAAAAGAATGGTTCTTAGACCAGTTCCATCCAAGAGGGCTACTGGACTTATTTTTGCACCAGATACATTTCCCTTAGATGGACAAGGAAGTAGAGTGACAAAGACAATCGATCCGCGTCTCCATCGTAATATCAAGGCAAGTAGTGATTTGGTAACAGAGCAGATCAGAAGGGCATTGAGGGGAGAGAGAGGATCTGAAGAAAACTTCAGTGTAACAGTTGGAGATCCCTCTTTGACAGAAAATGGAGAAACCGAAGTCTTTATTAACTTTTATATGTCGACAATAGTGATTGCACAAAAGAATCGTTACTACAATGAGATGAGACTTGAAGCTCGTCGACAAGGATGTAGATTGGATCCAGAAAAACCAACAGAGTTTGAAGGAACCTTGCAGTTTATTTGTCCATAGGATCGCTAATTAGTTATACTCCCTAAAGGTAGTTTCAAGTCCTATTTTTAGGGAGCTCGTTATGAAAAAAATATTTTTCCTTTCTCTCTGTGCGGTTATCACTTCTTCATGTATTCATTTCTCCACTCAAAATCCTAAGAGACTTACTAAAGGGAGAGAGGATATTCTCGTGATTGCCCATCGTGGGGCAAGTGGTTATCTCCCTGAGCACACGCTTGAATCAGTCGCACTCGCCCATGGATTTGACCCAGACTATATTGAGCCAGACCTTGTTGTTACTAGGGATGATCATCTTATTGTCCTCCACGATATTCATCTAGAGAATAATACTAATGTTGAAGAGGTCTTTCCAAAGCGGAAACGAAGTGATGGCCGATGGTATGCCATAGATTTCTCTTTAAAGGAGATTAAAAAATTATCCGTTCATGAAAGAGCATCCCAAAAAGGAGACGTCGTCTTTAAAAATAGGTTCCCCTTAAATAAGAGTTCATTTAAGGTGCCTACATTTGAAGAATATATTGAGTTAGTTGAAGGATTAAATATTTCAAGAGGACGAGAGATTGGGATTTATCCAGAAATTAAGGCCCCTGCTTTCCATAAGAGTGAGGGGAAAGACACCATTTCCCTTCTTATGAATACTCTTAAGAAGTATAACTATCATAAAGAAAATTCACGAATATTTATCCAGTGCTTCGATCCTGACTTTTTAAAGGAGTTTAAAAGAAGGTATCCAAGCTCCTCCATAAAATTAGTGCAGCTCATCGCAGATAATTCATGGAAGGAAAGTCCTCATGATTACGATGCCATGAGAACAAAGGAAGGCCTTTCAAAAGTCTCTGAATATGCTTACGCTATAGGCCCATGGATTCCCTTTGTCTTAAAGGAAGACCTTATAAAAGATGCTCACAGTCACGGTCTAAAAGTCCATGTTTTCACCCTTAGAGATAAAAAGAGGCTTAGTGAACTTATTGAGCGAGGAGTCGACGGAGTGTTCACTGATTTTCCTGATCTATAATCCACTGGGTCTTACTCTCTTATTGCCTCAGTTAGTTGCCACTTTTCTCCGAGTTAAATTGAGTTGAAATCACTCATTTTAGAGAGTTATCTAGTTGTTGCTGTGAAAATCATTACCCTGTAACTAATAAGCATGGATAAAAAATGCTCTCCTTCTATTTATTTCTATACTCTCGTTGTGCTCAGCTTAGTCTTCTCTTCGTGCGTTCCGGTTTCGGAATTTAAGGAAGAATCTAGTGAACTTGAGTTCTTCGATAAAGAGGGGCGAGGAGGAAAGGGAGGACTCTTCTTTAAGGCACGAGAAGTTCTTAATTCGAGATGTCTCACCTGTCATACAAAGGATAGCCGAAGAGGATGGGGCGTCGATTCATTGGCCACAGAGAGGGACTGGTTACAGAAAACACCAATTGGCTTAATAGCGCCTGGAAATATAAAGGACTCACAGCTCATACGAAAAATGATCCATTACCCTGGAGGGGGAGGCAATATGCCTACTGGGGCAAGTTCTTCATCTTTTTCAAAAGAAGAGTATCTTGCTATTGAAAACTGGGTCACCTCTTTGGGGGTCCCTGGAGACTGTGTCAGTGAAAATCTTATTCACGGTGAAAGTGAGGTTAGGGTTCGGTATGAAACATCAACAGTGCCCTTTGGAAGTGAGTGCGTTTCTGAGCGTCAGACACGATCCTGTCGCCACGGTTTAGCAACATCCTACTCAGGGACCTTTTCCCAATTAAGCTGTGAGGTTGAATCACCTGTGCTTTGCGTGGCAGGAGAGAGCGAATCAAGAACAATGTACCTGACAAGTAATGTTTCTTTTGGGTCAACATGTATTAGTGAAGTTCAGACGCGAACGTGTGAGAATGGCTCTTTTACACCTTTTAGTGGTAACTATTCTTACTCAGCTTGTGAGGTTTTAGCGCCGGCAAGCTGTGGTGGTGTCTCTCATGGGGGGAGAGAACAGAGAATTCGCTACCGTCAAACTCAATCTATCCTACCCCAGACATGTGAAGCTGAAACGCAGGAAAGAATTTGCCATAATGGTTCCTGGAGTGACTTTAGTGGAAGCTTTAGTTTTCCTACATGCCAGGAAACGAATGAGGCCAATCCCAGGCTTAGGGGATTTGAGATTATTGAAAGCAATTGTTTAAGTTGTCATCACCATAATCTTGACTTCTCTAGGAATGAGGAAAGTTTTATTTCCTCGAAGTTTTATAATTCAGCAGCTCCTGAGGAAAGCTTAATTCTCAAAAGACTTGTGGGGCATGGAGAGAGGAACTCTAATATGCCTCCGTCTTACTCGAATGAGGCATCAGGCTGGAATAATAGTCTATATAATGAATTTAAGTCTTGGCTCAATTTAATTAGTCCAAGTAATAGTGGAACCGTGACCCAATATGGACGCTTTAATTGCGATGAAGCAAGTGAGCTGCAAGTGACACCACTTAAACGTCTTAGTCGCTTAGAGATCGTTGAGACGTATAACACTATTATTCGAGAGGTTGAAAATAGAGATAATGCATGGACTGGGTGGATTAATGGCGCACTCTCTATTCTTCCTGAGGATGACTCTAAGGGCTTTAAAGAAGAGGATAATACTTTTAGTAGTACTCATATTATAGGATTATTTAATGCCGCGAATGAAATGGCCCACTGGCTAACTGAGGGCGGGACTAGATGCAGAAGAGGAGTGAAGGAATGGTTAGGGGACACAGATCATGTTCTTTGTAATTCGAGCAGAAGCTTTAATAATATCACTTCATCCTCTTTTAAAATATCTTTTGAGCGAATAGGTCTTAGATTATTTAGACGACCTGTGACCCTAGAAGAAGTAACGGAACATTATAACTATGCTCTTGAGGATATAGCCGATGGCCTAAGCTTAGCTCATGTATGGCGAAATCAGATATCTCTAATGCTTCAGTCGCCTTATTTTGTAAATCATTCTCAGTTAAATGGGCAAAGTGTTTCTGGACGTGAAGATACTTACTTCCTCACCCCCTATGAACTCGCCAGTAAGCTTAGTTATGCTTTTTGGAAGAGGCAACCGGATAAGAGACTCTTTGACTATGCGAGAACTGGTCATCTTAATTTTGATGCGACAAAAGCAGACTATGAAGAAGTGATAAATTACATCTTTAATCGAAGTAATAATGAGAGTATTTCTTCGGGTAGCTTCAAGAATAGTTTAAAAGCCTTTCTCATAGAAAATTATCAACTCGATAAAACTCATAGCTATGGTTGGATGCCTGAAAATAAGGTTACTGAGTATATTACCAGTAGAGGTATTGTAAGACCTAGCAACAATAACCATTTTGTGAGTGCTCAAAAGCAAGAGGTCTTTGACCTATTTAACTATTACACATTTTCAACCCAAGGGACATTCTCTGATATCCTTACCAGTAACTTGTACTTCACCAAAGATCCAACAATAGCATCAATATATGGGGTTACGCCTCTTTCAGATGGTGCTGGACCAGGGAATCTTAATTCATCACAGTATGCGGGACTAACCACAAGGGTCTTTATGAATTTTAAAGGTAAAGGAGACACTAATCCTATTCATAGGGGAGTTCGCCTTAGAGAGAGTATTCTGTGTGATCAATTAACAGCCCCTGAAGATGTTTTGAGTGTCGAAGAACAGCTTATCGCCCTCAAACCACCTGCTTTTGACCATACTATTTCAACTCTAGAAAGGTTTGATGATAAAGTCTCAGATCCTGTTTGCATGGGCTGTCATAGTCTAATTAATCCTCTTGGGAATATTCATGAGTCCTATGATACGAGTGGCCGCTTTAGAAATGAGGAAAGAGTTATTCACCGTAGTAATATTGAATCAATTGCTATTCCTAATCAAAACTTAGTACCTCAGATCGAAAGTGGAGATCTGACAACATCGGTGAGTAACCCTGTAGCCCTGGCTCAAGAGTTTAATCGCTCGGGTAAGGCTCATGCCTGTTTTGCACAAAAAATCTTTGAATACACCAATTATAGATCACTCAACAATAATCTTGATCAATGTGTCGCTGGAAAAGTCTATGAAAAACTGCAAACGGGAAGTCTCCTAGAGGCAATTAAAGAAATCGTACTTCACCCTTCTTTTAAAATGAAAAAGGTAAACTAGGTAGTTCTTATGACCTTAAAATACAGTAAGTCTAGTCGTCGTACCTTCCTCCAAGGCTCATTAGGATTCTCATTGGCAATACCTTTTTTGCCATCCTTGTTGATTGAGAAAACCAATGCTGCGCCCTTTTCTAATCCCGCGCGATTTTTAGCCTTTACTTATTCTCATGGTGGCGTCTATAACGGAAACTTTTATCCCCCTTCGCTAGCAGAGGGTTCTCATTTTACAGAGAGTCTCATCCATTCAGGAAATTCTACGCTTCCTTCTCATATCATTCGCCACGGATCTTTAAGTAACTTTAGAAGCACTATCGACGGTCAATTAAAGCTTTCTCAAGTGATGAGTGAGAAGCTTAATCCCTTTCTCAATGAAATGAATATTCTAAGAGGTCTTGATATTCCCCTGTATGCTGGGCATCACTACGGTATGGCCCTCGGTAGTATCTATAATATGGTCAATGGGAGTAAGGAAGGTCTTAAGAACATGCCAACAATTGATCAAATCCTTGCTTATAACCCCAAATTCTATCCAAGTGTCCCTGCCTTTCGATCTATAAATACCGGCAATCTCTCTTACAGCCTTACAAATCCGGCCAACTTAGATAGCCCCGTTTTGAGAACACCTATTGAAGCGAATTCTATCCCTTGTCGATTATTTGATCAATTATTTGGTACAAACTCAAACTTTAGAGCTGAGTTAAAAGTCGTTGATCGTGTCCTTGAATCCTATCGGAAGCTGCGCTCCCATAACCGGATTAGTGCTGCTGATAAAGTTAAGTTAGAAAAAGCAATGAATGATTATAGTGAACTAGAGACAAGACTTAATCTTTATAAGAGGTATAGTGAAGATGTTAGTTTTCAGGGGAGTGTGGGAGCTCCTGAGCAGTTTACAACAAATAGGTCTTATGATGTTAGAAATAACCCAACTGAGAAAATAGAATATGTAAGAGATATGGCAAAAATTTTTGCTCTAGCTTTTAAAACGAATGCTACTAAAATAATAACTCACTCTATAGGAACTTATCTCAACACTCTCAATAGTGACATGGATTGGCATGGTCACGCCCACGATTTTCACAATAAGCAAGGCGAGCTTATAAGTCATGCTCGAAATACTCTGGATACTTTTGTTGTCACCTTGTTAGAAGAGTTGTCTTCAGAAGAATCAAATGGGAATACCTATTTGGATAATACACTTATTTATATGATGCCAGAAAACTCAATGACTCATTCCAATTACAATAATCATATTCTTACTTGGGGAGGGGCAAACCTGGGGATTAAAACAGGACGCTACATAGATTATTCAAATAGAGAGAATGGGGATATTATTCACAGCGAATACGATAATAATCGCCAGCGTCTCTATAATGACAATATGAATAGAAGAGGCCTTCTTCAGAATTCGTTATGGGTTTCAATCTTCCAGGCGATGGGATTAAATCAAAGTGACTACGAGATTATATCAAGAAAAGGGGAGACAAGAGGTTGGGGCGACTATTTTGGCACAGATAAGAATAAGGTTGTTACAAAATATGATGACAAATTTGTGGAGAGCCCACTCCCTTTTTACTTTTGAGTTATAACCTTATCGAGTCCATCATTCCCCATAATGTCATGTTGAATTTTACACTTATTAAGAAGTTCTTCTATTTTTAAGAGTCTACTTTTACGCACCTCTGGGGTGGATTCTTTTGTGCTCCAATCATGGCCACTAGAATAAGTGAGTTCCCCTGATTCAATCATTGCGCTGAATTTATCGAGCTTCGGCTGAATAATGACAGAGTTTACACTAACATGGTTAATAAGATCACAATTGAAGTAGATGAATTTTAGCGTTTTTTGAAAATCCTCCTCAGACTCATTGGGATAACCTACGAGAATATTGAGTTTAACCAGCATGATTTTACCATCAGTATAGAGGTCTCGAATCTTATTAAAAGTTTCATAAATAATCTTTTCATTGTGGAATTTTCTCATGTGCTTTAGGACTGGGGAAGAAGCAGACTCAAGTCCAAAGCGTATACTACGACATCCTGATTCATATAAAAGATTGAGAAGTTTGAGATCATTCATATGATCACCAAATCGAAACCAACTCTGCCAAAAAATATTGAGATCATTATCAATGATTTGTTGGCACAAATTCTTTAACCATGTCGTGCGGCTATTGATAAGGGCATCAGAGAAGTTAAGTTTCTTCCCTGCATGAGGCTTTAGTATCTCAATACAATCCTCGACGGGAACTAGTTTATATTCAGGGTAATGAAAGTGCTGTGTACAAAAACTACAGCGATAGGGACAGCCAATTGAAAAACTCGTGTGAATTTCCTCTTGATTATCAAAATTGGTCGTATAGGAGGTTGGCTTAAAGTGATCAAAAGGACGAGGGTTATTTCGAATAACCCAAGTACCTTCTCTATAATAACTTAATCCCTGAATCTCTGGGACCGACGCTAAGTCAAATTTATACTTTGCGATTGTCTTAATAGTTTCTTGGGCCTCACCCGTAGTGAAAAAATCTAACCAATCAATCCTAGAATAGTCATAATTAAGAGTGTCTGGGTTGGTGAAAAAGGGACCGCCAAAGCCAATAACAATATTCTGGAACCGACTTTTGATGGCCCTTGCATAGTAGAGAGAGGCATAGAAGTTGTCATCTAAGACTGAAAAGCCGACAAATTTAGTATTGGAATTGATGCTGCTTAAGAGCTCACTTGATAGCTGATCGTGTGCTTTCGAAGCTTCATTAAAGACCTCTTGATGATAGAAGTCTTCTTTTTTTAAAGGGAGAGAGTCCTTTAAGTTACTAAAATATTGTACATTGAGGCCCTCTTCACGAAGGGAGTTCATAATAGAAAAGGCACCGATGGTGTAGTCATCGTCCTTAAATCTTCCTAAATTTATAATAAAACAATCCATCTGCAGTAAAACCTTATCAGTCTTTTCTGATTATAAATGATTATATCTGCTAATACAGCCTTCTTTTGAGAAGTTATTTCCTTCTCAAGATGATGTCTAAAGACTGATAAGATAGTAGAGATGATAATTCATGACTTCATGATAATATTCTTTTTCCTATGTTCTATCAGTCCTTCACTTGTGGCAGATGATTCCAATATTGAAAATGAGGCAATGGCGGTAATGATTGGTGATGCTGTTAGTGTACTTGACCTTCTTAATAACGCTCAATTTTCGAATTACTCTGATTGTGAAGAGGGGGTGCTTCACTTTCCAAATTTAGAATCTGGAATACACCTTCTCAGTTGCCAGTCTCTGGAGTCCGATGCACGTGAAAAATATAAGAAAGAAAACCTCTTTTTAAGGTCTCGTGCTGTCTCTAACTATAAAACTGAAAGAGAAAGTGTTTCTGGAAGTGACTATCTCTTGTACGATCTTTACTACTTAAATGAAGAGGGGAATGAGAAGAAAATTGGCACTTGCTTTGACGAGGGTCATAGTTTTCTTGGGACTGTTGGAGACCAAAGTGATACTGAGATGCCTCAACAGGTTTTAGATGGAATTAGAATTACAGATCATTGGAGAGTTCCCCTCTCAATAGAAGTTGATGAAGAAAAGATCAGGGATGAAAAGGGAGAGAAAGTCAGTCTTTTGGATTTCTCTTTAAGTACCGGAGTGAACTATGAACTCTTTCGAGGAGAGCGCAGTAATGTCACTCTCATGCCGACGGTCGATATTCCATTACTGCAAGATGTATCAGGTCCAATGGATGTTCTAGATAGGGACAACTTTAGAGGCTCTAACTTTATCCCCAATAAAATTGGATTCAAAGTTCAAGTGAACTTTTGATCACAGATTACCAAGGGCGCTCACTTGGAATAGGCAGCCAAAAGGGGAGTGAAAACCCTCCACAGCGAAATCCATCGTCAGCATTGGGTTGAAGTCCCATCAGAGTATCAATAGAGCCATCATTTAAAGTTGTCTCAATACTCTCTGTTCCCGCCGGTTTTTGAGCCTCTACAAAAGTTGCTTTTAGAGCATTCATTCCATCAATATAGGCAGCTTCAAGAATGAGATCGTTGCCTAAGAAGAGTTTTCCTTCTTTATATTCCCAGTTGCCGTTATAGGCACGGCATTTGCCAAACCTAATCTGTCGCGCGCCATTTTTCCATCGATGATCAATTTTGTGGAGCCAAAAGGCATAGCGGCCGGATTCTTTTAGGCTCATGTTAAGGGCAAGGCCAATACCAGTATTAGGGCCTGTTTTAAGCATCTGATAAATATCATTCTTAGCATTTACATATTCATACTCGGGAAATTCTGGGTCATGAGTGATTTCGACTTCTCGATCAAAGAAACTTTTAAAATAACCGAAGGGTTCTGCCTTTAGAGAAAGAATATTAAACGCAATAATAATGGAAATAAGTATTTTCATGTTAATCCTACTCAACAAAGAATGTTTCACTGAGAATATTTGAGTAGAGGGAGTCGTACGAATAGACTGTGACAAATCTATCTTTAAGAGTCGAAATTACCGAAATTGATTCGGGTGAGACACTCATCGTGACGGGATAAGAGCTAAATGTTTTGTGGTTTATCAGTTTCCCTGTGAGCTTATATCTTTCAATAAGAGGTCCCGCGATAAGGTGTCTAAAGTTAGTTGTATCAGATCTAAAGAGCTCTTGATCTTTTGTGAGTCTGAGATAGCCAATTGGCTTAGATTCTAGGCCATAGACATCGGGAGATAAACTAACAAGACTAGCAACCTTCTCCTGTTTACCTTGATTAAGAGAAGCGTAGATGTCGTATTGTGAGTCACTGAGTTTCTTTATGTAGGGGCAGTTGTACTTTCTAAAATCTAGATTAAAGAAATTGTACATGTCTGTATCGATGAGAGTGCATCGCTTTGTTTCTTTTGGCGGGGCGAGAAAAGATTCAACTCCATAGGAAATAAAGGCTCTGTAAAAGTATTTAGATGTCATAACATCGAGAAAGGCTTCGGCCATTATGGAGTTACCCATATGAGGAATTCCAAAGACATGCCCAAGCTCATGAATTAATGTCAGCATCAAGAGCTGATGGTGCTTCCATGGTGTGGGGTAGAGATCAGGAGAACTGAAATTTTCTTTAATATCTTTATGCGAAGAGATGAAAATAAAGCCATTTCCTCTTAAGCTCTTGCGATCATATTGCTTTCTCACGGCTACACCAAGGTAGCTATGACCATTTTCCTCTAGAAAACTAAGTTCCTCCTGATCGAGCTGACCTTTGCCTAGCTTAAACTCAATGTCTTCAAAACCTGAACATCTCTCTTTAAATGTAATTCTATTCTTTCCAAGCTTATAGGACTTTCTAAAGGGGGAGTTTGAAATTTCTCCTGTTTTAGAGAATTCTGTCTGCCAATAGTGAAAAGACTCTTCAATAATAGCAAGGACTTCAGCCCTATTGAGAGGAAAACCAACTTGGTCCATTTCAAGGCAATAGGAAATATCTTTACTGTGAAGAATCCAAGGGTTTTTGGCGTCGTAAAAACTTTCACCACCTGAGCTAATCCAGCCTGATTCATCTGCAGCCGATAGAGAGAAGGAGAGAAAGAGGACACTAAAGAGAATGAGGAGTTTACTTAACTTCATGAAGCCTCCAGTAAGTACCTTCTCTTTCAATTCGAATTCTAGCTGCTTGGGCAAACCAAGGAATAGTAGAGTCATTGATAACCGTTAAAAGGGCTTGGGCAAACTGATTAGGGTTTTGTCCTTCAAATGTGGCACGAATGAATTGAGCTCTTACTTTCCTCTCCTGGGGTGTTTTCCAGTTAAGAGTGTGTTCTTTCGGGTAAGAACTTGTAACGACTATTTTCGCAACACGATCACGATAAAAATGAATTTGATGAAGTAATTCTCTAAGAGGATTCTTTTTATAGCGAAGAAAATCTTGTCTTGTAATTTTTCTGATGTCGCCATCTGAACTAAAAATCGTAACTTCATCAGCTGTACAATTCAATACTTCCTGAGTGACAAACTCGGATGAAATTGTGGCATCGACACACTCTGTTTGGCACATGGAGAAGCCACCTTGATTTTGACAGGTCTCTTTACACATATACTTTGCTGATTGAAATACAGCTTTGTCGCCACACTTTAAAGCTTCTTCAAAGGTGAGGTGGGAGTATTGGCGATCAAGGTCTTCAAGGGTCCAGCCGAAATCCTCTATTGTTAGGGCAAAACCATTAAGACTAAAAAATAAAAAGCATAAGCCGCTTATCAAAAGATGCTTCATCATTTCCTCACTCTATAGAGATAGTCTTGATTTCCTATCGTTTCTAAGAGGAATGTGTCAATGAAAAGTGTTCAATTGACGCATATAACTACTTGTAATCACATTGTTCTTACAGCGATAGTATAGTCTTTTGGCCTTCCTTATACTCTCACTTCTTTTTCATCCTAGCTTTCTTCGAGAATGATGTTTTCAACAGAAAAGATTTCAAACGTGGAGGAAAATATGAAATCGAAGAACTTTGGTAAGAATACAAAACCGCTCATCATTTTAAGCATTCTCGCTCTTTTACCTTCTTGTGCTGGGATGAATAAGTACCGCCCTTATGCAAGGAATGTAAAAAAGAAACCGGGTCGCTCTGGTGTTGTCGCTCTTAAGCTTGAACATCGTAAAGAGGACCGTGATCTTGCGCTCAACTTTATGAATTCTAATTGTGGCTCAAAGAAGAGTCAGATAACAGATGAAGGTGAGGTCGTGATTGGTACAACCACCAATTCCAACTCAAGAAGTCGAGAGGGGGGAAGCACTCAGTTTGGTTCCCTTTTCGGTATTCCTTTGAAGTCAGAGACAGCTGATCAAACATCAAAAACAAGTACAACAACTCAAGAAAAAGAATGGCAAATCACTTACAAATGTAGTTAAGGCGTGGAGAAAATAATGAAGAACCTAATTCTATTATCTTTTTTAATGGGCACAACTGTTGGTGCCCAAGAAATAGCGAATACAAGTAAAGAAAGCTTAGGACTGATGCCTTACGTGGCTTTGACGCGAACCAACTCGGGTGCCGAGATTGCTGGTGAAGAAGAGACTGCTACCGGTTATGAAGTGGGTGTAGAATATGAATGGATTAAGAAAGATACTTGGAACTCTGCAAGTCGTTTTAGTATTCGTAACCTGAATACCGATACAGGCATGAGCGGACTTTTTTCCTACGAAATGGAAATGAATATTCTCTCTGTAGGCCAAAGCTTAACCTATGATATTGATCTTTGGGGAAGTATTTTAAAACCGTTTACAACGATTGATGTTGGTTTAGGTCTTGCGAAGAGTCGAGCCGATATATTTGGGGAAACCTATGAATCGGATACCAAAGCTCTTCCTTATGCTAACTTTTCGCTCGGTGCACGCTACGTAATTGGTGAGTTTGTACCTTTCATGGCCGCTGGTTATCAGCATGCGAAAGCTGAAATTGAACAAGTGAGTGAGTCATTTTCATCTGCTTCTGAAATTGACTATTCAGGAACTTACTTTTCTGTGGGTGTAGGAATGGTTTTCTAGACTCTTACCAAAGGGCCTTTCTCTCAAACCTGGGAGAAGGGCCTTCTTTGGTTAGCACCATTTAAAAAGATCAAATGAAATTTGATAAACACCTTCTGCCTTTGATTCTTTATTAATCTCTTTAAGGTCTTCAACAAAATTACTAAATCGTTCAAGGCATTTTTCATAAGCCCTCTCATCCAGGTTGAGTGTCACCAAGAAGCTCTTTTTATCTTCCTCGGCAACCTCTTGTAATTTACTCGGAATCATGGACTTCAGTAAGTATTGATGAGTTCTCATTAATTGATCAGACTTGAGATGAAACTTTGGTATGTTGACATGTTTAATTTGTAACGGGTCCTCATCTCTGATGATAAATTCGTTCTTTTCAAGAAGATCTAGAATTTCAATGAGCTGATTAATATTCAGTTTAAGAGGCTGGCACAACAATCGGGGGTTTTGTCGATAAAGGGAAATATTCAGGGCCATTTGAACAAGCATACACTTGGGATTGAGAAGATACATGCTCTCAAAGGCGATTTTATCAACTTCTCCGAGAGTGTCCCCTTGGGCCTGTTTACAGAGATCATTAATTTTTTGAAAGAGAAACTCTCTATGTTCTGGCGTTTCTGACGTTTCATAATGCTTAAGAAGAATAAGGAAATCACATTCTTTAGGACTGAGGTCTAGAACCTTTCCGAGGCGAAAAAGAGTTTCGTCTTTGAGGTGGGAGAGAGGGTCATTAAAAAATTTAGAAAGGTAGGTCGCTTGAATAGGAATACGCTGTGCCAATTCCTTATTGGTCACATTATCTCCTTGCGACTTCTTCTGCGCAATTACGGTTTTGATAATTTTCTTGTACTGCGTAAATTGGTAGAAGCTCATGGAAGCTTCTAGCACGGTTTTTTCTAAAATTAAATTGAGTATTATCCAGAGAAGGGAGAAATTATGCTATGCTCTTTTTATGCGATTTTTGAGTAGAATTTATTTCTCTCTCTATGATTTTCTGACGGATGTAGCCGACCGCTCTTACGAGCGTTGGCAGGCCCACACCCAAATAGCAACGATGTTCTCGACGGGGCTGCTGATGTGGGCCTACGCCTTTTTAGCTTACTTAGAAATAGATCATCCTATTCCTGGCAGAGTTGGCTTTTTAATGGCTCTTATCCATCTTTTAAGTCCTTTGTTATTGCGGTGGCCTGGAAGCATTTCCTTAGCAGGCAATGCTTTGATTGGTTCAGGTCTCATCCATCAAGCGACATTTGCTTTCTATACGGGTGGTTTTAATTCCAATATTTTGATCTGGTTTGGGATCTTGCCGATGTTGGGGGGGATTATTTTAGGAAAGCGTGGTGTTATCACTTGGTTTCTTATCACAGTCTGGGTTGCGGGAATATATCTCTACCTTCAAAAATCTGATTTCACGTTTATCAATGCAATTGATGAAGAAGGGTGGTTGATTGCTCAAGGGTTGATGGTCTTTGGTTGGATTTTTCTATCAACTATTCTGATCTATATTTTTGTGGTCTTAATGGATCATAACGACAATATACAAACTCAAAAAAATAATCAGATTCATACCCTGATTAGAGTTTTGTGTCATGATATCTCAAACCCGCTCATGACAATAAAGGCTAGGCTTGAATTCTTAATCCAAAGATCGGATGAGAAAAAGTCTATTGAAATGATGGGTAAGATTCAAAAGCCAATTGATGCTATTGAGGGAATCATCCAGCAAGTACGGTACTGGGAAGTCGCTCAAAGCGGGAAAATGAGTTTAAACGTCAAGGAAGTCTCACTCAATAAATCCATTGAATTTGTTCTTGATATTTTTGAAGAACAAATTAAAAAGAAAAATTTAGAGATAATTTTAGATGTAGAGGGCGATAATCACTCTATTAAAGCTGATAAGGCGACACTTGAGTCTCAGATCCTTTCTAATATATTAAGCAATGCTGTTAAATTTTCTGAAAATGAAGGTCGTATAGAAATTAAAATTCATAAAGTTGAAGAGTTTCATTGCGTTGTTATTAGAGATTATGGAGTTGGAATTCCAAAAAGCCTTCTTGAGATCCTCTTTGATGCCTCAAAGAAAACATCTCGCTTGGGAACAGCTGGTGAATTAGGAACGGGTTTTGGCATGCCAATCGTAAAAACCTATGTTGAAAAGTTTGGTGGCCACATGGAAATTTCATCTGTTTCTAAAGAAGTAGATGAAAAAAGTTGTGGCACTACTTTTAAAGTCTATTTTAGAAGCATAGATAACTAAGGGGTGGAGTTTGAGATGATCAAAAAGTTATTTTTGTCATTCGCAACTTTTACACTTTCCTTTTCGTTAATGGGGCAAGAGGTTGTACGAATCACCAACGGAGAGTGGGCTCCCTATTTATCTGAGAGATTACCTCAACATGGACTAGGGTCGAGAATAGTCAGTAGTGCCTTCAAAGAGGTCGGAATTGAGATTGAATATGGATTCTTCCCTTGGAAAAGAGCCTTCCTGTATGGAAGAGATGGCTATGGTGTTGATGGGAAACCATGGCACGGATCAGTGCTTTGGATTAAAAATCAGGAGCGCGAGAAAGACTTTTATTTTAGTGACCCCGTAATTGTTGATGAACAAACACTCTTCTTTTTAAAAGAAGGGGCTCCCGGGGAATGGAATGAGCTGTCAGACTTAAAAGGAAAGGTTTTTGGAGGAACTGCTCATACAGCTTACCCTGCACTTGAAGAAGGAGTGAGAAAGGGTTGGTTTACGATCAATCGGGGAGCAGGCTATGATGACCTCTTCAAAAGGCTTCTGGCTAACAGAATTGATGCGATACTTAATGTTAAGCGTGTAGGTCAGTATTACATTAGAGCTAATATATCACCTGAACAAAGGCGTCGAATCGCTCGCTCGAAAAATATCATTGAAGAGCGTACCTATCATCTCATTCTCTCGAGGAAACATAAATGGAGCGAGCGTTTAATAAAAGAGTTTAATAGAGGCTTAAAGAAAATAAAAAAAAATGGTAAATACGATCATATCTTAAACGAATTTGACGCTGGAATAGAAAATGACCTTTGATCATCAAGAGAAAATAAGACTAGAAAAAGAAATGAAAGAAAAAGCTCTTGAACAACTCTCTGGGAGTCGAGATATCGTTGAGTATCTTGATTTTACCTTAAAGAATTTTGCCTATCGCTATCTTGAAAGCGAGAGCACTGGAGAATTAAACCCAGAGTGGCATTTTGATGACAAGAGTGACTGTGGATGTATTGAGGTCATTGCCTTTGAAGATAATTTAGCGCAAGCTCTAAAGACAAAGAATGCATTAACTCGAAAAGGTATTATCTCAATGGCCTCTCAATTTAAAAAGTCTGATAAACCAAAGGTGAAGTATTCATTGGGGATAAAGTGGGAGAATCTCAAGAGTAGTCCCTTTAAGTTAGTGACCTATGCAGATGTTAACTGGAGTCACCCTGAGCATAGCTTTGAGAGTGGCTTAAAGCACACAATGGAGAAAACCTTTTCCTATCAAGATGCTTTTGATATGCGTAATAATTTTCCAAAAGACCTAGAAGAGGTTTGCGACATTCTCTAAGGCGTCGTTTTTACTTTTCTTCTTTTGCTGCAGTTGTAGGCCCTGGTATGACAAAAATGATGAGTAAAATAAGTGCCCCAAATATAATCATTATGTAGTTTTCCACTTTTGCGAAGGTGTACATTGAGCTCACGGCTTTCCCACTGGACTTAAGCTTTCTTCGTCCCTCTGATAACTGAATTCCTAATAAAGTTTTTAGGTCTTCATGTAAACTTTGAGTACGATCTGATAAGCGCTTCTCTTCCATTTTTTTGAGATTAAAACCATTGGCGAGCTTGTATTCTTTTTCAACGGCCTTCAATTCCTGAACGCCCAAGCTAAATCTATCGAGCATCTCCTCTTCATAAGAGGTTAGTTTTGTTGCTCTAAACTCTCGGATGATCTCATCAAGCTGTGCATTTATTGAATCATTTGTACGCGTATAAAAGCTAGAGTCCTTTGCCGTATTGGCGATCTCTTTTCGATGCAAAAGGGCGGCAAGATCAAAAATGAATCCTTTGACCACCAGACGGTCTTCATAGATTTCTTCTATGGAGCTTTGAACTTTTTCAAAGTTTCTAACATTGCTACTTCCCGTTACAAGGACAAAGAGAAAAACGCACATAAGACCTAAAATCCATAAAATCTTACTCGTTGTACTCATAGAAATCTCCCTCTTTTTAAAAAGTAATCAATGTCGCTTATTCATTATTTTACACGGAAAAAGTCAGAAATTCTCCTAAAAACCACCTGTTTGTCTAGAAGGCTGCGAGAAAGGCTTGTAAGGGCTTTTTAAAATTTCCTGAAGAGAATTGCTCATTGAATTTTTCTTTTATGGCCGCCATATCAATGTCTGAGGGCTTTTTACCATAGACCTCATAAGCAAACTCACTGGCAATGATAAAGATACAGCTTAGGGGAGAGATGGAAAGAGAGCCTAGACCCCTTGGAAAGCCCGATTGATCAGGCTTCTCATGATGCTGAATAATGATGGATTCAACATCAGAGAAAACACTTTCACCCTCAGATATTATTTTAGCGGCTTGACCTGGATGTTCTTTAATTAGCCTTTTATCCTCCTCGGTAAGCTGAGTTGCCTTTGAGAGGCTTGATATTTTCGCAAGTCTATTCTCCTCAAGAGCGATATCATGCATCAGCGCCGCCATCGAGAGTTTCTGCAAAGTCTCATCAGAAGACCAGCTGGTGTTCAGACATATCTGCCCCGCAAAATGACTGACAAGTAAACTACGCTCTGAGATATAATCACCGCCTCGAAGAATTCTCTGTAAAAGCGCCTCAAGGTTGGGCTTTTTGGCGAGACTTTTGAGGTTGGACTCAACACTCTCTTTGACTTTTTCTGCCGCAATTTCGCTTACACCAAACTCCCGAGCCAATTGACGAGTGCTCTCAAAGGCCGCGAGTTCTGCAACACTTTTAATTTCGTCGTTAAATTTCTGAGCCAGGGTCAGTCTACTGCTTACTAAATCTGAGAATTGCAGCGTAAATCTTTTGTAATCTTGATCCTCCACAAATAGAAACTCGATCCCCTTATCAAGATACTTCTCAATAAGCTCCTGCCCATAGGGTTTTCCCTCTCCAATAATGCGGACCATTTTCGCTTTGCCAAGTTTAATATAGGCACCACACACTAAAGTCGAAAAATTCAAAAATCGCTTAATCTTAATTTTCTTATAGCCTTCAACATTATCCTCCAAAGAGGCTTTCTTCTTTTTAAGGCTCCAATCAGCCTCTTCCTCAGAAGCTTCGCCTTTATTCTTAAGATCCCAGTCAGCCTCTTCCTCAGAAGCTTCGCTTTTATTCCTAAGATCCCAGTCGGCCTCTTGCTCAGAAGCTTCGCTTTTATTTTTAAGATCCCAGTCGGCCTCTTCTTCAGAAGCATTGCCTTTATTCTTAAGATCCCAATCAGCCTCTTGCTCAGAAGCTTCGCTTCTATTTTTAAGATCCCAATCTGCTTCTTGTTCTTGGGACTTATTTTTTACTTTTAAAGAATAGTCCGCAGCTTCGTCGTCAATGTTCTTTCTTTTAAGGCCTATACTCCAATCTGCATCCCCCTCTTCAAGGGCTTTCTTCTTATCTCTAGCGTATAGATCTTCGTAGCGAGATGAGTTTTCTCTTCTATCAGATTGTTTAATGCCTTCGTGGCTTTGCCTCTCTTGTTGGTTACC
>Ga0208203_1000391_pt1 | contig 20155 bp, 20 predicted proteins | sample DeeseametaMP2914_FD_184167 | JGI IMG/M metagenome (GOLD analysis project Ga0208203, IMG submission 184167) | Marine microbial communities from the Deep Atlantic Ocean - MP2914 (SPAdes) | ecosystem: Environmental > Aquatic > Marine > Oceanic | place: West of Santa Cruz de la Palma, Atlantic Ocean...
TCTAGAAAAATTTTCTCGCCAGCGTGAAAGCTTCTTAAGTGTAAGAACTTTGAAAACCTTCTTAGTTCATAGTCTGTAAAATTATCAAGAACACGCACCTTTCTAAGGAAGTTATGAACTCCCTTGCTTCTTGCACCAGACAAGGGACTCGCCTGCCAGAAATACTTCAACACAGGGATATTGAGCCTATCATCACCAAATGAATTGGTTCCAGTCTTTTCTTTGATTTCACTTTCGTAGCTCATAATTTTCTATAACCCTTGTTTTTCACCCAACCTCTATGTGATTGGGGCGAATAAATATAGATCCACCCTTCAATTTTTTTAGACAGAATAAAGCTCATTCCAGGAACAATTTCTTGTGTCTGCTCAAATATAGCAGATGGCCCTCTCAGGACGTCCAGCTTCTCAATTGCTATTGCCTGAGTATAGTTATTCTTTATATAGAACTGTCCTACAAAGGGAAATGTACAAAAAATAGCAATCACGCCCCTTAACCAGTAGTTCTTAATAGATTTAAACTTTATCAAAAAGAACAAAAGCAATAACAAAGATATATTAGCGCCGGTAGCAATGGAAGAATCTAGAGCAAACGACGTTACTTGTTCACTAAATGAGCTTTTAGTCTCAACTCCAACCACCCCAAGCTCTTCCTTAACCTTCTCTAAGCTTTCCATAGTCTTAATTGATTTAAAGCCAAGTGCTTCTGCCTTTTCTAAGTGATATCGCGATAGTGGCAACTCATTGACCAGAGCGTAATTCACCCCAAGATTGTAGTGAAAGATAGATGGGTCAAAGTTTTTTTCATGCTCTTTTAAATGATCAATAGCATCTTTATATTTTCCATCTTCAAATAGTGATTTGTATTTTTCTTGTACTTTCATAGCAATCCATCTTAGGGGGAGATCTGTTTATAGATTTTATTATCAACCTCGGGTATAAATCAAGGAAGGATAATTTAGTGGAAAGCTTAAATAAAAAAGACATATTTACCCAAACGCTTTTGAAAAAGCGATCAATCGCCACAAAACAGGTAGCTCCAATAACTAGCTCCACAATAGTTGACGGGCATGGGCCAATAATTGAATTTGACAGTGGATCTTTTGCCTATGATTTGCGAATGCCTAGCTCTAAGGGAGTTTTACCAAAAAACCATCCTATACTGCTTTTTTCAGAATCTTCAAAGGCTGCAAGCTTAGAAGAGATTAAAGGGCATCCCCTAATTAAATCCCTGGACTTTGAATTTTTAAAGATAGTGAAAGTTAGCCCAACCCAGTCCACTTGGTATGACAATGGCCAAATTTTAACCAAGGCTAATAAAGATCTACAACTCCTAGCCTGGAGTAGTGATATATGCTTGGCACTTAGCAGCAAATCAACGTTACTGGATAAGCTAAGCCCAGTACCCGTTCCATCTGGTTTGTTAGAGTTTTTAGACTTTTACCAACATATAGCTTTAAATAACGGTAAGGGCAGAATTTCAGCAATCGAAAATATTATAAAAGAGGAAACTCAGTGGAGTGTAAACGGTCTTTACGTCCAAGCTCCTTTTAAAATAAAAAAAGAAGAACTCTTCTTATTAGGATTATTTGTTGATGACAAAAACTTTAAGGAAGATAGCACAGACCTATGCCTGCCAATCAGTATCTACGATGAACAGGTAAAAGAAATAATCAAAAAGCTTGGAAGTTTGGAGAATAAATAGATGTACCTACTACGAAATGCAACCTTGGCTGATCTAGAAGACTTGTATGAACTTAGCTCAAAGGTGACATTTATAAATTTGCCACACAATAAAAACATGATCGAGCAAAAGATCATAAAATCCGAGAGAAGCTTTAAGTCCCCCAGTAAAGATCTTTCAGAGAACTATTATATTTTTGTTCTCGAAGACCATAAATCCAAAAAGGTTGTTGGCGTCTCGATGATTCACGCCCAACACGGAACAGAAAATGAGCCCCACTTCTTCTTACGAGTTTCCCAAGAAAGGAAATATTCCGAAACCATAAACACGGGTTTTACTCACGGGAAACTCAAACTCGGTTTGGAAACAGATGGGCCTACAGAAATTGGAGGCCTTGTCATACATCCCGAATACAGAGGAACTGGGGAGAAGCTTGGCAAACAAATTTCTTTTGTTCGCTTTCTTTACATGGCCATGCATCCTAAACGTTTTAAAAAAGAAGTTCACTCAGAACTGATGCCTCCTTTTGATCAAGAGGGGAAAGCACCCCTGTGGGAAGCGATTGGCAGAAGATTTATGGCAATGGAGTACGATGAAGCAGACATATTAAGTAGAAACAATAAAGAGTTTATCCTCAACTTATTTCCGTCAGAGAATATATATATGACCTTATTGCCTATGGAAGCTAGAAATGCTGTTGGAAATGTTGGCCAAGACACCTTGCCAGTAAAAGCAATGCTAGAAAAGATTGGTTTTAAATACATTAATGAGGTAGATCCATTTGACGGAGGCCCACACTATAGATGTGATCTAAAAGAAATTAGGCCAATCAAGAACCGTTTACTGAAAGAGATTAAATTTTCAGAAGGTTTAGGTGAAACAAGGCCTTATTTAATTGAACTTAAGAGTGAGGACTACGACTTTTCGGCCCAGCTTGTATATGGGTTAGATAAAGATGATGCTCTTTATCTAACCCCAGAATTTAAAAATGAACTGACTTTGAATACTAAAGGGAAAGTCCACGCAATAGAGCTCTAATAGTGCTTCTTATTAATTAGAATACCTCTTGAGCCAATTGCGTCTTCTTTATCTGGATTATCCAAGTCCACCTCAGGCTCGGGCTTAAAAAACTCAATACTAGAACTGACCTCATATGTTTTAAAGGCCTCATTCGTGTTAAGTCTGTGCTTTACCTTCTTTAACCTTTGGCGCTCTTTAATTAAAAAGATTGTTGCAGAGTCTTGCTCTGACTTTTCCCTAGCACTTGCGGCCTCTTTTATAGCGTGCTGTTTTTCACCGGAGATAATTCCCATCTCCTCTAACTCACTTTCAGGCTCAGACTCTACGGGAGCCGACTCCTCTGGAGGCGGCCTTATCGGAATAATCTTTGCTTCTCCAAACTCCTTTTCAGGATCGTTGGGAGGTTTCCAATCTTTTTTATTCTGGTCTTGTTTTTGGTGGTTAAATGACGATTCCATGCTTCCGGAGCCTAGAGACTCCGCACCAGCGGCTATTTTTGAAACCTCTTCGGTTTCAGCTTCTCTGCCCTGTGAATATCTTTCTATTTCGGCGGGGGTCATGACTTTAAGCACTGACATGACCACTGCCCCCATAGGACCAAGCATGGAGCTCCTTTTTTAGGGTTATCGGTTAAAACTTCTCAAAACTTGAGTTAAAAACTCAACAAATTTGCACAATATTTTAATACCTTATCCACAAAAAAGAGCTGGACAGTTAGATAATTAGAAATTATAAATGTTGGTACGGTTTTAATGGGGTATAGCTCAGTTGGTAGAGCAGTAGACTGTTAATCTATTTGTCCGCGGTTCGAGCCCGCGTACCCCAGCCATTTAAAACTAAAAAGCCTTCTTTAACCCAGAAGGCTTTTTTTTTGCCTTTTTTCAAGAACTTACCTTAAAAAAATCGTAAAAATTACCCGTGTCCCCATACTTGTCCACACAAAGGCGGCCACACCCTACCGCAGCGCAGCAATTCTTGATAAAACCTTTTTCATCAAACCGAAACAAAGGATTTAAAAATGAAAAAGCTACTAACATCAATCTTAACTATGACAACTCTTATCGGCTCTTTAAGTGCTTCTGCAGTGACAGGAAACGTTAAAAACCTTATAGGCGGAACAGTTAAAGTTACCGAAGACTTTACAATTGAAGCGAATACAGCTCTAAAGGCATTTAAGTACGGTGGTCCTCGAGGTCGCCAGATTCTTAATCACCATACCGATTGTGGGGTCATTTTGAAGAATGAATTTTACGAGGATCAAACCTTTTTGGCACAGGAGAAATCTTACTTAATAGAAAGTGTAGAGGTAACAATGATTACCACTGGCCGGGGACCACTATATACCGCAAAGATTAAATTACAGAACACGAACTATATTAGTCATATTGAGTGTAAAAGAATAATGAATGAAATTTCCGCAGAGGGTGTGCAATCGGCATTCGGAGATTATTTAGAAGTCAATTATCCAGAACAACACTTCGACGGAAGTCTTTAATACAGAACAAAAATTAAAAATAACCAACCCAACAAAAGGAATAGAAATGAAAAACTTAATTATTACAATCGCTTCGCTAACTATTATGAGTACTGGCCTTTTTGCACAAGAAACCGCTGAAATTAAAAAAGGCGTAGTAAGAGAAATTACATGTAATGGACCGACTGGACTTGGAATGCTTAAGCTTGAGACTGTGACCGGATTTGGTCTCTTTGGAAAAACGCACCATGGTGAATGGCTAAAAGTTAACTCTAAAAAGCTTTGCGCAACAGATCCAGGACAATACTCTTTTCTTTCAAGCCTGGGATTTGACGCTGTTTTCTTAGGTGAGACTTATGAATTAGAGATTAAAATAGTTGATGGATTTGTAGTTGATGCAGAAAGAAAAAATAAGGTCGACTACATGGAATTCACAAAAAACGTTGATGAGTGGAAGGTTTACAATGTATCCTCTAGTCATGACTGGTACCACCAAGGCCCGACTTATGTGGACTACTACTCGAACGAGCAAGAGAGAGCTGAAGCAGTAGAAAAGTTTACTTCACAAGAGTTTTTAAATTCAGTTAGTAAAGACTACTACTTTGGAAGATAAGGAAACTTATAGGGCCTGAGCACCAGGCCCTTTAAAATTAGGATTTTTGATGAGTGTTTTATCAGAGTTTTTAAAAAACAAGCTACAAGAGAAACAAGACAACAATTCTGCCTATTCAATGCGCTCATTTGCAAGAGATTTAAATATTGACCCCTCCTCTCTTTCTAAAGTCATGAATGGAAAAAGAATCCCAGACTTAGAACTCGTTCAACAAATTTTAGAGAAACTCAATCAGAGTCCTGAAGAGATTGAAAAGATTTGTTCTAAAATTGAGCAAGAGAAGAATATTAAGTCCTTTAAAATCTCGACACCAAAAAAAGAATATAAAAGCACTCCAGAGATTGTTTTTAAAATTATCTCTGATCCGATTCATTACACTTTCCTGGAGCTGATAAAACTCAACTCAGGTGAGTTTGACACGCAATTTTTCACAAAAAAATTAAAAGTAAGCGACGAGCGCATTGGAGAAGTACTAAACAATCTTCAACAAGCCGGCCTTATAAAGATAGAAGATGACCATATCAGTGACCTAACTGCAGGTTTTTCAAGCCACGAGATAGGTCTTGAGCAGACCAACATGGCCAATAAAGAGTACCAAAAGTCTCTTCTTGAATTGTCCAAAGAAGCAATAGATGAAGTTGAAATGGAAAATAGGGACCACTCTGCAATTGTTTTTGCAACAAACCAAAGAAAGATCTATGAGGCCAAGGGTATTATAAAAAAGTTCAGACAAAGCCTTTGCGACTTCTTGGAAGATGTTGATGAGAAGGACTCTGTTTATGCCCTTCATGTTGGGCTTTTTCCAGTGACTAAAAAATAGACACACATGTAATTTTGCCACTTAGACTAAGAGATACTCCTCAACTGGGTGTAGAATTTGGTCATGAAAATTTTAATCTTAGCACTTTTTTTAACGACTTATACATTCGCCGGCCGTGATGGCAATGGTGGCAATGAAATAGCCCTCCGATTTACCCAAATAGCCGCCAATAGCTTAAATTTTTTAAGCTCACCAGGCAAAAACCCAACTAATATTGACCTTGAAAAACTGGAAGAGGCCATCCAAAAGACCCAAGTATATGTGGTTGGCTACAAACTGTGTGCAGATGACAGCGACAGGGAATGCCCTGACGAAGCAGGATTTGTCGCTAAAAACTACCCATTAAAGGGGGAAATTTTAATAAATGAAGGGAAGTGGCAAAAGCTCTCTCTAGAAGACAAGATTAGAATTGTGCTTCATGAATATTTTGGAATAATTGGACTTGAAGAGGGCAAATACAATTTGTCTTCAAACATAATTATCGCACTAGAACACAAAGAGGGCGAACAGTATGCATGTCAACTTTCTTTGATTAAAAATTCATATCCAACTCGAGTTTTAGGCAGTGAAGGTTTTATCGTTCACAACAGCAGTGTAAAGAGTATGGGTAAAAGCTCACAGATTGAAAACTCAAACTATGATGTGGTTTTCCGAATGGTCACTGCCAAGAACTATCTTCGCGGCACCGTTGAAATATCGGAAGTAGACCGGGATCTACCAAATCTTTATGTAAAAAATAAAGAAGAGATACTGTTTGAAAATGTGACATTTTTTAATGGAGAACCGATTGGTGTGAAAGTTTTCAAAAAAGATGACAAATTGCTCCAGATCTCTTGTGTCCACATATAGCCATAAGAAGACTGTGATAATTTTTTGTAGGCAAAAGTTGTGAAAAACTTTTGCCACTTTTCCAACATCATCTAGCAGGTTCCCCTAATCCACCTCAATGTAAAATAGTTAGACACCTAAAGTAACAATTTCACTTGATCTTACACATGTTTACGAAAGGTGGGAGAATTCAGATAAGACTTATTGAACAAAGGGAATAAAAATGAAAAAGGCCATACTTGCATTAATTTTGACTCTTCCGATGGTATCGTCTGCCAACCAGATTCAATCTTTTAAAAGTAATGGCGACGAACTTACTGCATACAACTGCACAGTTCATTTTGATAGTAGTGACAAGTATAAAGAGAAAATTGAAGATGAAAGAATATCGATGAAAAAATATTATCATTTAAAAGCACTTTCGGCATCGGAAGCGATTGTCGCAGCGGAAAGCAGGGGTCAATCATACATAGACTTTATACAGGCCACTAAGTCAATTGTTCTTAGCAGTCATGCTTCTAAATTAAAAAGTGTTATTAATGGTAACATAAAAATTTCTAACTGTATGGAAGCAGGTGTTTGGGAATAGTAAACTTAAGATACTGTATCCAAAGAGGCGACAATTTAACAGGAGACCTATTTCTTCACTTAAAGGTCGCCTAAAAGCCTTTGCATTTCATTGGCCGGCATGAGATCGCCATTCTTACCTGCGACTTTTATGCCTTCTCTAAAGGTTTCAAGAGCAAGTGCTTTTTCCCCTGATTTCATATATGCCTTTCCAAGAGCAAGCCAAGCCACAGAATAGTTCTTTTTATGTTCTATAGCTTTTTTAAGATGTGCTATTGATTCTTGGTAGAGACCTTTTTCTAATTCAATCTCCCCTAGTCCGTAATTTGCTAGTGTATCCTCAGGATCAATTTCCAAAACTTGACGGTACATACCTTCACGCTTTTCGATCTCTTCTTTCTTTTTCTTTTCTTCTTCCTCTAGGCGTCTTTTACGATCAGCTTCATCACCAAGAACCTCAAATTGCTTGATCGTCGCTTGTGCCTTTTGATCTTCAGCCTTTTCAATTTCCCCAATCTTCATGTAATAAAGTGACATATTTGTGTGGGCCATGACCGATTTTTGGTTAAGCTTGGATAGCTTTTCCATATAGGCTATTGCTTCTTTATATCTCTCTTGTCTTCCGTAGAGAACACCTAGACTTTCATAAGCATCCTCAAAAGTTGGATTGACTTCAATCGACATTAAAAGGTATTTTTCGGCTTCTTCTTCATTCCCTTGTTGAAATAGCTCTACTCCATGATAATAAAAGGAGATCGACTTTTCCGAATATTTGTATAGTGGAAGGTTTTTAACAACCCCTTCAAACTCGAAAGGCGAATCAAAGTTAACTCTTAGTCCCTCAATCCTAGACTCTCTGTTAAGTGAAGCGAGCAAATGGCCATCAGCTTGAGATTGAGCCTTGCCAACTTTCTTTCCCTCTACTTTTAGGATCTCTGTTGAACTAATATCGATTTTATCATTCAACTCGATAACCACAGGCTTGAAGGCAGCTCCCCTTCTAGTTTCAATTTTACTAACTGTCTCTTGTCCTAAAAAGCAGCCTTTATCTTTGTTATAGGCCAGATCGATAAGGGTGGTGTTATTAATTAATTCAAACTCATGAATAGTTTCACCCCAAACCGGATAACCAGTAAGGACTTTAAGTGTATGAAATGAACCTTTGTTAACCAAAGGGATATCACTTCCACCAAAATTTAAAACAACTTTCTCACCAGCATAAAATCCATGCCAGCCTTCAACCGTCTCTTGCTTAGTTCCGATGATGCCGTGAACTGATTGATCTAATCTTTCAATCTCCACATCTTCGGCAATAAGATATTTTTCAAGCCTTTCCACAATTGCGTCTACAATATCCACATGAGAAAGAATAAAAAATTCATTTTCACTGGTTTTTAACAGTTCAAAAAAGCCAATAACTTTTGCAGACAGATCCAAAACAGAATTTAAATGAAAGCTTTGATCTTCAAGCTTAGAGACATCATTTGTTGTTTGATTATTTAAAAAAGTCTGAGCGTCGTCGCCTTTTACAGATATGACCTTATGGTTGGGCAGCAAGAACTGCCCTCCATGATAAACAACGTCTTCAACTAATAGGGGTATATTTTTAGACAGAGAAAGACTCCCCACACCCACAAGTGTTTGTGGCATTTGGATTATTAAAAACAAAACCTTTTCCGTTTAGGCCGTCTTTAAAATCCAGTTCAATTCCCTTGAGGTAAATTGAGGACTTCGGGTCAATTAAAACCTCAATTCCACCAAGAGAAATAATATTGTCTTTATCTTTTTTAGGTGAAAACTCTATTTTGTATTGGAGACCAGAGCAGCCTCCGCCTACAACCGCCAACCTTAGGCCAGTGTTGGGTCCAGGAGCCTCACTTTCAAAAATATTTTTGATTTGTGCCTGAGCTTTCTCAGTTATCTGAACAAGATCACTACCATGCATATGCTTCTCCTTATTTATAAACAGGTTACTACAAAATAAGGCAAATGTTAACGTACTTTAACTCTCCAAGTAGTTAAAAATACTCCAGACTTTTTGAGCGATTTACTTTTTTCAATTTTAAGTATTTAATATTATTAAGGAATTTTTAAGGAAGTGCCCGTGAAAGTATATATTAAAGTTCAGCCTCCAGAAGGTGATGCTAAGTTTTATCCAATTTCTAATGAGCCAATAACCCTAGGTAGGACCTCAGCATCAAGAATCTCAATAAATGACGACCAACTAAGTGGTGTCCACATGAGATTCTATGTCCAAGGAAAGTCTGTTTTCATTGAAGACCTTGATAGCAAAAATGGCACTAGCCTCAATAATATAAAAATCTATCAACAAAGGTTCTGCGTGGGCGATCAAATCTTGGCAGGTGGAACAACCATTGAAATCGCAGGCCCAGATAAAAACTCAGAAGAAATTTTAAACCTTTTAAATAGAAACGGTACTGGCATTACTCTCAACCTTCAAAGCAAAGAAGAAACAAGTAGAAGATATGGAGGTAATGATGCCGCTGTCAAATTCACTCGCAACGCCAAATTATATCACGGCGACAGAAAGTCCTTAAAAAAGAAGTCAAAGGTTAAGGCCGTAAATAATAGTCTTAAAGAAGTTTTAGCTCTATTGATAGATATATCATTGTCCATAGGGGTTTTCGCATTTGCACTTAAAATTGCTCCCAAATTTTATCCAGATCCTTTTAAATCTAATACTAACAAGGCGATATCCGCCTATTTTTCAGTTGAGCTACTTCCTGTGACGGTTGCTTGTTTAGTGTTGGCCCTCATTGTTTTCAAGCTCAACAGAGGCAATGGTGAAAAGGCGAGCTTTGGTGAGAAGTTAACAGGCCTTGATTAAGGCCTCCAAATTGTTTCCTTCTCTCCTAGCTTTAAATTAATAAATCGAGAGTAAACGAACAGAAAGTCCGATAATCTGTTGATAAACTGAATCGCATTTTCAGGAACCTCAGTCGGAGATTGCTTTGAAAATTGTACAAGCCTTCTCTCGGCCCTTCTACATACTGCACGTGCAATGTGGCAGCTTGATGCGGCCATAGATCCATTTGGAAGAATAAAGTTTTTCAACGGCTCAAGCTCCTTGTCAAATTCATCCATTGCACTCTCAAGCTTTAAAATATCTTCATTTTTAATTTTTGGAAGTTTGTAGGTTTCCCAAGAACTTGATTCGCACGCAAGTTGTGACCCTAGGTTAAAAAGAGCATTTTGTATAAACTCTATAAGTTCCGATCCTGGCAAATCTATCTTTTCATACTTTAGTGAACTGTGGATTGCTCCAATAAATGAATTTAGCTCATCCACTTCGCCATAAGTCTCAAGACGTAGATCAGCTTTGCTAATCCTGGTACCTCCAACAAGTCCAGTCTCTCCCTTGTCTCCAGTTTTAGTGTAAACTTTCATTTACATGTTTCTCCTATACTTGCCACCAACTTCATAAAGAACTTGGGTAATCTGACCAAGAGAGCAGTAATTTACAGTTTCAAGAAGTTGCTCAAAGATATTTTCATTTTTTAGAGCAACATTTTTTAATTTCTCAAGTTGTTCTTCGGCCTTGGCTTCATTTTTCTTTTTGAAATCATTCAGTCTATTGATTTGCTCCTCTTTCTCCTCTTGACTTGCCCTAGTTAGTTCAATGTCTTTTGTGAGTTGCTCATCAATATTGTCGGCAATGTAGGTGTTAACACCAATAATTGGCAACTCGCCTGAGTCTTTTAATGATTCATAGTATAGGGACTCTTCCTGTATCTGGGCCCTTTGATACATACTCTCCATAGCTCCTAGAACTCCTCCTTTATCTGAAATTTTTTCAAATTCAGTAAGCACAGCTTCCTCTACAAGCTCTGATAGCTCATCAACAATAAATGAGCCTTGCATTGGGTTGTCTGTCTTATTGAGGCCAAATTCCCGGTTAATAATCATCTGTATTGCCATGGCCCTTCTAACACTTTCCTCAGTTGGAGTTGTAATGGCCTCATCATAAGCATTAGTGTGCAAGGAGTTGCAATTGTCACTCAATGCCAAATATGCCTGAAGAGTGGTTCTGATATCATTAAAATCAATCTCTTGAGCGTGAAGAGATCTTCCAGAAGTTTGAATATGGTACTTTAGTTTTTGGCTTTTAACACTTGCACCATAGCGCTCTTTCATTGCAATAGACCAAATCTTTCTCGCAACCCTTCCAATCACTGTATACTCAGGATCAAGTCCATTGCTAAAAAAGAAGGATAGGTTTTCAGCAAACTCATCAATATGCATCCCTCTAGAGAGGTAGTACTCAACGTAGGTAAATCCATTTGATAAAGTGAGGGCAAGCTGAGTAATTGGATTGGCTCCTGCCTCGGCAATGTGATATCCGCTAATAGATACAGCATAGTAATTTTTAATCGAGTTTTTAGCAAAGTACTGTTGCACATCACCCATCATTTTAAGAGCGAAGTCTAGGGAGAATATACAAGTGTTTTGTGCTTGGTCTTCCTTTAAGATGTCAGCTTGCACTGTACCACGTACCTGCCTCATTACTTCAATTCGTTTTTCGGGATCGTTTCTCTCTTCGCTGCTTAGCTTCTGATTAATTGCAGTGTTCATAAACATTGCAAGAATGATTGGCGCTGGCCCATTTATAGTCATTGAAACCGAAGTGCTTGGAGCTGAAAGATCAAAGCCATCAAAAAGATCTTTCATATCCTGAAGAGTAGCGATTGATACTCCAGACTCTCCTACCTTACCATAAATATCAGGTCTGTGGTCTGGATCTTCACCATAAAGTGTAACGCTATCAAATGCAGTCGATAGTCTTTTAGATGGATCGTCTTTTGAAAGGTAGTGAAACCTTCTATTTGTTCTTTTCGGTCCACCCTCACCTGCAAACATTCTTTTTGGTTCTTCGTCTTTTCTTTTAAAAGGAAAGATTCCGGCAGCGTATGGGAAAAAGCCTGGAAGGTTTTGAGTTCTTAAAAACTTAACCTTCTCACCCATACCTATAAACTTTGGGAATCCAACTCTAGAAATATTTTGGTGTGACAGTGACACATATTTTGTATCCACTTTAAATTCTTTGCCCCTTACCTCATATTTATAGGTGCCTTGTTCGTACTGAGAAACCGTTTCGTCGTACTCCTCAAGTTTCTTCCAGTCTTCTTGAGTCAAGACCGAACTAAGCTCTTTTTCTATTGCAGCAAGTTCATTTTTAACAGCTTCGGTTTTTGAAAGCTTTATAGAGGTTCTCACCCCGTCAATCTGATTAAATAGATATAAGAGCTTCTCAGTTCTTTCGTTATACTCTCTTACCGTTTCAGAAATACTTCTTAAATAGCCTGTCTGCTTTGCCGGAATGATTGAGTGTTTTATCTGTGGAAACTTTTCTTTTGGTAGAAGCTCAAGTTCCTCTTTCCATTCAAAATCAAACTCCTTTACTAAGTCGCAGAAAAAAGCATTAACTCCAACATCATTAAATTTTGAGGCCATCGTGCCATAGACAGGAAGCTCTTCATCCGCCGGACTGCCAGGGTGATTTGCAAATAGTTTGTGGTTTCTACGGTATTGCTTTCTAACATCTCTTAAGGCGTCTTCACTTCTTGGCTTTTCATACTTGTTAATAGCGATAAAGTCTGCAACTTCAAGCATTTCGATTTTTTCAAGCTGTGAGGCCGCACCATACTCGGGAGTCATTACATATGCACACTTGTCTGCAACTTGGGTAATTTCATCACTTGCCTGTCCAATGCCAGAAGTCTCAACGATAATAAGATCGTAATCAAGTGACTTCATGAAACTTGTTACTTTCGAAATCTGGGGAGAAAGCTCTGTTTTTGAATTTCTGGTGGCAAGCGATCGAACAAAGACGTTTTCAAAAGATGCACTTCCCAAACGAATACGATCTCCAAGAAGTGCTCCTTGAGTTTTTCTTTTAGTAGGGTCAACTGAAATCAGTGCTATTTTTCTTTCTGGATAATATCTGTGAAATCTCAAAAGAAGCTCATCAATTAAAGAAGACTTCCCAGCACCGCCGGTCCCAGTGATTCCAAAAATTGGAACTTGCCTCTCTTTTACTTCTATGGGCAGCTCCGCCTTGTCTTCAATATAAGTAATAACCTTTGAAACTTCTCTTGGGGCAAGGCTTTGGGTATTTTTAATTTTATTGAAATCAAATCCCTCTAAGGTACTCTCACTGGCCTTGGCAATCATATCGTCGATAATTCCCTCTAGCCCAAGCTTCATCCCATCCTGCGGATGGTAAATCTTGTTTATCCCATACTCTTCCAAAGCTTTGATCTCTGGTGGAGTGATTACACCACCGCCACCACCAAATATCTTTACATTGGCCGCACCTCTCTCCATTAAAAGGTCTTTGATATATTTAAAGTATTCATTGTGTCCGCCTTGGTAGGAACTCAAGGCGATTGCGTTTGCATCCTCACTGATTGCTGCATCAACAACTTCTTGCGCAGAACGGTTATGTCCAAGATGGATCACTTCCACACCCTTAGACTGAAGAAGCCTTCTCATTATATTTATCGAAACATCATGGCCGTCAAATAAACTGGCCGCGGTCACAAAACGTAATTTTGTCATAATAACTCACCACATTAATATCAGGTTAAAATTTTGAAAATTAATACCACACAGGGCTTCCAAGAGCAAAAATTTAGGACTCTAGTAGAGCTTATCAAGAGATGAAGTTGGCCTACTTTGACTAAGGCGCCAAGTCATCAAGACTACAACCGAGATAATCAAAGAGATGATCTGAGAAGTGCTTATTAAATCAAACCAGACTCCTCTAATGCTATCCCCTCTTGCAAATTCAAAAACAAATCTGCAAAAGGCGTAAAAGCTTAAATACATAAAGGCCAAGTTCTTATGTCGAATTGATTTTTCTCTCATTGAATAGATACCAAAGATTACTAAAAAAAAGGCCTCAAGCAACTGCACAGGAAACCTCTGGACTTCATGCAAGTGGATAGAGATCAAGCTTTGATGTGGTATTCCATAACAACATCCGGCCAATAAGCATCCTACTCTTCCCAATGCGTGCCCAAAACATAGTCCCGGTATAAAGATGTTAAAGAATTTAACAGTCTGAGATGTTTTAATTCCAAAGTATAAAGTAAATCCTAAACCAGCTAGCAGCCCACCATAAAAGACAAATCCACCACCCAACCAAAAGGACTCTTCACTGGCCAAATGTCCGATTTTCACATTATCCGCACTTAAAAGGTATAGGAGTTTGGCACCAAGCCAACTTGAAAGAAAAACACCCATTAAATAGATATTTAAATACTTAAACTTGACCCCAAAACGACTGTTCAAGCTTTTTGCGATTTGGATGCCCAGTCCCCAAGCAACCCCCATCAGTAGAGGGTAAGAAAAGATTTTTAGGCCAAAGAGATCTAAGACGGGCATCATAGATCTAAGCGGTTTCCTCTTTGCTTTTCGCCTCCCGCTCTTGCTTTTTACTTATAAAAAAGTCAATTATGAGAAGACCTGCAGCAATTGTAATTGCAGAGTCGGCGATGTTGAAAGTCGCAAAATGACTATTACCCTGATAGAAATCGATAAAGTCTACAACATAATCAAGCCTAAACCTATCTATGAGGTTACCTATGGCACCACCCAAGATCAAAGTATATGCCCAGGTTAATATTTTTGGTCCACTGAGGGACTTAACGAGTAAAGTTGAAAGCCAAATACAAGCAATCACTGGAAGGGCCAAAAACAACAAATAGCGTGCCCAGTTTTCAAAATTTCCACCAAAACTAAACGCAGCTCCAGTGTTTCTGGCATAAGTAAAGTTAAGCAGTCCGTCTATAACCTTTACCGACTCACCTAAATAGAAGTTTGCCGAAACCAAATGTTTAGTCCACTGGTCTAAAATCACAATTGCAAATATAACCGCAATATAAAGTATCAAATTCTTTTTCATATTATTGGTAGTAATCCTTAGGGTTAATCTCGTACTTCTCTATTTTTCTTAGAAGTGTCTTTTTCGGGATATTGGCATTAAGTGCTGTTTGATTAATCTTCCCTTTATTTAGCTTCAATGCCTGCTCAATAAATTCTTGTTCAAACTTATCCTTTGCAGCCTGAAAATCTAATTTTATCTCTCCGTCTTCTTTTTCAGCAAAGGTAAACTGATACTGGGAATTATCAACCTCTGTTGGGTCTTTGTCTAATACGGAGTTTTGAATCCCTTTAAAGTCTATAATTGGGTCTTCTGACTCATTTTCGTGAGTTGATTTGTTTCCAGAGATAATTTTTTGTGGAAGTGAACTTTCCGAGATGTAATCTCCACTCTCCATTATAAAGCAGTGCTCAATCGTATTTCTTAACTCTCTAATGTTTCCAGGCCAAGAATATTCTTGCATTATTTTAATTGCCTCAGGAGTTACACCGCTTACCTCTAAGCTATGCACATTATTAAAGTAGTTCACGTAATAGTTTACTAAGTGCGGTATATCAGATTGCCTCTCACGCAGTGGTGGAAGATATACAGGAAGAACATTAAGCCTGTAAAATAAGTCTTCTCTAAAATCTCCGGTTTTAATCATCTCTTCAAATGGCTTATGTGAGGCTGCAATAATTCTAACATCCACAGAAATTTCTCGGTTTGATCCCACAGGAGTAAATTTCTTTTCTTGCAGTACTCTAAGTAACTTAACCTGCATAGATGGAGAGATATCCCCGATTTCATCCAGAAATAATGTACCGCCTTCAGCGTATTGAAACTTTCCAATTTTTCGTTGATCAGCTCCGGTAAAGGCTCCTTTTTCATGCCCAAATAGCTCCGACTCGATCAAGTTGTCAGAAATTGCACCACAGTTAACAGCAACGAATTTATTGTCTTTTCTTGGACCGTTGAAATGGATGGCCTTGGCAACTAGTTCTTTACCAGTACCAGACTCACCTCTAATTAAAACTGGCGTATTAACCTTGGCAAGTTTTCCAATAACGTTGAATACCTTTTGCATTGAATTTGATTCGCCTACAAACTTGTCATCGTTCGAGTCACCCAATGAAAGAGTTGGAGCTGAAAATGCGGTAGTTTCAACCATTGATCTTGCTTTAAGTGCTCTCTTAATTAAAGCAACAAGATTGTCTGATGTTATTGGCTTTTCCAGGTAATTGAATGCGCCCTCTTTTACGGCCTTGACTGCGTCTGACACATTAGAATAAGCTGTTAGAACTAAGACAATAATAGAAGGGTCGTGTTTTTTAATCTCACTTAAGGCCTCAATACCATCCATTTCGGGCATGTTTACATCCATTACCACTAGATCGTATTTTTCTCTGTATACTGCGTTCACAGCTTCTTTACCATTATCTGCCACATCAACATTGAAGTGATGAAACTCCAGGGCCTGCTTTACCGATTGCTGTAAAACCTTGTCATCATCAACTACGAGTACCTTATGCATTTATTGCTCCCTGATTATTCATTTTTCAATTTTATCAAAAAAGTTGTTCCTTCATTGGGCTTGGATGAGACCTCAATGTGACCATGGTGCAACTCGATAAAGTATTTTACCAAATAAAGCCCAAGCCCTGAACCCTTAATTTTATGGCTATCATCGTTCTTTACCCGATAAAATTTATCAAAAATAAAGTCCAAATCTTTCTCATCAATGCCTTTCCCAGTATCTTTTATTTCGATGTATACCCACTGTTCATCATCCCAGGATTTAACAAAAACTTCGCTGCCATCTCCTGCATATTTAATTGCATTTCCAATTAAGTTTGCAAGCACTCTATTTATTAAGACCACATCCAACTTGATAGGATATAACGGAGCCAACTCAGTGTGTATTTTCATATTGTGGGCGTTGGCCTCAAATTTAAGTTTACCAACCGTCTGCTCAATCAAGGTGTTTATGTCCTTATTCTCCAGACGAAGGGTAATGTCTCTAGATTCAATTTTAGTTAAATCAAGGATTGATGTAATAAAATTATTGAGTTCCTCTGTTGAATAAACAATGTTGTCTAGCAATTCCTTTTGCTTTGGTTCATTTCGATACTGATTTCTCAGGATGTCTGCAATACCAGCAATTTTGGCGACAGGTGTTTTTAGATCGTGACTCATCAGTGAGATAAAGTTCTGTTTAAGCATATCCACCTTCTTAAGCATTTTTGCTTCTTCTTGGATCGCGTAGCGGGTTTGATACTCACCAATGGCCCTAAAGGGAACCCAGATATAGTAAACAACAAATATGCTTAAAATAATGTGGGACAGCTTTAGCCACACTCCACTACCGATGTACAAGAAATAGGCCAAAGAAAACATACTTAACATTATTGTTACTGTTATCAGTAGGCCTTTGGTGGGTTGCACTTTCGAAATTATAAAAGATAGAAGAATTGCTAACAATACTGCTATAAAATCAGTTATCCAATCGGGTGCCCTAATAACTGTCAAATCAGTAATTAGAGAACGAATTATTTGTGCATGGACATTTATTTTAGGCGCTTTTACCTCCTCCTTGCCAAAAGGAGTGTTAACAAAGTCTCCAGCGTTGGATAAGTACTGTGAGCCTACCAAAACAATTTTATCCTTAAAGAACTCCTTGGGAAAGTTGCCCACTACGACCCTGTGAAACGGTATGCTTGTCACGGCATCATATGATGCAGGGTCTGCTCCGAATCGAAACATCGCAAATGTTGCGTCTGCTTCTCTGTTATAGTACGAGCCTTGATATTCTGCTGCCTCCAGGGTTTCAAGATTTTTTTCTTGTTGATATTTTCTAGCGATCCACAGATGAAGTGAGTCTTCCCCCGAGATATTTAAAATAACTCTTCTTGTTACATCATCCTTTGAGAATACATTCCCATCTTTATTTATCAGGGCCAAAGAATAGCCTAGGTCTGCCAAGTTCTCTGGAGGTATTTGCTCACCCCATGCATCTTTGTCAGTTCCAAATCTAAAGGTTCCCTCATTTTGAGAGTACTTTAAAAGCATATCGTGGAAGGTTTCTGCGTACTTTGTTTCCACCTTAGTTTCAGGCTCTAAAAATGGAATCAAGTAGGACACAATCCCAGGTTTTGCATCTAAGAGTTTATTTAAAAAGCGAACGTGTGTTGCGTAAGTGTATGGATAAATCTCTCCTAAAAACTGATCACTCTCTTCATCCATCGTAATTACAACAACTTCTTCAGGCTCTGATGCAACAAAGTCGGCCTTTGACCATAAGTCGTAAAAGATGGCGTCTAGAGAATTAAAGGAGTATTGAATTAAAATAAGAATGAAGATTATTGTAAAAAATAGTGGATACAGGTTGTTGTATTCAATGTTTTTAAACTTTTCTAGTAGCTTCATCAGTAGCTTCTTCTCAATTTTGCGTTTTCAACCACTGGAAAACTTTCCATGTAATGGACTATCATGCTTTTTGGATTAATATTTTCAAGTAGATGGTCAAATATAAACTGACCATAGTTTAGATCCGGGTTTATATCCCTAATTGTGTGAATTACAGGAGCGAGAGCACTATCACATTCCAACTCTGGAGTAGATCTTCCAAAAATAAGGATTGTGTCAAAATAGGGTCTAAATAAGGACAAGCTGAAAAGGCTTACAATTTTAAAGATTTTTGAGTTTGTACTTATAAGAAGAAGTTTAGACCAAAATGAATAAATGGCACCCATAGTTAGTACAACAAGACCTAAGGACTTTGTCATTCTCCAGGGAGCTGATGTTTTCTTAAAGCTAACAAGGTATTCCGCAAGAGCCTCTATTGATGTTGCATTAAGCTTTGCTGCAAGCTTTCGATCCAAGACAACAGACCACTCTCCTCGCGATTCGAAAACAAAACACTTCTGTGCCTTTCCAGAATATAGGTAGATTTTTGGTTGCTTCTCAAACCTTTTATAGGTCTCACTTTTAAGCTGTTGAAAGAGCTCTTGAAAATCGTTATCTATAATTTCAATTGCTCCCAAGAGAAACAATAATACCTTATCTATGTATAAGTAGCTGATACTCCACAAAAGAAACCACACAGCAAAGACAACGCCACGCACAACCCCATCAAAAATTAAAAATATAAATATCATCGGGAATATATTGGTGATGACCAGATGGTAAACAGATAGTAAAAGCTTCATTCCATTTTTGCCTTTAAATTTAAAAACTTAGCTATATTCTACCAAGTTTTGAAAGATTTCCTATCATAATTACAGTGTCTGAGCATAGCACTCGACATTTATCCTACAAAACGCTATAAAACACCTCGCTTAAGGTATTTATCCAAGCTTAGAGGGCATATGGACAAAGAAGAGCTGGAAGCTCTACTAGAGTTGAGGGAAATTCAAACGATTCAAGAGGGTCAGAATGACAACTTGTTAATCTGCGAATGCAACTGCTTAAGCGTAAAAGATTTAAAAGAAGCGTTATTATTAGGGAACTTACAAACAGTTGATTTAGATTTTTTAAAAGAGCAACTTGGCCTAGGGAGCGGTTGTTCCTCTTGCATTAAGAACTTTGGTTCTTGGTCAAAAAAAATCTTTTAGATGCTGTTTGAAGGAAAATTAGGAAGGAGTGAGTAATGTCTTTTGAAACATTATTATTTGGAACCGCGGGTGTGCCTAACAGTACAGCAAAAAAGAACAGTCCGGTAGACGGCGTCCAAAGAATTAGTGAGCTTGGCCTTGATTGTATGCAGCTAGAGTTCGCTCATGGCGTAAGAATGAAAGAAGAGGTATCTTCCGCTTTAAGAAAAGTATCTTACGAATTAGGTGTTCCACTTACTTCTCATGGGCCATACTACATTAACTTAAACGCAAGAGAGCAAGACAAGATTGATTCTTCTGTAGAAAGAATTATCCAAACAGCAAAGATCTCTGATCTTTGTGGTGCAGAGTCTATGACTTTCCACGCAGCCTTCTACATGAAAGACTCTCCATACGACGTTTTTGATCTTGTTGAAAAATCAATGAATGTTATTGAAGAGAGACTTAATCGTCTTGATATTGAAATTGAGCTTAGACCAGAACTTACTGGCAAGACTTCTCAATTTGGATCTTTAGAAGAGCTTATTTCTCTTACTAAGAATGTTATGAGTGTTAAGCCTTGTATGGACTTCTCTCACCTATATGCAAGAACTGGCAAGTACAACACTTATGAAGAAATTAAAGAAGTTCTTGATCAACTTGAAGTTGAACT
>Ga0208203_1000401_pt1 | contig 19917 bp, 14 predicted proteins | sample DeeseametaMP2914_FD_184167 | JGI IMG/M metagenome (GOLD analysis project Ga0208203, IMG submission 184167) | Marine microbial communities from the Deep Atlantic Ocean - MP2914 (SPAdes) | ecosystem: Environmental > Aquatic > Marine > Oceanic | place: West of Santa Cruz de la Palma, Atlantic Ocean...
TTTGTCGCCGTCTAGAACTGCGACACATGAATTCGTTGTACCTAAATCGATACCAATGATTCTACCCATTTTGTGTCTCCGAAAAAGTTTCTTAATTCTGTACTTTTAGTGGGGTTATTCCCCGTTCTTTTCAATAGTTGCCAGTAAAAAAACTGACAATTTTGTATCGTTTTACCCGCTTTACCTAATTAGGCTTGGGTGTCGACACCACCACTTGGTGCGCGAGATACCATTACCATGGCTGGGCGCAACAAACGGCCATTAATTTGATAACCTTTTTGCATGACGGCCATCACTGTGTTTGGCGCGTGATCTGCACTTTCTTGCATAGACATTGCCTGATGCAGGTCAGGGTTAAAGGTTTCACCCTGTGGATCAATAAGGCTTAATCCAAATTTCTCAATAGTGCTTAAGAAAGTTTTGTGGGTCATTTCCACACCTTCTAGTAACGGCTTAACCGCTTCGTCTTCACTGTCGGTCATTTCAATTGCACGTTCGAGGTTGTCGATGACCGGAAGTAATTCGCCAGCAAAGCGTTCTAGCGCAAACTTACGCGCTTTTTCTACTTCACCATCTGCACGGCGGCGCGCATTTTCAGCATCGGCACGTGCACGAAGTACACCTTCTTGCTGCTCTTTAATGGTGGCTTGCGCTTCAGATAGTGCTGTTTCCAACTCGTAAATGCGCTGTGCATTTTCATCCAGCGGCGCTTGCTCACCCTCTGCCACTTCAACTTCAACCTGTGCATCTTCCGTTGCCTGCACGGTTTCGTCTGCTGCACTCTCTTGTTCTGCCTGCACGTCGCGATTTTCGCTCATGCCTACCTCCAACGTTTTTCTTAATTTGGGCAATGCGCAATGACGCTTCGTCATTGGCTGTATATCTGTTGCGGTTATTTATGGGGCTAGTTTTAGGGTGTTCAAGGGTATCCACATAATTTTTGTGGATGAAGGGGAAAAAAATGGCAATTAGATGGAATGAAATGAAAATGAGCGGTACGATGCCACTAAATGTAAATAAAAAGTTAAGTATATTTTCGTCGCCTTGTAGCCAACGAATTTGCTTTTTATCGTTCTTTTGATATGGATATTACATGCTCAGTATCTGGACTGTAGGTATTTTAGTTAGCTTGTATCTTGTGGCGCTATTTGCCCTTGCCTTTTGGGGCGATAAATACCTACGCGACAATCAGCAACATCCTATTTTGTACAGTTTAGGGTTGGGTGTGCACTGTACTTCCTGGGCATTCTTTGGCACCACATCACAAGCCGCTGAATACGGCTGGGCCATTATCCCCACTTATTTAGGTATTGTCCTGACTATGGCCTTTGCCTTTCCCGTACTCCTCAACATCAGTCGCTTATGCCAGCAACATAATATTAGCTCTTTGGCAGATTTAATTGCCATGAAATATCGCCATTCCCACTTAATTGCGGCGCTAATCACCGTGTTATGCTTTATTGGTGTCATTCCTTATATTGCCCTTCAACTTGATGCTATTACTAAGTCGATAAATTTGATCACGGCAGACACACAAAACAGTGGGCCAAAGGTAAGTATATACGTGGCAGCGTTAATGACCCTTTTCGCAATAATATTCGGCACTCGCTCACTAAACCTCACCGACAAACACCCTGGATTGCTGCTAACCATTGCTTTTGAATCCATTATCAAACTTTGCGCACTGTGTGCCATAGGTATTTTTGCCTGCTTCTATTTATTCGATGGGGTATTGGATTTAGTCGCGCATGCATCACGCGATCAGGCGGCAAACGAGGTGCTATATGCCGATCGTGCCCCTTGGGTGTATTTAACTCACGTCTTGCTCGGCGTGTGCTCTATGTTCGTGCTGCCGCGTCAATTTCAAATGAATTTTATCGAACAAAATGGGGAGGGTGAACTTCGTACAGCTCGTTGGCTGTTTCCCCTTTACTTACTGGGCATGACGGTGTTTTTACTGCCTATTGCACTGGCTGGAAAAATGTTGCTCCCCACTACCATGGCGTCGGACACGTATGTTATTGCTCTGCCACTTTACAGCAATAACCTTTATTTATCGGCGTTTGCCTTTATCGGCGGTTTATCTGCAACCACCAGTATGGTTATTGTGGCGACACTGGCGTTGGGGATTATGATAGCGAATAACTTGGTGACGCCCCTATGGCTAAAGGTCAGACTTAAACGCACGCCCAATCATACCATGCAGCCCACGAAAATTTTGGCGATCCGACGTTTGACCGTATTAGTGGTATTGTCTGTGGCGCTTTGGTATCACTTGAACATAAGCCAAGCCGCGCCCCTTGTTAAAAGTGGTGTAATTGCCATAGCGTTGCTGGCGCAATGCATGCCAGTTCTCATGTTTGGTCTTTATTGGAAAAAGAGTACGAAATGGGCGGCGATTTGCGCATTATTGAGCGGTCTAGGGTGTTGGTGTTATTTTCTTTTATATCCTAGCTTACTGTCGAGCTACTATTTTAACCCACCACCAAGTGATGCTGAACTTGGCTCAGGTTTCGTTTTCTCCTTGTTAGTTAATTGCACCACGTTCATCGTTATTGCTTTACTCTCTCAACGAAACAAAAGCAGTGGGAAAGGACAAAAAGAATCGCAATCAGTCCCGCCGTTTCTCTCTGTGAAAGTCCGAGACCTCATTACTCTCAGCCAGCGTGTGCTAGATAAGTCGTCTCATCAAAAACTGACTCAGCAACTGTCGGTAGATTTACATCAAGCCTTCGCTAACGGCTACGCTAGTCATGCTTTGGTAAATCGTGTTGAAAAGCTACTGGCCGCCCAAGTTGGCGCGCCTAGCGCGCGTATTTTACTTGGCGCAATTGCGGACACCGGCGGTGATACCCTGCCCGATTTAGTGGACTGGGTAGAAGAAGCGTCCCAGTCATTTCAGTTTAACCACGAGGTGCTTCAGTCTTCGGTTCAGAATATTGAGCAGGGTATTAGCGTGCTGGACGAAAAGCTTAGGCTATTAGCGTGGAATGATAGATACGTGCAGTTGTTCAACTACCCTAAGCACTTTTTAAAGGTGGGTATGCCCATTACTGACATTCTCAACTTTAATGCAAAACGAGGGCTATTCGGCGCACTTCGACAGACCACAACCACGTTAAAAGCAGCAGAAATATCGTTAGAAGAAAGTAATAGTAGTGCTCAAGCTGAGATAGAGAAACGTGTCGGTTATATGCTCAATGGCAGTCGCCATAAGTATGTGCGAAAGCAACCCGACGGCAAAGTGATTGAAATTAATGGCGCTCCACTTCCTGGAGGCGGCTATGTAACCACTTTTAGCGACATTACTGAGTACATTTCTATTCAGAAAGCCCTGGAAGGGGCAAAAAGTGATTTGGAAGCCAGAGTGGTGCAACGCACGTTAGAGCTGGAAACCGCGAAACAAGACGCGGTGAATGCAAATGAAAGTAAAACCAAATTTTTAGCGGCAGCGGGGCATGACCTAATGCAGCCTTTCAATGCAGCCAGCTTGTTTGCCGCGATGCTAAGCAAAAAGACCGAGGGGAGTGAATTAGCTAGCTTATCCGAAGGCGTAGTGAATTCTCTGAACAATGCACAAACGCTCCTCTCCATGTTATTAGATATGACCAAGCTGGAATCTGGCATTTTAAAACCCCAGAAAACCACCTTCCCTCTTGATGATATTCTTTCTTCTCTGCAGCAAGAATTTGGGGTTATTGCTAGCCAAAAAGGAATCACACTGAATTATATTAAAACGCATGTCTGGGTGTATTCTGACAAAAATTTGTTACGCAGAGTCATTCAAAACTTAGTGTCTAACGCTGTGCGCTATACTCAGGAAGGTAAAATTCTGGTGGGTGTACGGCGGCGACGTCAGTCATACTTACAAGGCGATTCCCCTACTGTTAAAGTCAGTGTATACGATACTGGAATGGGCATAGCACCGCATCATCAACAGGACATCTTCGGTGAATTCCATCAGCTAGACAATAGCAAAACCAATGAAGGTATAGGCTTAGGTTTAACCATTGTCGATAAAGTATGCCGATTACTAGACCACAGTGTGAACATCACGTCTGAGCTTAACCGAGGTAGTTGTTTTAGCGTGTGTGTAGAAAGGGTGAGCAATAATGAAAGCGAACATAAACACGTTGTCACCTCCAATGAAACAACCTCGCTCTCCCAAACACCTAGCAGCCTAGATAAAGGCCAAAATTTCCTTTACAACAAACGCATAGTGTTGGTTGAAAATGACGAGCAAGTCGCGTTAGCAATGACACATTTACTTAGTGATTGGGGAGCACAGGTACATTGGCTAAAAGACAAAGGTGACGCAAGCCGTTTAACCGCACGGGATTACGACGTGTTAATTGCCGACTACCATTTAAACTTCGGTGAAACTGGATTTGAAGTGGCTGAGACGCTGGAGCGCCTCAATATTACCTTTTCATTTAAGTTACTGATCACGGCGAACAGAAGCATAGAAATACGAGAAGAGAGTGCGCAAAAAGGGTTCGCCTACTTACCCAAGCCAGTAAAACCATTAGCACTCAAACGCACCCTAAAACAGTATTAAATGAGGTTACTGCGGCACAGCAACATGCAACTTGCCTCTCTTGTAATCTAAGGTCACGATAAAATCTTTCAGAAGATCGTAGCCAATGAGGCCGACAACACGTTTTCCGCCAATACGGCTGCCCGTTTGCTCGAACTGGCTCTCCAAATGGGTTTTTTGACCTTTTGCGGGAAAGCGTATTTGCACATCACTAATTTGATAGGGGCCGAACCGCACGGTTTCAGCTGTTGCGTATTCGTTTACGCCCATACTATTCGCGCCGAAAGACGCATTTGCTCCCTCTACATTTTCTAGTAAGCCCGCCTTGGATGCCGAACTGCGATCGATTAACACCGAGCCTGCATTTCCCGTATCTACGCGTAACCACATTGGCTTACCATTAATTTCGATTTGGGCAATCGGCATACCGCTACCTTTCTGGGTGACGGCTTTCACATTGGCCATTTCTCGCATATCAACCACATCACGAGTGAGTAACCGCATTTTCTTATTGGGATAATCTAACTGCACAATAAAGTTGGAAAAAAAGCCGGCCCCCAAAAGCATACCATTTGAATGATGACCTAAATTCCCTTCAACTAAACCGTCTAACTCAATAGGCAACCCAAAGATTTCCACTGCCACATTGTTGTACGCGTTTCTAGTTTCAACATCGTAAACCCCTTTAACGTTGACTTTGCTTCCTCTGTTCAATTCAAGTTGATGTTTACCTATAAACGCTTTATTTATACTGTTAATTTGCGCCCCTGAGTCCAACATTACACGGGTGGGGATCCCTTCTATGTTTACCGGAAAGAACACGTGACCATTGTCGAGAGTAAAATCGGTCCACTGAGATACAGCGGCGTTAGCGAAAGAGTAAAAAACAGAAGTGAGAAAAAAAGACAATACAAAGGTAGCTAGCTTCATAACGTTCCTTGTTTAACCTAACAATGTACAAATTTCGTTCGAAAACAATAACGTTAGCACAGCTTATTAGCCTGGGTCGAGTCACCTAGTGTAAAATTAAAAGAGGAAATGTCAGCATCGGGTCACTTAAATTTACACTACATCGTTATAATGGTGAGCTACTTACCCCTAATTCGTTAGCATGGCATTTTTAAATGCAATGCCCGCCTTAGTCCGATTGATGACACCCAACTTCTTTAATACCGCTGATACATGCTGCTTTACCGTAGACTCTGAAATAGCAAGTTCATAGGCAATTTGCTTGTTAAGCAGGCCGTCTGCCACCATCTGAAGCACCTTAAGTTGATGAGGCGTAAGCAGTTTCAATTTACTGGAAAATTCATTGCAAAAGTGCGTTTGTGTTTCATTATCCAGTAAGGCCGCAGTGGGTACCCACGTATTCCCTTCCAATACCGTTTCCACAGCATCAATAATACAATCTACCGACGCCGACTTTGGGATAAAGCCACTAGCGCCAAGGGCGATGGCCTTCTCAACGATAGTGGGCGACTCTTGTGCGGTGATGATCACCACTAACACATCAGGGAATTGAGCTTGAATTTCCACTAAGCCATTAAGCCCCTCAGTGCCCGGCATGGTCAAATCAAGAAACACCATTTCCACATCGGGATGGGCATGTAAACGTTGGAGCGTTTCTGGGTAACTCGACGCTTCTAGCAATTGAATATCCGGCAAGGTCCCTAAGGCATGGCACATAGCGGCTCGAAAAAGCGGATGATCGTCGGCAATAAGCATGTTAACTGACATGTAGCCACCCATTTGTAACTAATTTGTTAATATAATAATACCATGGTCTTACCAAGATGGATAAACACAAATTAGGCAAACGCGCATTTTACTGAACAGAAACCTGTTTTCATAAGAATGCGCGCTGCGCTAATGCCTACTTACTCTAGATTAAAAGCGATAACCTACCGTGAGATGAACGGTTCGAGGGTCGCCGTAGTAACCTATCAGCGTGGTATCACCACCTAAACCCGGGCCGTAGTTTCCGTCTTCATCTCGGGTGACAAAGTCGTAGCCGCCAACCAGATATTCTTCGTCAGTAAGGTTTTTAACGTGGAGCCCGCCATACCAATTTCCACTAACACTTTCCCAACGGGCACTCAAATTAACCATGCCGTAGGCATCTTGCTGAATAAGATCGCTTGTTTCAAAAATAAGGTAGTCGTCGCGGTAGTAATAATTTGCATTAAATGTAATATCACCAAAGCTGGTCTCCAGCAGGTAATTTGCATTCAAATTAAAGGTATTTTCAGGGGTACTGGCTAAACCAATTAAGGGGGGAATCGCGTTGTTTTCCTTGATTTCAAAATCAATGTAGCCGTAAGCCACATCAAATTGAAGGTTGTCTGTGGCTACCCAGGTTAACTCCAACTCGGCCCCTTTTGCCGCCGTTTCAGCTGCATTTCTCAAGCGCTGATCTAGCGCTGTCGGGTCGGTCAAATCCCCTTCTACCCCTATGTACTGTCTGTCTTTATGGTCGTACGAAAACAAAGTAACATTCAGGCGAAGCGCGTCAGTCAGATCGCTTTTCATGCCCACTTCTATGCTGTCTACCACTTCGGGTTCTACACCAGGTTCATTGGTGGTTGCCCGGGGGTTGAAAGTACCTGACTTAAACCCTTGAGAATAACTGGCAAAAAACATCATATTGTCGTCAAATTGGTATTCCACGCCGACGCGAGGCGTAAACCGAGACCAACTTTCAACCGCAGGGGCATCAAGCACATCGTCACCATTGGCGTCTGCCCCGAGTACTTGAGGCACTAACTCGCCATCCGGGCGCACATAGCCGTCAACCCAATCAGAATAAGGATACACATTGGCGAAAACCAGCCCGTTATACACGGTAGCGGTTTTTTCTTCGTCAGTGAATCTAGCGCCAACGGATAGCGACAGTTTATCGGTAACATCATAATTTAGCTGCGTATAGGCGGCCCAACTTGTTGAGTTGTTGCAACCGGAGACCTCGCGGGTTAACCCCGTTGCCCCTAATGACACGCCTAACACCCCTAAAATAGCATCAAAGTTACCGCAGCTTTCACCGTCATAGAAATAGAGGCCTGAAACAAGACTGAGTTGATCCCCGATATAGTTCGCCTGAATTTCATGGGTATCGTTACTGTCGTCATATTCAGCTGGCACATCAAATATAGGTAAAGGGGTGTTATCAAAATCGATGTTAGTTGGAGAGTAACTTTCTCGGTGTGAACCTATGTATTTAAGCTCTAAATTGTCAGACACTTGGTACCGCGCCAACCAATTGTACCCTTCCAACTCAACTTTATTCCACGTTGGCAAGCTGGTGTATGAGTCGTATTTTGAGTCGGGTACAGGCGCATCGGTTAACAGGCTAGGTAGCAGTCGGTAACCCCCTTTTGCGTTTGAGGTGTCTTCGGTTTTATCCCAGCCAAACCTAAAAAAGAGCTGATCGCTTGGATGAATTTCTAACGTTACCCGCGCGGCCCACAAATCTTTATTGTAGTTTTCTTTATCCTGATTGGGCAGTGCACTGATTAAATATTCGCCAAACCCATCACGATTTAAATTTGCATACCCCACGCCCAGATACACGGTATCTTCGATTAGTGGAAACTGACCCGTTAGCTTTACATCTCGCTGACTGTAACTACCAAGCGTAGCCTCAAGGTTCATTTGCATTTCACCCGTCATTTCCTGGGTGACGTATTTCACTGCGCCACCAATGGTATTTTTCCCATAAAGTGTTCCTTGGGGACCACGCAATACTTCTATTCGCTGCACATCGAGTAAGTCCAGTACCGCCCCTTGAGGCCGTGCGATATAGACATCATCTACATAAATTCCAACCCCCGGCTCGTAACCCCAAAGTGGGTCTTGCTGCCCTAAACCTCGAATAAATGCAGTAAGAGTAGAGTTGGTACCCCGGCTTGTCTGCAAGGTTGTATTTGGCGAAAACTGCTGTACTTCGGTGAGTACGCTAATACCTTTTTCTCCCAGTTCCGCAGCACCAATTGACGTGATAGCCACGGGGGTTTCTTGTAGCGACTCCACGGTTTTACGCGCGGTAACCTCTATGCGCTCTAGCTTGCTGGTTTCTTGCGTGGTTTCCTCATCTGCTTGTTGTGCCTGCACAGGTGAAATCCATAGTCCTGTGGCCACTGCCATGGCACATAAAGTGAGAGAAGTATTAGGTAACCGCGCTGTGCGGTTGCTGTGTGTGGTTAATGACATGAGTGAGTCCTTTTTTGTTTTACGTTGTTTTCACTGCCGGATGTTCTGCCTACGGTCAAAACCACTTTAGTTAAATATTTGTTAACAGTATGTAGTACCATCGTACTATGGGAATTTATATAAAGTCACGCCACACTCAGTGCTTAAGTTAAATACATATGTTTAATTTTCATTCGTTTAGAAAAGTCATTGGCTTGCTAAGCATTTACATACAACCCCATCAACTTAACTGTTCCGGATTATCTGCGGTCACAGATTCTTAAAGGAAAATAATTATGTTAAGTATGATTGGCCTGGTAGGCGGGCTGCTGTTGCTTATTGTATTAACCATTCGCGGGATGAATTTATTCATTGCTGCGCCACTTTGTGCGCTAGTGGTTGCCATCACCAATAATATTTCGGTGTTTAGCGGTGAGGTTAACTTTGTCGAAACTTATATGAACGGATTCTCAGGCTTTATTGCATCTTGGTTTTTTATGTTCTTGCTCGGTGCGCTTTTCGGCAAGTTTATGGAAGACACGGGGGCAGCTGAATCGGTTTCACGGTGGATAATTTCAAAAATTGGGTTTCAGCGTGCCGTGCTGGCAGTGGTATTGGCATGCGCCATTTTAACCTATGGTGGCGTGAGTGTATTCGTGGTCGCGTTTTCGGTATACCCTATGGCGGTAAGCTTATTTAAAGACGCCAATTTACCTCGGCGCTTTATACCCGCCGCAATGGCTTTTGGCTCTGTTACCTTTACCATGACATCGGCCGGGTCGCCCGAAATCCAAAATTGGATCCCCATCAAATACTTAGGTACCTCGCCTTTTGCGGCGTGGGAGGTCAGCCTTGTTGTCGCAGTATTTATGGCATGTTTCGGATATTGGTGGTTAGCCAAAATGATTCGCAAAGCGGTCGACAATGGTGAACAGTTTACCGCACGTGACACCGACCCCGAGCTGACAGCGCGCGCTCTGCCTCATCCGCTCACGGGTATAATACCGCTTGTGGTGGTGCTGGTGATATCTTTCTTATTTCATGAATCATTGGCACAATTAGCATTAATATTGGCCTTGGGCGGCGGTGTACTGTGTTTATTGGCCATAAACTATTCCCACTTTCATAGCCTATCGATGGCGGTTAATACGGGAACCACTGGCGCGCTAATCGCCATCGGTAACACGGCGGCAGTGGTGGGGTTTGGCGCCATCGCTAAAAATACAGATGCCTTCCAACAAACCGTATCTCTTATGACACAAATTCCTGGCAACGAGCTTATTGGCGCCGCCATTGCCGTTAGCGTTATTGCCGGGTTAACAGGCAGTGCATCGGGCGGACAAGCCATCGCACTGCCCTTGGTTGCCCCTCATTATCTCGACCAAGGCGTAGAGCCTGAGCAACTGCATCGCATTGTCTCAATATCATCGGGCGCACTGGATTCTCTTCCCCACAATGGCTATGTGGTAACCACCATTCGCGCCATTTGTCATGAAACCCATCAAGCCGCCTACTGGGCGGTAGGGGCACTGACCGTGGTGGTGCCGCTCATTGGGCTGGGTATGGCCATTGTATTATTCAGCATACTTTAAGGAGGTATAGCTATGTCGATTAAACAACGCAAAAATTGCACACCGAGCCCCCATAACAAGAGGTTAGCCTGGTCATTTTTCACCCAATGCGTTTGCCTTTTTATGCTAATAGCAATGCCACCCAGCCTTTTCGCTAAGCAGTTAGGTAACGCCCAAAACACCGCCCCGCTTCTCGTTAAAAAGCACGTGTTCACTATGGCTAACTTCTCCACCTTCGGTGGCAAGGTTATTGAGGAAATAAACGTTGGATGGGAGGCGTATGGCAACCTTAATGAGAACAAAGATAATGTTATATTAATAACCCATTACTTTTCAGGGTCATCACATGCTGCGGGAAAATACACGCCAAGCGATGCCTCTGCCGGCTATTGGGATAGCATCATTGGTCCTCATAAGGCCATTGATACCAAAAAGTATTTTGTTGTCAGTGTTGATTCACTCGTTAACTTAAACGCCTACGATGACAATGTAATAACCACGGGGCCAGCATCGATAAACCCTCGCACGGGCAAAGTCTATGGATTGAGCTTTCCCGTCGTGACTATTCGCGATTTTGTTAATGTTCAAAAGGCATTGCTAGAAAGTTTAGGTATTAAAAAGCTTCACGCTGTTATTGGCCCATCGATGGGGTCGATGCAGGCCATTGATTGGGCTAGCGCTTACCCCGATTGGGTACCACGAATGATTTCTGTCATTGGCGCTGGAGAAAGCGACGCTTGGACAACCGCAAATCTCGCTCACTGGGCTGCCCCCATAAAACTGGATAGCAAGTGGAACAAGGGAGATTACACGAGGGATAACGGCCCCACTGATGGTTTAACCGCGTCGCTTATGCTGATTACACAAAATGCCTTAACCCCTGAATTTTTCAATGCTCAAGGTGCTCAACTCGGGTTTCACAATACCGAAAAAGCGCCTCTTGAAAACATTAACCAATCGCACTCTATTGTTTCTTGGCTGGCATCCCGCGCGCGCGCTCGTAGTGCAAAGATGGATGCCAATCACCTTTTGTATTTAGTAAGAGCCTGCCAATTGTTTGTGGCGGGCCATCGGGAAACCCTGACTTCAGGTATGGAACAAATCAGGGCAAAAACCCTCTTCATTCCGTCTTCATCAGATCTTTTATTGATGCCCTATTTATCAACATCCGCATACAGCGCGTTAAAAGACATGAATAAAGATACGTTTATTGATGAGTTACACGGGGATTTAGGCCATTTAGAGGGCGTGACCGGTATTCATGCTCAAGCCGAACGCATACGTGCTTTCTTAGAAAGCGAATAAAGAAAGGAATAGTCATGAAAGTAAACGCACCACTTTTAACTTCTCTTATTGCATTGTGGACGATGACACCTTCAAGTGTGGCACAAGACAACACGGTGCCGCCTCCACTTTCTCTTGATATGACAAACGTCACTGTGTCAGGACTTTCTTCTGGCGGGTATATGGCGACACAGTTTCACCTGGCCCACAGTGATTGGGTGACTGGCGTGGGCGTACTGGCAGCAGGCCCCTATTATTGTGCTCAAGGTGATATTACCCAAGCGCTGGCGAAGTGTGTTGACAAACTAGCGTCGCCCATTGATATCGTTGCGCTAAATAAACACGCTAAAACGTACGAAGAACAGGGAAAAATTGCGCCACTAGAAAACCTTCATGCCGCGAAAGTTTGGCTCTACCATGGAACCAAAGACACTCGCGTTATTCGCAAAGTGAGTGATCGCCTCTACGAACAATACCAAGCGTGGGTAGACGAAAACAACATAAAATACGTGAATGATAAGCCTACCGCGCACCTATTCCCTACGCAAAAAAACGGAGGCGATTGCCAAACATCAAAGGCACCTTATATTGGAAAGTGCAATTATGACGCTGCGGGCGCGATGCTTTCTCATTTGGTGGGCGATCTCAATTCGCCAGACGATCAGCTTTCGGGCGCACTTTACACCATTGATCAACACGCGTCTTCTGGAGGACACGCCAGCACATTAGCCAAAGAGGCTTTCGTTTATGTGCCGGAAAATTGTGCTAGTGGGGAGTCTTGTCGAGCACATATTAGTTTTCATGGCTGCAACCAATACGCCGATGCGGTGGGCAATGCCTATGTGACTCAAACGGGAATCAATACTTGGGCGGATGATAATAACATTGTTGTATTGTACCCGCAGACGAAAAAGTCGTTATTTATGCCGCTAAACCCCCAAGGATGTTGGGACTGGTGGGGCTACACCTCATCAGATTACGCTAACCGTGATGGCGAACAAATTAAAGCGGTAACCCAGATGCTGAAGTCGCTAAATCACGAAGGGGGAAGCGCACGTCATTTTGAGGCAGAAGGCGCCAAAATGAAGGAGACCCCAAATGAATAAACGCACAGTTTTCGTCACCGGTGGCGCTAGCGGTATTGGCTATGGCATCGCGAAGTCCATGATGTTGAACGGCCATTATGTTGTTATCGCCGATATTAACGAGCACGCAGCACAAGAGGCGGTATCGCGGCTAATTAACGAGTGTGAGCAACAAGGTGTTGACTGTAGCGCCAACATACGTGCCGTTGCGGTAGATGTATGCGACGCCCAACGCGTTTCCGCCTTACCCGATAAATTAGGCGAGCTGCATGTCGATGTGCTTATTAACAATGCAGGCATTCAACACGTTGCTAAATTAGAAGACTTTCCAGCCCATAAATGGCAGCAACTTATCAATATTATGCTGGTGGGCCCCGCCTTATTGACTCAAACATTTTTACCCGCCATGCGTGAAAACAACTTTGGCCGCATAATCAATATTGGCTCTATTCACTCTCTTGTGGCGTCACCCTATAAGTCTGCCTATGTGTCGGCCAAACACGGGCTGCTCGGCTTCGCGAAAGCCCTCGCGCTCGAAACCGGTGACAGCAACATCACCATTAACACCCTCTGCCCTGCCTACGTAAAAACCCCATTGGTGGAGCAACAAATCGCAGCGCAGGCAAAAGAAAATAACCTAACAGAAAATGACGTGATTAATAAAATCATGTTAGAACCTATGCCCAAAAAACAGTTTATTGAAATTGATGAATTGGCTGATACCGCTTTATTTTTAATGTCAGACAGTGCGCGTAATATTACTGCGCAAGCAATAGCACTGGATGGGGGCTGGACGGCGCGGTAATGCGTTTCTTTTGTTAAACACCTGTGCTAATGTCCAATCCATTGGAAATGAAGGACATTAGCACTGTATGCCCTATCAAACCGTTGCTCTAATTGGAAAACCTCAGCACGCGGCTACCCACGATAGCCTAAATATACTCGCCGATTATCTACTTGAAAAAGGCTGTAAATTGCTGGTGGAAGAAAGTATAGCTAAAGAGCTAGACACAGATAACCTACAAAGCTGTAACCTCGTCACGATTGGCAAAGAGGCCGACTTAGCCGTGGTGGTGGGCGGCGATGGTAGCATGCTAGGTGCTGCCCGCGTATTAGCCCGCTTCGACATACATGTTGTAGGTGTAAATCGTGGCAATCTTGGCTTTTTGACCGATATACACCCAGATGAAATAAGTCAGCAACTCGACTTAATCTTTGCCGGACAATGCGTGGTTGAAGAACGGTTTCTTTTAGAAGTCGGCGTTTATCGCCATGAAAAGCTGAAAAGTAATAACGCGGCGGTGAATGAAGTGGTGCTGCATCATGGCAAAGTTGCACACATGATGGAATTTGAAATTTACATTGATGATCAATTTGTGTTTAGTCAACGAAGCGACGGCCTCATTGTTGCCACGCCCACGGGTTCCACCGCCTATTCATTGTCGGCTGGCGGCCCTATCATTATGCCAAAGCTCGACGCGCTAACCTTAGTTCCTATGTTTCCGCATACGCTTAGCAGTCGCCCCATTGTGGTAGACGCTGATAGCCAAGTTTCAATGAAAGTGTCGAAAGTGAATAGTGACTCCCTTCAGGTAAGTTGCGACAGCCATATTGTACTGCCCGTTCTCCCCGGCGACGAAATTCGCATTAATAAGGGCGCAGACAAATTGCACTTAGTGCATCCAAAGGGTTACAGCTATTTCAACGTTCTACGTAAAAAACTGGGATGGGGAAGTAAACTTTATTAAAGCACACTGAGTCTCCCGCCTAAGTTCCAGACGGGTGACTCTGCATTTATTACACGCCCCATTACAAAACTCCGTACCTTTTTCTCAAAATCTATCACATTGAAATCTAAAGATTTTTTAACATATCACCAATTTCCCTTTCATATCGGTAACTTACCCTTTTTTTAAGTTAGTCGGCATATGGGTTGCACCCTGCTAAGTAAGATTCTTACACACAAAATTGTGAACGTTACCTGCGTCTGTCGTCGGCAAGGTCGCTTTCATTAGCACAGGCCTGCTCGCGAAATAATAGATCGCGACGCTGGACGAAATAGCGGTTTTGTGTGGAGCAATAATCGATATATAGGAGATGTTATGAGTAACAGTGAAATTAAATTTACTGCCCCAGGTATGGACAATGAAACCGCATCAAAAACTATCGAGGTTCTTGAGAACCGCCTAGTGGCGCTGCTTGATCTTCAACTGACCTTAAAGCACATTCACTGGAATGTAGTGGGCCCTAATTTTATCGGCGTCCACGAAATGCTAGACCCTCAAGTAGACGCTGTTAGAGGAATGACAGATACCATTGCAGAGCGCATAGCCACCCTAGGCGGGGTGCCTAAGGGCACACCTAAGGCTATCGTAGAAGGTCGAAGTTGGGAAGATTACAGTCTAGGCAAGGGATTAGTACTCGATCACTTAAAAGCGCTGGATAAAGTTTATGAGGGCGTTAATGGTGATCATAGAACTGCCATTGAGCGTCTTGGCGACATTGACCCCGTTTCTGAAGATATGGTGACGGGTCAACTGGCTGATTTAGAGCAATTTCAGTGGTTTGTTCGCGCGCACATTGAGTCTGGCAGCGGCGAATTGAGTCAATAATCAAAAGACGAAAAAGCAACGTCGTTTGGAAGCGGAAACCTATGGTTTCCGCTTTCTATTACGTATTCCAATCACGAATATTTAGCGGAGACAAACGGTGCTAAACCGCACTATTCTTCACCGCTTAAGATAGCAATTATCTTTATTTTCCGTCATCATTCCCCCACCTTTCTACATTTTAGTTAGATGATTCTCACTGTATGTTATATCACCTTCTTGGAACGCTAAGTGCCTGTGCATTTTTACTCACTTGGTATGGGCTTGCGCATCAATGGCTAGTGATAGAACGAAAAAAAAGAGAAATAGGAAAGGCAACGGCGAGCCTATCGACTAACCAATTTGCCTCTAGTTTTTTCGCATTTTACGCTAACTTTATATTCGGCATCGCGATTAGCCCCTTTAATCACTACTTGGTATGGACCCGACTCGGCGCCTTAATCTTAATTTTGCTTATTCTTTTTAGAATATGGCAAGACAGGCATAACCGCACTGTAAAATGGGTATTTATAACTGCCCTATGCGCATTAACGCTAGGCTTAGTTTCTATGCTTTTTCGACCCTATGAAGGTATTGCACAACTTGGCGCAAATGGCTTGATGCTTGTTGTTACAGCGATTCTTGTTCAAGGTACCCTGCATCAATGGTTAACGTTACGGCGAGCTAAAACTGTAGGAACTTTATCTAGCCATCTATTTCGCAGTATATTAATTAAAGACCTGACAACGCTGGCCTTTGCACTAACAATGCCGATAAGTATAGCTTGGCCATTACTGGTGCTTAATGGCGCAAGTGTTGTGACACGAGGCGGGCTGCTTATTCAAATGGAAATAATGAAAAGAGAGCCGCAGTGAAACGTCAATCACTCCCCCTTTGTGCAAAATTTTTTCTCTATTGTTATTACATAGCAATTAACTAACTCATTGATCTTAAAAGCGCTCATTAAATAATCGCTTTAACTTGCTATCACAGCCTAACGCTTTTTTGTAGGTTGTACCTAAAAGTGTCATTTTTCATTCTGAGTAAGTGATTATATTTCAGTAGGTTAGTGAAAAATTCACAATTAAGGTGTCAGTGAATTTCCACTTAGTGCTGTCATTGGAACTAAAATTTCTACTTAACGCTGTCATTATTCTAACGTTAAGCGAGCCGCTTCCAATGAAGGTGTCATTAAGGGGCACAGCGAAAAACCAGCACTATCGCTGGCGTTTATATCAATTTAGATAAATTTTAGAGTATTGGCAAGATATGGGGATGAATTCTGTGATTTACATCACAGAACAGTTTGCCATTGCAGAAGAGTTAGTCGTTTTTGAGGTAACTGGTTAAAAATGTGTCGAGCATTTTCGAACGCGTATAAAGGTAGAAGCCCTTTTTAGCCCCTTCGTCATAAACAGGTACAAAGTTGCTAGATTCCAGCGTTTTTCGAAGAGCTGAAATGGATATTTTTCGTAATCTGCACCAGCGATTTAAACACCAAAAACGATCATTAAAAGCAGTAAACTCCTCGTGAGAAATACGTCCATTACGCTGCGTTTTTAATGTCTCGTGTATAAATTCAATAAAATGTTCAACAACAATCCCTTTTGTTGAAAAGTATTGGTGCAAAAATGACGCATTGGGTTGTGTTTTATTGTGTCGAATATATGCGTCCATTTGCAGAATTAACGACTCCCTACACAACAAAATAGTGTTGAAATTTACCCCTAAATCTCCGTTGATAAAAACAGGACATTTCCCCGACAGTACGAAACTGAGTATATTCGCAACGGTCCACTTGCATTGTTGAACAAGTCGTTTGGCCTCGTCCAAATTAATGACCTGTCGCGGAAACGTTGCCTCGGTAAGTGGCTGACTGAACTTCCTTAATTTGGCGAATAACGCAGACACTTCTGCCACATCGAACCAGTAATCTCTGGCGATCTTTGGGTTATTTACTGCTGGCAGTATGCTTGCGCGTGCTAACTGTGTCATGTCTGACAATTTCACTCCCAGGGCACGTGAAAGTTCATCGATTCGCAATTGTGATTCCAGATGTTCAGCAGACTTCTGATGCAATGAAGAATGGTCGACTCCATTGGCGCTTTGCGCCTTCGCAATTGTCACCCTCGGAATAAGTACCTGATGGGTTTGAAACTGGCAAATATGAAACCCGTTTACCTCATCCGCATTAGATAAAAACGGTAACGTTTGACGAACATCCTTATGCAGCGCTGCAAAAAAGTCGTTGGGCAATAACTGAAGCTCTAGATTTTTTTGCCAATGCGCAACTCGGGCCGCAAGCTGGCTCTCTCGAAATTTTGGCTCAGTAAGAAAGCGATAAGAGTATGAAAAAAGCATCGCACGATTTTCAATGTCAGTCGGAAACGTCCTGCACTCATTTGTTTGCATATCATAAAAGCGCGTTGCCAACCGAACCACGCGATATAAATATGCGTAATATTGAATCCGTTGTTTAACCGTGAGTCCGGCTTCAACGCGCTGATATTCGGGAACCGCTTCACGTGTTATTTCGAGAGAACACCAAGGTGTATTACAGGTTTGGCAACGGGAATATAGGCTCGGCTTCCAAGCTAGTTTTGCATCACATTCTGGACAATGCGTCACTAAAGGAGACTCATGGTGAACGCAATGTGTCGCATGCGCTAGACGCCACGAGGCCATCATGGGCCGATTTTCTTTGAGACATGCAAGACACACGTTGGGTTCATGAAGTTTGATGTTTTGCATCGCACGGTCCGGGTCGTAGAAAAAATCATACTCCTTATCAAAATGCGCTTTTAAAACGTCAACTTTGATATTCACTCTGCCAGAGAGATGTCTAAGTACTTCGTCAATATTCGGGCTGACAATACTTAAGTTGTGCAACAACGTGCTTTTTAAACCAAAGAGCTTTCTAAATGTTTGAATTGAATCATAGCCATTGGTATTCACGATACGTAGTAAATACCCTAGCAATGCCTCTCCGGCCTGAGGGCGTGGGCGCAATGGCAACTCAGAAATTGTCGCTGTCATACAACCCCCGCTTTTCAGCTTCTTTAATCACCTTTTTAATATCAGCATCAAACGGATTGAAATTCAGCTTATCTTCATGATTATTCGCTGAATAATAGTACTCTGCGCAATGCTTCATCGTCACTCGAGTCGCAGGTAACGTCCGTTCAATCAGCTCGCTCAAGAGATATTTGAGTGAACGCTGACTCCCATTCGTCGCGAGCACTAAACGAATTAAGTTATTAATGTTAGGGGCCAGACTTATACCACCGTCATCATGAAATTCTACAAAATCCCACCCATGTACTTTTCTCGGAAAATGCGAGATTAAAACAGAGATATAGTCAGCAAAATCCAGCGCATCATCATACTCTTTGCAACTAAAGCGTTGGAGGTTAAACACACTACGCACTCGGGAACACAACGCATTATCGAGCTTTATAACTTCGCTGGTTTCTTCTGTTCCGAGCAGTACTATAGGAATGCGCAAATCATCAGTGAGTTCGCGCAACACTTTAAACCCAATCGTTTTTTCATCCCCGCCCCCTCGCGGTAACATGGTTTGCGCCTCATCGATGAGGATTAATCGCGTATTTTGCTCTTTAATTTGCTTCTTTAGTCGTTGCCGACGTCTTACGACTGAACAACTGTCAGATACCGGATCGCCCATCCCTTCAAGTAGGTTTCCCAGCAGCCCTGTTATTGTCTTCTCGGGTGGATATCGACAAGACAACACTTGCACGCTCGTGCGCTCATCAGTTTTGATAGGTAGAAAATCGCGCTCAATCACCTCCCGCAAAAAACTCTTACCTGTTCCAACCGGGCCCTGGACAATCAACATTTCTTCCCTACGCCCACCGAACATCATGCGGTGCAAGACATCGTCGTAAACACGTTTAAAATTCGGATACCAAACCACCCGCTGCAAAAATGCTTCTGATTCTTCGAATCTGCTTTTTAGATCATCAACCGCATTCATTTCAACGACTCCCTGACGGTTTGCGAACAGCCGACCGAGGACGCTTCGGCCGTAAATCAACATCTTCGACCATGGCCGGAGTTCGATTTGACTCATCGGTCGCCAGACGCGTCGTCGCATCAGCCATCGTTTTGCCTACATCATATTGAGCATGCGTCACAACTTCAGATTGCGGCGCTGTTGAAGACTTGACCGGCGATTTACGCGACGCACTCGGTTTTCTACGAGGCTTAGACTTCAGGGTAAACTCCTTGTGCGGTGCGGCTTCAAAGCCTTGCTTCGCCAATGCTTTCTGAGCACGATACGCTTTCAATGACGTTCCGGGCTCGATGGTTTTATCACGAAGTGGGACAATTAAAGATTCCAACGCATCTGGCACAAGCACTGTTACCGATGAGATATCATTGCTATTAAAAATAACTTCGACACTCACTGGTTTTTCAGTTTTACGATTTTTCTGAAGCTTTGCACGAAGCAACTTCAATTCCTTTGAGTGATAATTCAGGTTTTCAATTTGAATGCCGTGGGTCGCCTGAATCGTGCGAGTGTATTGATTACCGACTAACGCATTCAGTTTAGCCATGTCCGCAACAGGACGCGGTGAGAAAAATTTGGAGGCCTGCTCAAGTTTTTGAGCAGGAGAAAGCCCATCTAATCCTTTGTGTGGATTTTG
>Ga0208203_1000404_pt1 | contig 19842 bp, 13 predicted proteins | sample DeeseametaMP2914_FD_184167 | JGI IMG/M metagenome (GOLD analysis project Ga0208203, IMG submission 184167) | Marine microbial communities from the Deep Atlantic Ocean - MP2914 (SPAdes) | ecosystem: Environmental > Aquatic > Marine > Oceanic | place: West of Santa Cruz de la Palma, Atlantic Ocean...
CTGCGCAGCCTGCCGCAAGCACTGAAAGAAGTGCTGGAGCGCATCCCGGCTGACGCCCACCCGATGGACGTGATCCGTACCGGTTGTTCCATGCTGGGCAACCTGGAGCAGGAAGACACTACTGTAATGGGTGTGTTCCCGACTCAGGAAGAAGCCATCGACCGCATGCTGGCTTGCTTCCCGTCCATCATCTGCTACTGGTACCGTTTCAGCCACGATGGCGTGCGTGTTGAAGAAAACACTGACGACGATTCCATTGGCGCCCACTTCCTGCACATGCTGCGTGGCGAAAAGCCCAACGAGCTGCATGAGCGCGTAATGAATGTGTCTCTGATCCTGTACGCAGAGCACGAATTCAACGCTTCCACGTTCACCGCTCGTGTGTGTGCTTCTACTCTGTCCGACATCCACAGCTGCATCACCGGTGCCATCGGCACCCTGCGTGGTCCGCTGCACGGTGGCGCCAACGAAGCTGCCATGGACATGATCGAGAAGTTCACTTCTGCCGATCACGCCGAGCAGGAAATGATGGGCATGCTGGAGCGTAAGGAAAAGATCATGGGCTTCGGTCACGCGATCTACAGCACTTCCGATCCGCGTAACGCCATCATCAAGGAATGGTCCGAGAAGCTGGCCGCCGACGTGGGTGACACCGTGCTGTACCCGGTTTCCGTACGTTGTGAAGAAGTCATGTGGCGCGAGAAGAAACTGTTCTGTAACGCTGATTTCTTCCACGCGTCTGCTTACCACTTCATGGGTATCCCGACCAAGCTGTTCACCCCGATCTTCGTGATGAGCCGCCTGACCGGTTGGGCTGGCCACGTGATGGAGCAGCGTGCAGACAACCGCATCATCCGTCCGAGTGCGGATTACACGGGTGAAGATCTGCGTTCTGTTACTCCGATCGCAGAGCGTGGCTAATCGCTTTTTAGCGTTTAGCTCTTTGTGGGAGCTTGCTTGCAAGCGAAATCTTTCGTCTGCAAGCAGACTCCCACAGTTCCACCTACCCAGGCTCAATTTCCCCAAGCTCCTGTATAGAGTCCCCGACGAGAGTCCCAGGCTATGAACACTGATTATCGCAAGCAGCTTCCCGGCACCCAGCTGGACTACTTCGACACCCGCGCGGCTGTCGACGCCATCCAGCCTGGGGCCTATGACAAACTTCCTTTCACCTCGCGTATTCTTGCCGAGCAGCTGGTTCGCCGTTGTGCGCCAGAGGATCTGACCGATTCTCTCAAGCAGCTGATCGAACGCAAGCGCACCATGGATTTTCCGTGGTACCCCGCGCGCGTGGTGTGTCACGACATTCTGGGTCAGACCGCACTGGTCGATCTGGCTGGTCTGCGTGATGCCATCGCCGAAGCTGGCGGTGACCCCTCCAAAGTCAATCCGGTAGTACCGACCCAGCTGATCGTGGATCACTCGCTGGCCGTTGAGCACCCGGGTTTTGAAAAAGACGCGTTCCAGAAAAACCGTGACGTGGAAGAGCGGCGTAACGCGGACCGTTTCCACTTCATCAACTGGACCAAGACGGCGTTCGATAACGTCGATGTGATCCCGCCGGGTAACGGCATCATGCACCAGATCAACCTGGAGAAAATGTCTCCGGTGGTTCAGGTTCGCGACGGTGTGGCGTTCCCTGATACCTGTGTGGGCACCGATAGCCACACTCCCATGGTCGACGCCCTGGGCGTGATCTCCGTGGGTGTGGGTGGTCTGGAAGCCGAGAACGTGATGCTCGGCAACCCGTCCATGATGCGTCTGCCCGACATCGTCGGTGTGGAAATGACCGGCAAACTGAAGCCGGGCATCACCGGTACCGATCTGGTGCTGGCTCTGACCGAGTTCCTGCGTAAGGAGCGCGTGGTAGGCGCCTACCTGGAATTCTACGGTGAAGGCGCAGACAGCCTGTCCGTGGGTGACCGTGCCACCATCGCCAACATGACCCCGGAATATGGTGCCACTGCGGGCATGTTCTTCATCGATGGCCAGACCATCGATTACCTGAAGCTGACCGGCCGTGAAGACGAGCAGGTAGCACTGGTAGAAAAATTCGCCAAGGAAACCGGCCTGTGGGCAGACAGCCTGAAAGGTGCCGAGTACGAGCGCGTCCTGCACTTCGATCTGTCCAAGGTGGAGCGTAACCTGGCTGGCCCGTCCAACCCGCACGCGCTGTTGCCGGTATCTGAACTGGGTAGCCGCGGCATTGCGAAGGAGTGGGAAGAGCAAGAGGGCTTGATGCCCGATGGCGCAGTGATCATTGCAGCCATCACCAGCTGTACCAACACGTCCAACCCGCGCAACATCATCGGCGCCGGCCTGCTGGCCCGTAACGCCAACAAGCTGGGCTTGATCCGTAAACCGTGGGTGAAGAGCTCCCTGGCGCCCGGTTCCAAGACCGTGAAGATGTACCTGGAAGAATCCGGTCTGCTGCCTGAACTGCAGCAACTGGGTTTCGACGTGGTGGCCTTCGCCTGTACCACCTGTAACGGTATGTCTGGTGCGCTGGATCCCGAGATCCAGAAAGAAGTGATCGAGCGTGACCTGTACGCCACAGCGGTACTGTCCGGTAACCGTAACTTCGACGGCCGTATTCACCCTTACGCCAAGCAGGCGTTCCTGGCATCTCCGCCGCTGGTCGTGGCTTACGCCATCGCCGGTACCATGCGTTTTGATATCGAAAAAGATGCGCTGGGCAAGGATCAGGACGGTAACCCGATCTACCTGAAGGACATCTGGCCTTCTGATGAAGAGATCGATGCCATCGTGAAATCTGCGGTGAAGCCGGAACAGTTCCGCAAGACCTACATCCCGATGTTCGAGAAGAAGGGTGACGGTGAGCGCGCAGCCAGCCCGCTGTACGACTGGCGTCCTCAGTCCACCTACATCCGTCGTCCTCCGTACTGGGAAGGCAACATGGCCGGTCAGCGTGAGATGAAGGGTATGCGCCCGCTGGCGATCCTGCCGGACAACATCACCACGGACCACCTGTCTCCGTCCAACGCCATCCTGCTGGATAGTGCTGCCGGTGCCTACCTGGACAAGATGGGTCTGCCGCAGGAAGACTTTAACTCCTACGCCACCCACCGAGGTGATCACCTGACCGCCCAGCGTGCCACGCTCGCGAACCCGAAACTGTTCAACGAGATGTGCCTGGACGAAAACGGTGAAGTGATCCAGGGCTCCCTGGCCCGTGTTGAGCCGGAAGGCCAGCAGATGCGGATGTGGGAAGCCATCGAAACCTACATGGAGCGCAAGCAGCCGCTGATCATTGTGGCTGGCGCAGACTACGGTCAGGGTTCTTCCCGTGACTGGGCGGCCAAGGGCGTTGCCCTTGCCGGTGTGGAAGTGATTGCCGCTGAAGGTTTCGAGCGCATTCACCGTACCAACCTGATCGGTATGGGCGTCATGCCCCTGCAATTCGAGGAAGGCACCACCCGCAAGACCCTGAAGCTGGACGGTACCGAGATCTACGAAGTGGAAGGTGAGATCGCTCCTCGTGGCACCATGACCCTGGTGATTACTCGCCAGAATGGTGACGTGGAACGGGTCCCGATGCTGTGTCGTCTGGATACCGCAGAAGAAGTGTCCGTGTACACCAATGGCGGCATCCTGCAAAAATTCGCCAAAGAGTTCATGGCGGAAGCGGGCTAAGCAAATCCGTAGGGTGGAAATGGGCGTCAGCCCATCTCCACCAATCCGGATTTGCCTTTTGTAGGAGTCTGCCCGCAGGCGATCTTTTCGTTTGCAGGCAGCCCTCTGCAGCTCTATTTCTGTAGAAATTCCAGCCCCGCCGGTATCACCGCCGGGGTTTTTTTAAAGGAGCAACACCATGGCTCATGCACCACAGATTAAAATCCCCGCTACCTACATGCGTGGCGGCACCAGCAAGGGCGTATTTTTCAGCCTGGAAGACCTGCCCGAAGTGGCTCAGGTACCAGGAGAGGCCCGTGACAAGATCCTGCTGCGCGTCATCGGTAGCCCCGACCCCTATGGTAAGCAAACCGACGGTATGGGCGGCGCCACCTCGAGCACCAGCAAGACCGTGATCCTGGCCAAAAGTGAAAAGGCCGACCACGACGTGGACTACCTGTTCGGTCAGGTCTCCATCGACAAGCCGTTCGTGGACTGGAGCGGAAACTGTGGCAATCTGACTGCGGCTGTGGGCTCCTTCGCCATCAGCAACGGCCTGGTCGCCGCCGACCGCATACCGGAAAACGGTATTGCAGTTGTGCGCATCTGGCAGGTCAACATCGAAAAAACCATCGTTGCCCACGTACCGATCACCAATGGCGAGGTCCAGGAAACCGGCGACTTCGAGCTGGACGGAGTGACCTTCCCGGCGGCCGAAGTGCAGGTGGACTTCATGGACCCGGCAGACGGGGAGGGCGCCATGTTCCCCACTGGCAATGTGGTTGATGAGCTGGAAGTCCCCGGCGTCGGCACCTTCCCGGCAACCATGATCAATGCGGGTATTCCCACGGTTTTCGTGAACGCAGAAGATATCGGTTACACCGGTACCGAGCTGCAGGGCGATATCAACGAAAACAAGGACGCCCTGGCCATGTTCGAGACCATCCGTGCCTACGGCGCCATGCGCATGGGTCTGATCGAGAACATTGAAGAAGCGGAAGCTCGCCAGCACACCCCCAAAGTGGCCTTTGTCTCCAAGCCGAAAGCCTACGCGGCTTCCAGCGGCAAGGAAATTGGTGAAGGGGATATCGACCTGCTGGTGCGCGCCCTGTCCATGGGCAAGCTGCACCACGCCATGATGGGCACCGCAGCCGTGGCCATCGCCAGCGCCTCAGCCGTACCGGGCACCCTGGTGAACCTGGCAGCCGGCGGCGGTGAGCGTGACAGTGTCACCTTCGGCCATCCTTCTGGCACCCTGCGCGTTGGCGCCGGGGCCAAGCTAGAAGATGGCCAGTGGACTGCCACCAAAGCCAGCATGAGCCGCAGCGCCCGTGTCCTGATGGAAGGCAACGTCCGCATCCCCGGCGATTGCTTCTGATAACTGCTCGTTAAACGAGCGGGTAGGGCGGAAATTGGCGTCAGCCAATCTCCGCCATTTCACCCCGCTCCCAGCATCCTCTCTAAAATTCCTCATAGCGTATTGCGGTTTAGAATCCTTCTCCCGCCAGGCTGGCGAGGGGCGTTTTCTCTTGACCAAACACAGCCCCCATGCGGGACTCTGCGTGCAGGCGACATTCTTGTGCTTCCACACCTGCACCCCCTGCGCCACTTTCCAATCTCCCCTTGATGGGTAAAATAATGACCGGTCGGTCATATACGATTTATAGAAAAGTGTAGATAAAGGTAACACCCCGTTTATTCTGGTAATGAGTACGCCTGTCCACAAAAGGGTATATGCTGCGTATATGTCAATTAAGTTACTGAATATAAAGAACAAAAAACCAAACCATTGTGTACTGTTTATGTTAACAAGTGTTGCGGCACCGTATTTCACTGTGTAATCATGTGGCAAAAGATAACCAGACCTGACCGAAAAGCTCACTTTCGCTTGGGCCTGAATAACAAGAACGAGGTCACAGTGCGTCGCAACTCTTTCACTACCAACCTGTTGTTGGCAGCGACCCTGACGCTGGGCGCCGCTCAAGCACAGGCTCTTACCGAGCTAAGTGATGACTCTCTGTCGGAAGTGCAAGGGATGGGGCTCGCTTTTGCGCTAGACAACTTCAGTATTCGCTTCGCACCAACAAGCTTTATTGAATTAACCGGCACAGAAGCCCAAGGCGCTGGTTGGGAGCGTGGTGATGCCCGCTACTACGGCCTCTCGCTAACCAATGGTGAGGCGGTTGCTGGCACGGATTGGTACGGTAATGGTTGTAGCACGACAGGAATCGCCGGAGCCCTTGGCTGTCCGCTTGGTAATGCAAATCCCTCCAATTCTGCTCTTACCGCTAACGCATTCGGGGTTGGAGCGCTGGCTTCACCCTATGACCCCTATGTTCTGAGGGTGTTTCAGTACAACGGCCACGACTATCAGGGCAACTTTTTAAGTGGTGCCTCCAGACCAACCGTCATGGAGCTGATCGGCCCCAGTAACACAGAAACCTGGCGGTGGGGCTTTTGGGGAGAGCTTGAGGTCGACAGACAAGTAGGGCAACCGAGTGCTGACATCGGTGCGGCCAATTGCCTGGATGGAGCTGCTTCTGGTTGCGCTCGCTTCTTGCAAAGTCAGACGATTATACGCGGGAAGCCCACAACGGTTGACGGTAAGCCCGCAATCCTGCGGTTGATGCAGACGGCAGATAGTGCCGACCCTACCTTGGGTATAACCTACCAAAGCGCTTTGTCTGGGGATTTCCGTTTTTCTGTAAGACAGAAAAATAATTCTCCTGATGCGCTGCATATTGTCCCCGACTTTGATGATAACGAGGGCATGTACTTCAAGAATGTCGATGCGTTTTTGCCCCTCGGGACGCTGCATTATCAAGCTATTACTCTAAATGCGGTCAGGGATGGCTCGAATGAGGCTACAGGTGACTTCGTTATTGAATTGACCCGGATCCCCAATGATCGGGATATCTATAATCACTTCTATTGCGGTCAAACAGGGGTGCAGGCACCAGGCAGTTGTGCCCTTGATGCAGACGGGAAAATTGCTTCGCCGAATGAAGACACCCGAGGGTACGTGCGTTGGGGCGACTTTGATGGCGTCAATATTGCAACGGGGGCAGGTTTGCCCTCCGCGACGGCTACCGATAACGGCATTTTCTTTGTTAACCCCTCTGAGACGCCGGCCAACCAGGTAACCAATATCGGTATTTCCCGTATCGAGGGAATGCGCATTCATCACCTTAAAATAACAACATTAGGCGCGGGGGTTCCTTGAGATGAGAACAGGACTTCTCTATGCCGTTCTTGGCCTGTCACCAATGCTGGTGCATGCGCAGAGCCTGCAGCCCCTAACCGAGGGGGAGATGGAGGCGGTTACTGGGCAGAAGGGCATCATGGTTTCGATTGAGTATTACTACAACAGTCTGCCCTCTGATTCATCCAGTACCGCGTTCAACGAGGACGGCGCAAGTAACGGATGCAGCACTCCTGGTTCTGTAGGAAGCCTCGCGGATCAAAATTGCCGATTTGCGATGCAACTGACCAACAGGGAAACAGAATGGCTCGTTTTCAAGAACGGTCACGCATCTCTGGTCTTAAACAATCTGAATCTTGATGCGGCAATCCTGAGCGATGCTTATGGGACCAGTGGGGCCTTTACCAGCTACTTCGACGCATCGAAATTTCAGGATGTTGATGGAACCTGTTTGCTCCCCGGGGGATGTACAGCAGCAAATTTGGCATCAACCCCCGGTATGCGTCTCCATTTTCCTGATAGCAATGGGTCATACAACCCGGGGGCAGAGTCTGCATCGGGGTATGACAATGTGCGTTTTGGAATGTTTTTCGAAGGTGTTGCGGTAGAACCCAATAGCTCACCTGCAATCCAGGACGGTTGGTCTGGGACAGGTAACGGCTCATTCCTTGGTTTGAATATCGCTGATAACAATGGCCATCAAGCAGGTATTGCCATCGGTGGCGATCTTTACATGTACGGATTCTGAATTATGAACCGAACAATAAAAAATAAAGCACCATTACTGGCGGCTGCTATTGCTTTTATCATGAGTGCCTCTGCCAATGCGATGGTTGCCTTGCAGGACGAGCAGCTTTCAAATGTTACCGGTCAGGCATTTATCCAGATGGGTGCGACAGAGGGAACAGGACTGTCATCGGATGTGATGTTTTATAAGGCAGGCCTTGATGTCGAAATGAAGATAAATCTAAATATCGAAAAGTTGCAGCTTGGGTGCACTGCTGCTGCCGTAAATGGGCAATATTGCGACATCGATATAGATAACTTCAGTCTAAGTGGAAAAACCTGGAATACCGAAAGACCAGAATCCTCTGCAACTTTGATTAGGCCTTTTTTTGAATTTGCAGTCGCTAACGATGAAACTAAAACGCTTAGAAGAGTTTCTGGGATAAGGCTGAGTGCCGAAGGCGTTGATGGATTGTTGACTGCCGGGACCGAAAACTCTAATTCCCCCAATGGGATAAATGCGCTTAGTGGATATATGCAGGTTGCAGGAATTCCTTGTTCTGCTTCTTCTGCTGCTTCAAATCCAGGCTCTTGTGCGGGGGTGGCGGATGTGGCTGGAAGGTTGCTGAATAAAACCCATACTAATAAAAACTTGACTGGTCGTGTTGAGATTGACTTCGGATTGTTTGATACAACTGAAAATTACTCATCTGACGACTACCAAATCACTCTTTCGCCGACTACTGCCCCTTTTTCTACTGATACTGCCACCGTAAATGGTAAAAGAATCACGGCTGTAGATGTTACTGGGGTCGCCTATATCCAGCCCATAGATATCGCAGGGAACATGACGGCTGATGTGGCTTTTGGCGGTTTTATCCCTTTGAATTTACAAAAAGAAATTACAGGTATCATTTCTGGGTTGCGTGCCAATATGTCATTGAGTGAAGATCTGGGTTTTATTCACAAAATTAACGTCAACAGCCCTTTCAGTTTATCCTTCCAGGGGGAAAATGTACTTTGGCCGGACGCCCCAGCTGTTGCGCAGGAAGGGTGGTGGATGGCTTTCTCTGATCCTGTTGAAATTGGAAGCCTTAGTCCATCTGAAACAATCGGCATCACAAATCAGAATCTTTCGGATGCAATGGGACCCCAGGGTTGCAGTAACGGAAATGCCCCAGGTATTAACTGCGCACTTTATGATGATCCTGTGAGATGTGGCGCTTTCGATTGCTTGTTTGGTGACGCACTGGATGTAGGGACTGTCAATGTATCCAGTACAGCAATTCCCTTCCCTCTTGATTCGCTCAAACTAGAAGGTCAAAACTTTACGCCCAATTGCTATGGGTCAGCTAGATTTTGCTGATGGGAGAGGGACAATGAAAAGTCAACGTCTCTGTAGAATTGTATTTGTTTTTTTGTTTTTACTGCCTTTTTTTCCATTAACTGCAGCTGCTATGGATGCTTTGAATGATTCTGAACTTAGCGTAGTTAGTGGACAGGACGGAGTAACTCTTACCCTCCAAACCCCAGCCTCTGGCTCTATCACTATAGACCAAATTAATTGGACTATTGATCCTGCTTCTTCCAGCGAGCAGTCAATCCGCCTGGGCAAGCTGGGGGATGGCACTGACAGCTTCCGAATTGCCCCGATCGGCATGGACGGTGCGTCGCCCTCTGCTGCGTTGGAGATGTCCCTTGCGATTGACACTTATACCAATAGTGCAGGGCGTTCGGGCTTGGGCCTTGATGCACGCTGGAGTCGGATGCGTGTCCAGTCGGATAGCATGTCTGTTTCCGATGACACTCGTTCATTCGGTGCTTTTGCACTGGATTCCGGGGGCCGGTTCGCGGTGTTCGGTGATGGTGGTTTTGCCAACGTCTCTACCAACCAGGCCCGTGTGATTGTCAATGTGGGTAACGTGGATGCATCCGACTCCAACCCTTCTAACTGGACCATGGCTGATCCAGGGCAAATTTTTTACCGCATGGGAGCCGCTGGCTCCACAGAAATTCAGCTGGATAATTTTGGTTTTCTGTTCGATATGCACCAGGGTACAGCGGGATTTGATACTGAAGGGTTGTTGGTAAGAAGCGCTCCCGGCTCTCGTACGGATCTCAACTTGACGTTTGATATTTTTGCTAACGAGGCTAACGGGGCGACGACAGCCTTCAGAAAAACGAACGACTCCATTCCGATGTTGCTTTTCGGCTGGCGTGGTGGAATGGAAGACTTCCTGCTGAACCTTCGCCCGAATGGCACGTGGTTGTCTGATGGTACCTTGACCGGGGGGCTTACAGCTTCTCTGGGGTTCAATTTGGCCGACAATTTCCAGTTCATTATTGGTGAGGCCGGCGATGACCGTTCCTATCTTGAATTTACCGATCCTGTTCGGCTGCCCGGCCCAGCTGGCCGGAAAGATGTGGAGTTTGGCTATCTGACGCTTGATGCGGTGGGTGCAGGGCAGGGCGTAGGGGGCATTTGCTTTGGTGGATCCAATGCCTATGGAGCCACGCCTGCGAGTGTTGCTGGCTGTACAGCAACCAACCCAACGTCCTTACCGACCGAGCTGATTGATATTGCTCCCTCAGACTCAGGTTTGGCGATTATTGCTCGTGATTGGGGGCTTCACGCCTACTCTTCAACGGTGGTCTACCGTGATGGCCTTGATTCAGGTCTCGATATTAATGAAGGCTGGGCTCTTATTTATACCTTGGGGGATATCAGTAATAACCTCTATCTGCACCCCAAAACGGGTGGCGGTGTGGGTATGGATATTACCTTGGCGATCCAGACGATTGGCACCACCCCTGAAGAGCGCTGGCAGAACGGTACTCATTTGATGATTGGTGATACTGATAAAGGCCTGGCGATCGGTCTAGTAGGGTCGGACTTATTGTTCGCTGCGCGTGATATGGATGTTGGTCTATCGCTTTTCAATGGCTTGAATTTCACCTCGGATGAAGCGCGAATGCAGCTCAGGGGCATGTTCGCGGGTGGGGACATTCCGAACATGAATACCCCCGTTTATGGGGCCTACATCGACATGAATCTCGAGTTCGACAAATTCATTTTCAAGTTGCTCCCCGCTTTGAGCGGTGAATATATCAACTTTGGTGGCTACTTGAGTCTGGCGAATCTTGACACGGCCATTTCCAATAGCTCAGGTGGCGACCATGGCCACGATGATGGCTCCTATATCTCTTTTGCCGAGCCCAATTTCGATAAGCTGGACGCGGATTTACGTCTTGCCGATATCACTGGTGATATCGAGATTCCGACCAGCGTGGTTGGAGCAGGGGGCAAAATTGATCTTCTGTCCGCCTCTGCTGAGGCTGACGATAAACCGAAGTTGCGTATCGAAAATAACTTGAGGGTAGGTGCTGCCGCTAACAACCCTGATGGTGGCGCGGGTGACCCTTTGCAGATTGGCCGGGTGGAGTTCGGTGGTCAGAAGCTGGGTTCGATGATCATTCCCTCTGCCAGGATTTATACTTCAATCACGCTTGAACAGCAGTAAGTCTCTATTACTTGCCCCGGCGGGTTGCCGGGGCAAGTTCTACCTGTATTGACAGATCCGGCGCTACTGAAGTCGCCGCTTCAGCCCTTTCATTGCCAATACCCGCGTACTGATCTCTTCGATAGATAGCTCTGTGGCATCCAGATAGGGGATGTTGTGCTTGTTGTACATGGCTTCCAGGGCGCGCAGTTCCATGTCGCATTGGCGCAGAGAGGCGTATTTGCTGTTTGACTTGCGTTCACTGCGAATCGCGCTAAGGCGCTCGGCGTTGATAGTCAGGCCGAACAGTTTCGTTTTGTGTTCCTGGAGCGCCTTGGGGAGCCGCAGGTCATCGAAGTCGTCTTCAGTGAGAGGGTAGTTGGCAGCGAATAGACCAAATTGGAGAGCCAGGTAAAGGCTGGTGGGCGTTTTGCCGGAACGAGAGACGCCGATGAGGATGATGTCGGCCTGATCGTAGTGCCGTGTCCGGGCACCATCATCATTGTCTAGCGCAAAGTGGACGGCATTGATCCGAATACGGTAGGAGTCGGCATCGCGGATGGCGTGACTCTGGTTGATCTTGTGATTGGAGCGAACGCCGAGCTCTTCTTCCAGCGGGTTCAGGAAAGCACCGAACAGATCCAGCACCATGCCCTTGCAGCTGTGCAGAATCTCGCGATGTTCGTTGTTGACCAGAGTAGAGAAGACCACCGGTTTTACCCCGTCTTCCTGGCAGGCCTTGTTGATACGCTCTACGGCCTCTCGTGTTTGCTGGTCGGATTGCACAAAGGGGAGGGTGATCTGAACGAATTCAATGTCGCCGAATTGGCTGAGCATACTGTGGCCAAGGGTTTCGGCCGTAATGCCTGTGCCGTCGGAGAGGTAAAAGGCTGTACGTTTCATGATAAGTGCCATGTCTGATCCCGCATGAGAGTGCTGGCCATAGGGCTGGCTTTGCGATCATGGGCACGACGGTCCCTGATCGTCCCTGAGGAAAATTGTCTAGCAGGCACCTGTGAGAGCCATCTTTGGCCCTGCAAGGGTGCCTAAGTCATTGTTTTGTCGTAGCAGTCTAGTGACTCCACGCCGGGCTTTCCACTGCCATGACCGTAAAGCAGGCTGAATGACACGAATTGGCCGTTGTCCGGACCACGCGTTGCCACTACACTGCGCGCCGATAGCCCAAACCATGAATTATCCGTGCATTTTCAATGGGATAGTGGCGTTGAAAACTGAGTGGCAGCGAATTGGCCATATAAATGCCGAAAGTCGCGCCCCTTTTTGTCACTTGGGCGGGCAAACCGTGATGGTTTTGAGTAGAATGTCGGCTCGATTCGACCCGGCATTGCCAGTGGATACTACCGGTAACACGTATTTAAGGAGACAACCTTGGCGGAATATGTAGTCTGGTTTCAGGATCTGGGGAAAGACGACGTAGAACACGTTGGTGGCAAAAATGCCTCCCTGGGTGAAATGATCAGCAATCTGTCGGCAGCGGGTGTCTCCGTGCCTGGCGGCTTTGCTACTACCGCTGAAGCCTTCCGTGAGTTCCTCGAGCACAACAACCTGACCCAAAAGATCAACGAAGCGCTGAGCGCTCTTGATGTTGAGGATGTGGTTGCACTGGCCAAGACCGGTGAAGAAATCCGCCAGTGGGTGATTGATGCGCCGTTCCAGCCTGCGTTGGACAAGGCCATCCGTGAAGCTTACGAGCAGATCGGCGAGGGCAATGCCGACCTGCCAGTGGCGGTCCGTTCTTCCGCTACCGCAGAGGATTTGCCGGATGCCTCGTTTGCCGGCCAACAGGAAACCTTCCTGAATATCCGTGGTATCGACAGTGTCATGGTCGCCGTGAAAGAGGTCTTCGCCTCTCTGTTTAATGACCGTGCCATCAGCTACCGGGTGCATCAGGGTTTTGACCACAAGCTGGTTGCCCTGTCCGCGGGTGTGCAGCGCATGGTGCGCTCCGAGACGGGCGCCGCAGGCGTGATGTTCTCTCTTGATACCGAATCCGGTTTCAAGGACGTGGTGTTCATTACCGCGTCTTACGGCCTGGGTGAAATGGTCGTGCAGGGTGCAGTAAACCCTGACGAATTCTACGTTCACAAGCAGACACTGCAGAATAACAAGCCTGCCATCCTGCGCCGTAACCTGGGCAGCAAGATGCAGAAGATGATTTACGGCGCCGAGGCCACTGCTGGCAAGTCAGTTCAGATTGTGGATGTGGATCGTGATGACCGCATGAAGTTCTGTCTGACCGACGAGCACATCGAGAACCTGTCTCGTCAGGCGATCGAAATCGAGAAACACTACGGTATGCCCATGGACATCGAGTGGGCGCTGGATGGTGATGACGGCAAACTGTACATCGTTCAGGCCCGTCCCGAGACGGTGAAGAGCCGTTCTGATGCCAACGTCATGGAACGCTACCTGCTCAAGCAGACCGGTAAGGTTCTGGTAGAAGGCCGCTCCATTGGCCAGCGTATCGGTGCCGGTACGGTCCGCATCGTTACCAGCGTCAAGGAAATGGACAAAGTGCAGCCCGGTGACGTGCTGGTGACCGACATGACGGATCCGGATTGGGAGCCGGTCATGAAGCGTGCGGCGGCCATCGTTACCAACCGTGGTGGCCGGACCTGTCACGCAGCCATTATTGCCCGTGAGCTGGGTGTGCCTGCCATCGTAGGGTGTGGCGATGCCACCGAATTGCTGTCTGATGGCATGGAAGTGACTGCGTCCTGTGCTGAGGGCGATACCGGCAAGATCTATGAAGGCAAACTGGAATTTGACGTACAGCGTAATTCCATCGAATCCATGCCGAAGCTGCCATTCAAGATCATGATGAACGTCGGCAACCCGGATCGTGCTTTCGATTTCGCGGGGCTGCCGAACCAGGGCGTTGGGCTTGCCCGTCTGGAGTTCATCATCAACCGCATGATCGGCGTCCATCCGAAGGCGTTGTTGAACTACGACAGCATGCCGAACGACATCAAGCAGAACATCGACAAGCGTATTGCCGGCTATGGCGATCCGGTCGATTTCTATGTTGAGAAACTGGTGGAAGGCGTGTCGACCCTGGCTGCGGCGTTCTACCCCGAGAAAGTCATTGTTCGTCTGTCTGATTTCAAGTCCAACGAATACGCCAACCTGATCGGTGGCAAGCACTACGAGCCGGAAGAAGAAAACCCGATGCTGGGCTTCCGCGGTGCGAGCCGCTACATCAGTGAAAACTTCCGCGACTGCTTCGAGCTCGAATGCCGGGCCATGAAGAAAGTCCGCGATGTGATGGGCTTTACCAATGTTGAGCTGATGGTGCCGTTCGTTCGTACCACTGGCGAAGCCGAACAGGTGATCGAGCTTCTCGGCAAGAACGGCCTGAAGCGTGGTGAAAATGATCTACGTGTCATCATGATGTGCGAGCTGCCCACCAATGCGCTGTTGGCCGATGAGTTCCTGCAGAACTTTGACGGCTTCTCTATCGGTTCCAACGACCTTACCCAGCTGACGTTGGGTCTGGACCGCGACTCCGGTATCGTCAGCCACCTGTTTGATGAGCGCGATCCTGCAGTGAAGAAGCTGCTGAAGATGGCCATTGATGCGTGTAACGCGCAGGGCAAATACATCGGGATCTGTGGTCAGGGCCCCTCGGACCATCCTGACTTGGCGAAATGGCTGATGGAGCAGGGTATCTCCTCTGTATCCCTGAACCCGGATTCAGTGCTGGATACCTGGTTCTTCCTGGCGGGTAAGCACGGCGAGTAAATCGCACGGCTTGACCTGTCTGGTGCTTCATCGCACAGTAAAAAGCCCGCGCAAGCGGGCTTTTTTATGGTTCTGTACAGATTTGAGGGGAAAGCCCGATTGACGCCTGCCGGCTTGCCGTAGGAGCGTCGCTCGCGGCGCGATTGCCCGCATCTTCAAAGGCAGATTTACGGCAGAGAGTATAGAGATCACTGCTGGGCGGCCGGTTTGCTGTTTGTGAAAATGCTTTTGATACCGGGATCGCGCCGCGAGCGACGCTCCTACAGAAGGGTGGGAGGCGTCCCCCCAAAAATCCGTGATGAACCTTTTCATTGCGATCGGGCTTTGCATGTCATGGCTGGTGTCTGCGGGTATTGCGAAAAGGAGGGCGGTCAATGTTTCACCGACTGATTCGGTCGCTTGAGCTCTATGATGGTCTGCGTATGCCTGTGAAAGTCGGCCGTGAAGAGCTGCTGTTGATCCATGAGGATGGCCAGACCTGGTTGGTGCAACGCCGTTGCCCTCACGCCGACTTCCCGCTTGATCGCTGTACCGTGTCCGGTAACCAGTTGCGCTGCCCCGGTCACGGAATGGAATTCTCCTTGCGCAGCGGGCAATGCCTGACCGCCAACTATCGTCTTGACCAGTATCGGATTGCCTATGATGGGCCGTGGTTGGGGGTGGAGGCTTGAAGGCTTGAAGGCAGCTGTCAGCTATGAGTTATGAGTCGTGAAGATCAAGAAACAGGCTTGGGGTTGCGATTTTCAAACTGATAGCTGATAGCTGATAGCTGATAGCTGATAGCTGATAGCTGATGGCTGATGGCTGATGGCTCACCACCGGCCTATCTCGCCGCGAAGACTTCCTCTTCCCCCATGCCCACGATGAAGTGTGGCGCGTAACGGCTTTTCAGCTGTTTCACCTTGCGAACATAGGCTTGGGTTTCCTTGAACGGTGGGATGCCACCGTAACGACGCACATTGCCTTCGCCCGCATTGTATGCGGCAAGAATATGGTCAAGATCGGTGAATTTGCCTTTCAGGTAGGCAAGAAACCGGGTGCCCCCAAGGATGTTCTGGCGGGCATCGAAGGGGTTGGCCACTTCCAGATAGTTGGCGGTTTCGGGCATCAGTTGCATCAGGCCCTGAGCGCCAACGCGGGAAACGGCATTCGGGTTGAACAGGGATTCGGCATGGATAACCGCCTTGATCAAGGCCGGTTCGACACCGTACTGGCTGGCGGCGAGGGGGATTACGCTGTCATAACGGTCACGTTCGGCATCGCTCAGCGCGCGGGTCTGATAGTTCCACCCCTTCCGTACTGACAGCAACGTGTGGTCACCGCCAACCCGTTCCTGGGGCTGGTCGGTAAACAGGATGGTGCCGTCCGCTGCACGGTACTTGTAGATGTTCCCTGCAGCGGCCGTTCCTGACAATCCGATGAGGCTGCTGACACACAGGGTCAGCAGGACGTATTTGTTCATTGTTATGGCCAGTACCCTTGGTGGCAGCAGGTGCTGCCTTGGTATTTTTTATATGCGCTGCCAAGCGGCAACGCTTTCCCCCATGGTAGCGTCGTCGTTTATAGTGGCCGAGCATTCACCGATGAAATGGTTAAATCCCGGGTTTAACGTGGACGCCTATAAATATCATACTACCGGCTGACGGATGGCCCAATAGCCCATCTGGCCAAAGTGCCGGGCAGGTCACAAGGAGAGAATATGTTCCCGGAGCGGCTACAACCCTGGTTGAGCAGTATGATTGCCTGGCTGGAGCTGGGTTTTCTTGCCCTTGTGGTGTTGCTGATTCTGGTGGCGCTGGCCCTGTGGATACAGGACCGGTTTTTCCAGAAAGCCCATGCCATCCGCCGTAATTTCCCCTTGATTGGCCGGTTTCGGTACTTTTTCGAGCATCTAGGCGAGTTTTTCCGTCAGTACTTTTTCGCCATGGACCGTGAAGAGCTGCCATTTAACCGGGCGCAACGCAGCTGGGTGTACCGTGCAGCCAAGAACCTAAGTAACACTTCTGCGTTCGGGTCGACCAAACAGATTGGCGCCGGGCGGGTGATTTTCATGAATTGCCCGTACCCGACGCTGGAAAAGAACGCTGCCAAAACCTTGCCGCTGATGATCGGCCCCCACTGTGATCAGCCTTACGTGGCTCAGAGTTTTTTCAACATCTCCGGTATGAGTTTTGGCGCCTTGTCCCGACCGGCGGTACAGGCCTTGTCGAAAGGGGCGGCCGCGGCCAATTGCTGGATGAACACAGGGGAGGGCGGGCTGTCTCCGTATCACCTTGAAGGTGGCTGTGATGTGGTGTTTCAGATCGGGACCGCCCGATATGGTGTTCGGGACAGCGACGGCAACCTCGACGACGACAAGCTGGCGAAAATTGCGGCACATACCCAGGTTAAAATGTTCGAAATCAAGCTCAGCCAAGGGGCAAAACCCGGCAAGGGCGGGATTTTGCCAGCAGCAAAGGTCACGGAGGAAATCGGCAGGATACGTGGCATTCCCGTCGGCGAACCCTCCATCAGCCCCAACGGCCAACCCGATGTGCAGGATGCCAACAGCCTGCTGGCCATGATTGCCCATGTCCGGGCGGTGACAGGAAAACCCACTGGGATCAAATGTGTGCTGGGGTCGTTTCGATGGCTGGAAGATCTGTTCCTGGCTATTAATGAGCGAGGCCATGAATCCGCCCCTGATTTCATCACCGTAGATAGTGGCGACGGCGGCACTGGCGCCGCGCCCATGTCTCTGATGGATGATGTGGGCCTCTATCTGGCGGAGTCATTGCCCCTGCTGGTGGACTTACGGGATGGCTACGGCCTGACCGACAGGGTCAGAATCATCGCCTCCGGCAAGCTGATAAATCCCAGCATGGTGGCCTGGGCAATTGCGGTCGGGGCGGACTTCTGTGTTTCTGCCCGTGGCTACATGTTTGCACTGGGCTGTATTCAGGCGCTGCAGTGCAACCGCAATACCTGCCCAACCGGGGTGACAACCCATAACCCCCGCTTGCAGCGAGGGCTGGTTCCAGAAGAGAAATCACAGAGGGTGGCGTACTTCCACGACAATCTCGTCAAAGAGGTGGAAACCATCGCCCATTCCTGTGGCGTCAGTGAGCCGCGGGAATTGCGCCGTCATCATGCCAGAATGCTCAGCAGTAACGGCGAATCCATTCCACTGGATTATTTGTGGCCCCAAGTGGCTACGGGAGAGTATCTGACTTCCGGGCGACCCAGTGAGCAACCAACACTGGTAAGGTGGCAGACCCGAAAACCGTAACAAGTCCCTGTTCGGAGCATCAGAACGCTAAAGCTAACAAGTTGCCTGACATTCCCTATTTGCGAGGAGTAAGCAGTGAAAACCGAGTTTGATCTGGTGGTAATTGGCGCCGGTTCCGGCGGCGTCCGTGCTGCGCGTATGGCCGCGGGCCATGGCGCCAGCGTGGCAATCATCGAAGAGCGTTTTTTTGGTGGGACCTGTGTCAATGTGGGCTGCGTCCCCAAAAAACTGTTTTCCTATGGCGCACATTTCCCCCAGGAATTTTCACTGGCCAGCGATTATGGCTATCAGATTGATGGCTGGACGTTTGACTGGGCGACTCTCAGGGACAACAAGAGCCGGGAAATCGAGCGCTTGAACGGCATTTACAAGCGTATTCTCGACCAGGCCGGCGTCACCATTTTTCAGGGCCATGGCACGGTTCTGGGTGAGGGCAGGGTCTCGGTGGGAGATCAGGTCCTTACGGCCAGGCATGTATTGGTCGCTGTTGGCGGTAAGCCCTTTGTACCGGATTTCCCGGGCAAAGAGCATGTCCGAATTTCGGACGACTTGTTCTATCTCCCCGAATTACCCGAACGGGTGGCGGTTGTGGGGGGCGGCTATATCGCCACGGAGTTCGCCGGCATTCTGCATGGGCTGGGCTGTGAGGTCACCCAGATCTATCGCAAGGAGTTGTTCTTGCGTGGGTTTGATGAGGATATTCGGGCTTTTGTGGCAGCGCAGATGACGGCGCAGGGTGTCACACTGAAGTTCAACACCGATGTGGCCAAAATCACCGAAGCCGAAGGCCGGAAACAACTTCACTTCCAGGATGGAGGTGAAGAGGAGTTCGATGAGGTGTTCTATGCCACGGGCCGTGTTCCTCTATTGGACGGACTGTTTGCTGAAGGGGCGGCGCCTGCACTCAACGAACGCGGGGCTATCAAGGTCGATGAGCATTTTCAGACCAGCAATGCTGGGCTGTATGCGTTGGGCGATGTGATCGACCGCGTACAATTGACCCCGGTCGCCTTGGCTGAAGGCATGTGGCTGGCCGCACATCTGTTCGGCCAGAACAAGCCAGATGTGGCCATGAATTACGAACATATTGCGACGGCAGTGTTCAGTCATCCCAACATCGGTACCGTCGGCATGACCGAGCAACAGGCGCTAGAGTCTTGTGGGGCGGTCCGGGTCTACAAAAGCCAGTTTCGACCCATGCGCTATACCCTTGGCGAGCTGCAGGAACGGAGTTTCATTAAGTTGATTGTCGATGATGAGACAGACAAGGTCCTGGGGTTGCACATGGCCGGCGAGGATGCCGCCGAGATTACCCAGGGGTTCGCGGTGGCGATCAAGATGGGCGCTACCAAGGCAGATTTTGATGCCACCGTTGGGATCCATCCAACGGCTGCGGAAGAACTCGTCACGATGCGTCAGGGCGAGCGCATTACACGTTGATTGTGGCTGGACTCGACTGCTGCCGTATCGCTTGCTGGCAAGCTCCCACAGGGGGCAAGTTCTCACTGCACCTCCTCACTGCACCCCCAAAAACACAGTGGGAGTCAGCCTGCTGGCGCTAACCTGGCCCTCGCATGACTGGCAGGCTGGCTCCCTTCCTGCTGGCTTAGAGCCGCTGTAATGTGACCGGCAGGCCGTCCCCGGGCACGGGTAGGCTGGTCGTATCCAGCGGCATTTCATAACTGTCCGGCACGCTCCAGCGATAATTCAGTAATACTTGATGGAGTATCGCTTTGACCTGCATCTCGGCG
>Ga0208203_1000406_pt1 | contig 19801 bp, 18 predicted proteins | sample DeeseametaMP2914_FD_184167 | JGI IMG/M metagenome (GOLD analysis project Ga0208203, IMG submission 184167) | Marine microbial communities from the Deep Atlantic Ocean - MP2914 (SPAdes) | ecosystem: Environmental > Aquatic > Marine > Oceanic | place: West of Santa Cruz de la Palma, Atlantic Ocean...
CTCCCACCATTAGATGTATCAGCAGAAAACTTTTCTGGTGTTAGTCTTTATAATATGAATCTTAAGAGTTTGGTAAACTTCAATGGTGGGCACATCCAGCAATCAAACGAAGGTTTAAGAAATGTTGTTGTCCCAGACGGGCTTGATTTTACAGGCTACACAGGAAAAGAGTACATAGAAAATGTCGACCTTTCCACCGCAATAAATTTCACTTCGACTATGTTTAACAATACAAACGATTTAAATAATAACACCTTTCCAGTGATGGATTTCTCTGGAGTGAGCATTTGGTCAAACCGGTGGAAAAACGCTAATTTAAAGAATGTTACAGGTTTAACAGCTTCACAAATTCATACTCCGTTCGTTAATCCCCTAGCATACCCAGATGGCTTTGACATAAGTGGAGTGGATTTTTCAAAGACAGGTTCAGCTCCAGATGGAACAGATTTTACCAATACAACTGGAATGGTTGTTTCACAAATAGAAGACATTATTGCCAAACCCGCCAATTCTAGAACAATCTTTCCCGCAGTGGACGTCTCAACACTCGATACTACTGGAAAAGCAGTATGGAGACATGATTTTAGCAATACGATAAATTTCGATGGTTCAATGATTAACCCCGCTTTATCCTGGATCGACAGTCCAATTCCTGATGGAACAGACCTAACAGGACTAAACAGACCAGATATGGGGAGCTCAAACTTTAGCAATGGGGTTAACCTACCAGCAACGGAAATCAATAAATTGGCTATTACCCATATACCCGCAGGTTCAGATTTTAGTCTTTACGACCCTATGATTGCAGAATCAGGAACATACAAAAATGTATTTGGCAGCACACTTTATTCCGAAATTCCAATTTTTCCTGTTGCCCAGGTAAATACGTTTTCTAAGATAGACGGCCTAACACTACCATCCGGCTACAATTTAGCTAGTTTCGATCCTAGTGGAATGAGTCTAGTTAGTAAACTCAATGCAAAAGAAGCAACGAATTTTCCAATTTCAGCACTAGATCAAGGGGTTAACTTCATAGAGTTTACACCGCCAGATGGCCTTGACATTTCATCTTGGAATTCGACAGGAAAAACAATTTCAGGTTGGGACCTAAGCCAAGTAAAGGGTTTGAATGCAAACCACCTAAACAATGCAAGCACTATCACCGCAATTAAAGTACCAAGTGACTTTGACTTTACAGGAGTGGACTTCAATTCAAAAAGTCTTTATGGAGCGAACTTTGCTAACCTGGTTAAAACTAGCTGTGATTAGCGAGAATTCAAATAGATAAGAGCTGTCCGTATTATTGTCATATGGAATAATTTACACTTCAAATTGTTCCACACTCATGCCTATGTTCTACTATGTACATGAAAACACTCTTAGCACTTTTAAGCATTGCATCTGTGAGTTTAGCCTCTATTAATCCTGATAAAACAATTGCACCCTTTTTTAAAGTTTTTGGAGGGGTCGAGGAATTAAGCGATTCCATCTATAGTGTCGAAGCTCCTTACTTTATTAATGGTTCTTTAAATAGAAATGGAAGTTGGCAGGAAGTCAGCAAGCTTACCTACCTTCGAGCTAAGAAGTTGGCCAATCATGTTGTTGAAGCATGGCCTCGAAAAAATAGATTCGAAAGAAAACGAAGTTTTGGCAGTGCCTTTCATATTGGCGGCAATTTAATTCTTACTGCATATCACACACTTGATAGGCAATTTAAAAGCACTTCATGTACAATGTTTAAAATCCGGCTCTCTAAAGGCCTAGACAGAAACAAAATCAGTTGCCAAGAAGTTCATCACTGTAGTGCGGAGCTTGATTATTGTTTACTCGAAATGAGGCCACAAGATGATGGTCTTTCACTTAAAGATTTAACACCACCAGTTTTGAGCGTAGAACCTCAAAGATATTCACAGAATGCTGAAATTCTTGCGATAGGCAACGTAAACGGATTTGGGCTTCATGCTAGTTTAGGAAAGGGTATCGCCAGAATCAATGGCAAGTACTTTGTTTATGCACCTATTTTCTACGGCAATAGTGGAGGTCCCATTTTTAATGAAGACGATGAAATAATAGGACTTGTAACCGCTCAATCTAGCACGCTTTATGGATCACAGGCAGTTAATTACGCAACACCTATTGATGCTATTAAAATCGATTTAGAAAAAAATCTTGGAGTGGACAGTCCTATTTTTCAGCAAATTAACTTTAAGTGAGACTAAAGTTCTCCATCACATAGCCTAGACAGTCCTCTTTAATGACATAAACGTCTTGGGTAAACATCGCCGGAACAAAGTCTTTTTTGGTAAATATCTTTCCTTCTTTAAGCTCAAGAAAGTTGGTCGTAACATCAACACCTTCGTTATCAACAACCTTAATATAATCTCTAACCTTGTAAAAACCTAGCAGTGTGCCCTCTTGAATTCGCTCAAAGTTTTTAAGATCTAATTCTTTGAGTAAAGAGAAGTCACTCTGTGACTCCATTTCATTTGCAAAGTCTATGCTCGCATCCTTATGGATCTTTATTCTCGCAACGGTTTGAAAAACTTCAGTGTTACGTATGTCGAATTCGTGATTTAGACCTTCAAGACTGAGTACCTCTTCAATATATTGAGCAGTCTTTGCGACTCCATCTTCCTTGCCAGGCAGTCCGGCCTCAATTGTAACTGAAGGGCACAGAGGAGCAAAGGCCATTGACTCAACCTCACTAGGCTCAGTGAAGTAGACTGTTTTCTCACTAAATCTCTTTGCCAGATCAAGATATTCTTCTTTGAAGACATTCACACAACCATAGTATGGATTCTTACCTGTGTTGTTGTGGACATCGATATTTGCGAACAATTTGAATTTTTTAACATAATCTAGAACTTCTGAAATAAGCCTTGCCTCTTCAGACTCTCCACCCGCCCAAATCCGATTATAGTCTGGTTGGCCCTCAAGATGCCTAAGGCCATAGGCCGCAGCTTTGGTATTGCCGACAAGAATAATCATATCTCTAGGAAGAGGTTTATCTGAATATCTGGAAAGAACTTTTTTTAATGCCAAAAGGCCAGTTGTTTCATTGCCGTGAAGAAGAACTGATAGAAAAAGAGGCTCTGACTTCTCCCCTTTTAGGTGCATTAGGAAAGGTCCAGGAAACTTCTTGTGGAGATCTAGAATATCTATTTCGAGAAACGTTTCAGGAACCTTGTCATATATTTTTAAACTCAATCTACAAACTCCAAAGGTGAACAGGAATATCCTGCTTCTGATTATCCAGATAGGCCTCCATCAATTGTTGAAATTTCTTTCCATGCATGTGGACAAAGGCCTTCTGCCAACGTGCTCCGTTAACGCCTTTTTTAAGCCTTGGATAAATAACATTATCCATGTATTTGATTATATCACCTTCATCAATTCCTCTAAGAATAAGAGCATTCTTTACCTGTGGGTACAACTCCTCGACTAGCAGCTGTTGAGTGTCCCAAATCTTTCCATCAATCCATTTAACAGGACAGTAAAAGCTCTGGCGGCTTGCCTTATAAAAATTATCTTGAACATCTATGAAATCCAGCGTGTCTTCAGGTGGAATATCAAGATTTGCCAAGTAATCCACAAGTCCTAAGTAAAAGGCCGTGTTGGCGACAGAATCAATTATTGTAGGGCCTGCACTTGGGGCCCTGTGCTCTATTCGCAAATGAGGACTGCCATCCCCATTCTCTCCAATAATTGGTCGGTTCCATCTCCAAATGGTTCCGTTATGCATTTTAATATGTGCCATCTCATTTGGAGAAGTCTTCTGGATTTCAGGAAGAAGGATAGGATAATGATCAAGGTTTTGCTCAAACAACTCCATTAGAGAATCTTTTACATAATCATCACCAAGAGTAACCCTTTGAATGAGATTTCCTCTCTTTCCTACAAAGCAGTCCATCGCCACCGCTTGCTCAAATACTGCAATCCTTGACTCGTCCCAAAGTTCCTTACCAAAAAAGTATGGCGAGTTTGCACTAATTGCAATCATCAAAGGTGAAGCGATCAAAGATGCATTGTAATACCTCTTTGCATCCTCTTGTGAAACTGAAAGGTGAACTTGCAAGCTTGTGGCCGCACACTCAACGAGTACACTTTCAAACTCAAGATTCAACTCATCTTTTCCTTCAAATGAAATATTAGGTCTTTTCCCTCCGCGCATTTTTAATATTTGATCATTAATGGCGAAGTATCTATTTTGCGGGGACATATTGTCCAAAGACAGCATGTTATCTCTAAGTGTGGCGAGGGTTCCCATTAGAACAGGATCTCCCTCGTGCTTTGAAGTCCATTGCTGACAATCCTGCCATATGTCTTTTAATTCTTCGTGAAGCTTTGTGAATACACTTCCGTTGAGCTCGTAAGGAGAGGAGTTTATTTCAAAATTAAACTTGGAAATCTCTGGAACGATTTGTGAGTTTCTCAACTCCTCAATAAACTTTGCTCCAGTGGGATTAGGCATCATATCGTTATCTACAAGCCAGGCCTCCAGCTCAATGCCAGTCATTGAGCTTTTGTGCTCAAATGTTTTATCCTGAAACCAACGCCTAAGAAGTTCAGTCTCTTCCTCTAGCTTTGACTTAAATAACAGTACATCTTCTTCTGTGTAGTTTTCCTTCTTGGAAACTTCTGTGCCCATAATCCCCTTCCTGGAAGTCTGGTTTAATAAAGATGAAAAACGTCCTTCATCTCCAAATATAAATTTTTCATTTTTTCGTCTATGTCAGGACGGTTTACATCGTCCTGAGAAAATACAAATCTTTCCGGACCAAAGTCTTTTGCCATCAACTTTGTTTGCCAAATATTATCCCTAGGGATGTTTAAGTCAGAACGATAAGTGTAATTCTCTAAAATCTTTGGATCAATAAAGTCCTGGATGGAGTTAAAGTATTCATCGTTATAAATCTTCTTTCCATTCTCAAGTCTAGTGTATCCTCTTACAACATAGTCTATATAAACTACATCGCATTCAAATGCCTTAAAGAGATGATTAATAGCTCTCAAAGGAATAATGTCGCCACAGGTGGCAATATCAAAGTCAACTCTATAGGTACAAATGCCATTAGGGTCAGATGCATCTGGGTAGGTGTGGCTTGTAAGGTGAGACTTGGTAAGGTGTGCGCTGTATGCCGGTGTAGACTTTACGTCTTCCCACTTTCCGCCCTGAGCATCACTCATCAAAGTCATTGTTGAGGCACCAACCGGTTCAAAGTTCATTTTTGATTCAGAGATAATGTCTGAATCAATAATTTTACAGATTTCTCTGGATATTTCGATAATTTTGTCTGCAGAATACTTTTCGTTAATCCAGTTAATGTACTCTTCCTTTTGAGCGTCATCAAAAGTCAGGCAAAAATCGTACAAGTTAAAACTTAAAATTTTAGTGAGATTGTTGAAACCAGAAAGTTTAATCTTTTCTTCGGTTGAGTAATTTGTCATTAAAGAATACCTCTACAAAAAAGAAGGCGCGGATCATCCGCGCCCATCCGAGAAAATTATACTTTTATACTAAATAAGTCCAAGCTCTTTTACAGTGTCTCTCTCTTTTTTGAGCTCTTCCAATGTGGCATTGAACTTTTCCTGTCCAAATTCATTGTGCTCAATCCCTTCCACGACAACAACTTTGCCGTTTTCGGTTCTACAAGGGTAAGAGAAGATTAGACCCTCATCAACACCATACTGGCCGTTGCTGGCGATACACATAGAGTAAGTCTCTCCAGCAGGAGTATCGTGAGTAAGGTTATAAACACCCTGAACGCATGCATTGGCAGCACTTGCAGCTGAACTTGCTCCACGAGCTTTAATAATTGCAGCACCTCTTTGTTGAACGTCTTTAATAAAGTCGCCTTTAAGCCACTCCTCGTCAGATATCACTTCGTTTGCAGCCTTGCCGTCAATTTTTGCATTGAAGAAGTCTGGGTATTGAGTTGCTGAGTGGTTGCCCCAGATTGTCATGTTTTGTACTTTTGTGACATCAACTCCTGCTTTTTGAGCAAGTTGAGTTTTTGCTCTGTTTTCATCAAGCATAGTCATTGCAAAGAATCTATCTTTTGGAAGTCCGGAAGCTTCCATAGCAATTAAGCAGTTTGTGTTACAAGGGTTACCTACTACAAATAGTTTACAGTCATCAGCTCCAACTTCTTTAATCGCTTTACCAAGAGGTCCAAAAATCCCGCCGTTAACCTTAAGAAGGTCTCCCCTCTCCATTCCAGCTTTTCTAGGAACCGCTCCGATTGCAAGAACCCAGTTGGCATCTTTGAAGGCCACTTCCATCTTATCTGAGCAAACAATATTTTTTAGCAAAGGAAATGCACAGTCATCCAATTCCATTTTAACGCCTTCCAGCGCTCCAAGTGCCTGTGGAAGCTCTAAAAGCTGAAGCTCAACCTCAGTATCAGGTCCAAACATTTGTCCTGAAGCTATTCTAAATAGAATTGCGTACCCAATTTGTCCTGCGGCACCAGTTACCGCTACCTTTACTCGCTTATTTGCCATATGTCCTCCATATTAATTTGGCCAATGATAATGGAAGAAAGTATAGTTGATTAATAAAAAAGAGTAAAACCCCTGATGGACAAATCTCGGGTAAACTCCTAGTATCTTACTTAAAATACAAAGGAGCGAAGTGTCATGTCTGGAGAAGACAAGAGCAAAAGTAAAAATTTTAAAGGAAAGGGCAGACGCCCTCGTCGCGGGCCTAGAAAACCTGGTGCAAAAACCAAGCAAGGACCCAAAAAAGAGGGTTCAAGTGCCAATAAAAGTAGACGTCCAAAATCCTTAACCCCAGCGAGAATACTTCAAAAGTACGATAATCTGCTAGAGCAACATATTGTTGCCCGCCGCAAATTCTATGAAATGCACGGAAGGGCACAAGGAAGACAGCTCGAGAAAATAGAAAACAACTTTAGATCAACTCTAGAGGCCATTCGAAGATTTGAAACCAATCTAAAAGATTGGCAAATTGAAGTTCTTAAAGAAAAGATTGATAGATACCCTGCCGACAGGCAATTTTCCTCAACCCATGGGCTTGAGCCTAAAGGAGAGGAGGTAGCGTTTTCAGGAGAATTTGAAGACCCTCACCTACTTCCAACTCAGATTGAAGCGGACTTCTCAAATGATACAGAAGAATCCACAGGAACGATCGAAGACTACAAAAAATACAAAGGCCTCTAAAAAGAGGCCTTTTTTATTTAAAATCAATTTTTATATTCAGTTATGAATTAGAAGACATTTTGAAATCACCGCTTACATTTTCGTTGGCGAAATCTCTTTTAGAATCAATTGTTGAACCTGTATGAATCGACTGAACCTCTGCAGGTTGAGCGACACGCAAGTAGTTGTCTAGAGTTTCCTCATGATCTTTAAGTATGGCCCTCTTCAGTTCATCTGAGTCTATGTCCAGTACTTCAGAAACCCTAACTAGCATTTTTAATGGAATATTACACAATGCTCTTTCAACATTGCTTATGAATTGTCCGTTTTTATAACCCAACAAGTGCGACAACTCGGACTGGGAATAACCTTTTGGATGTTGTAATCTTTTTGTGCGAATAAGTTGAGCAATGTTCTTAAAACAGCGCATGAAGTCTCCTACTGAATATTGGGTGGTCATTATAATAACAATTTTTCTCTGAATGTCTCGAACATTCTCAAAAAAAATTATAGATTAATACTGCCCTAAAAATAAAAAAAAAAAAGAGAGAGGAAAATTTTGAAAAAGCTTGTGTCGTGGAATGTCAATGGTATTCGGGCCGTAGAGCGCAAAGGATTTAGCGAGTGGTTGAACCAAGATCAACCTAACATCGTATGCTTACAAGAAATCAAGGCGGCAAAAGATCAATTTCCAAAAAATATTTTGGAACACGAGAATTATCATATTTACATAAATTCTGCCGATCGCCGAGGCTATTCCGGCGTCTGTGTCATGACGCAGGAGAAACCGAACAAAGTGATCGACCAAATAGGAATTGACAAATTTGATGTTGAAGGAAGAACCCTAATTCTCGAGTTTGATGATTTTGTGTTGATAAATTGCTACTTCCCCAATGGTGGAAGGGATCACTCCAGAGTTGATTTTAAACTAGAGTTCTACCATGCCATTCTTGAGATTTATAAAGAATATAGAGACCGAGGCCATCATGTTGTAATAACCGGTGACTTCAACACTTCCCATAAAGAAATTGACCTTGCCAATCCAAAAGCTAATAAAAAGTCCACTGGTTTCCTTGACCACGAAAGAGAATGGATAGACATCTATCTTGATGCTGGCATGGTTGACTGTTTTAGAGAGCTCTACCCAGAAAAGGCCGGTGAATATACTTGGTGGACCTATAGAAACAATTGCCGTGAAAGAAACATTGGGTGGCGTCTAGACTATTTTATGGCAAATAAAGAATTTATGGAAAAAGTTGAAGCTTGTGCCCATAGACCAGAGGTTTTGGGCAGTGACCACTGCCCTGTTGAGATTTGCATTAAGAGCTAGAACTGAATAGTGTATTCCATCTTGCCATCTTCAATAAGTTTCTTATTAAAGCTATCTTTAAACTTTTTATAATCATTAAAAGAGGTCTCTCCAAAGACCTCTATTAACATGTTGTCATACTGCTTATCAATCCTGCCCATCTCTAACATTTCATCTGTAGATAAAGTAACCGTTGAGGCCTGACCGTATTTATTATTTAAGTATTCAGTGATCTCTTTAGATCTCTCTTCTTTTAGCTGGTAATAAATATCTATCTGCTCAGAAGATAAGTTTAGGGTATATTCAAAAAGTCTTTGGGAATCCATCTCAAACTGTTTTCTAATTTTTTGAAATGTTTCTTCAGAGACCTGCTCATTCTTCACTATATCTTTTGAGTCCGAACACTTTAGGTTTTTATCACATGGAGGGCAGTTGTTTTCAGATGCATCTTTCCTAATACCGGCCTGAGCTACAGAGATCTGATCTATAGGAGTTGGTTCATGATACTCTTCATCCAAATCATCTTTAACAACAACATCAACCTTAACAAGGTAGAAATTTAAAGCGACACTTGCCCCTAAGAGACCAAAAAGAAGTTTATTCATACTTTTTCCTTTGAGCACAATTCTACAACCCAAATACCGGTTTTAAAAGCTTATTGCTTCTCAAATAGACATTTGCCTTTAAAGAAGACTTTATTTGGCAGTTGATCGTAAGAGATTCTTTTTCTTCTTCCCCTATTAACAACTTTTCCAAGAACTTCTTCTGCATCACTAAGCGTGCCTTTGGGAGCGTTAACAGTTATAAAGCTTGCCTCTTTACCCTTTTTAAAGTTTCCTGAAACTTTTGAAACACCCATTGCCTCAGCACCTGCGACAGTAGACCTAAAAAGGGCCTTAGTGTAGGTTGCTTCAGGATTAACACCTTTATTTTGATCTACGAATGACCTCATAACATCAAACATTGATAGAATTGGTCCACCCCCAATATCTGAGGCCAGAGCCCAACGAACTTTGTGCTTTTCAGTTCTCTTAAAATCAAATAGTCCAGATCCAAGGCCCTTTTGTCTTATAGGAGCGTTGGAAGTTGGACAGTGGGCAATAATTGTTTTCGTTTTGGCCAATTTTTTCAATTCCGCGTCAGACATATGAATCGCGTGTCCCATAATTGTTTTTGGTCCTAGAAGATCTACTTTGTCATAAATATCTGTGTAGTTTTTGACATTTTTAAACTCAGGAAGATCTCTGTAGATAGAAAGCACAAATTCAATCTCGCCGTGGTTTTCTGAAAGGTGGGTTTGGATAAATGATCCATGTTTCTTAGCGGCAGCAGCCGACTTTTTCATAGTCTCTGGATCAGTTGCAATGGCAAACCTTGGAGTAAGGGCGTATTTGTCTTTGTATTTCTTGGAAAGCTTCTTCGCTAGATCAATTGCTTCTTTTTTAGTTTGAGTAAGAAACTTTGGAGAATTCATAGTCATTTGAACGTTTCCAATTGCGAAGTGCCCAATCGCATTCTCCTGAGCATGATCAAGAGCATGTTCATGTATCGAGGAATAGATTGCTCCGCCTAAAGTTCCAGTCTCAATTAGTCTTTGGAAGAAGAACTTGGCCTTGTTTTTAGAATATGTTTTCTTCTCAAATTTTCTTTCAGCAGGGAAAGTGTATTTTTCAAGCCACTCCAAAAGCTTAGCCTTTGGCATCTCTCTTACATCATCTTGGACCCAGTGAAAGTGAATGTCGTAGAAAGAAGGCATAATTAGCTGGCCTTTCATATCAACAAGCTCTGACTCACTCATCGTTTTTTTGGATACTTTAGAAGCATCTTTAACGCTATCCACAAACCAGCCATTTTTTGACTCAACAAGTATTAACGCACCATCCCTATAATAGTCACACTTTGTGTCACTGATTGGGTTAAGTATTTGTCCAAGTATAATCTTCTTTTTCATCTTTATTCCTATTGGCAATTCTCTGTACTAGAGACAACTTTTATTCTATGTTTTCACTTATGAAAACTTGTATTAATTATCTAATTTTACTGTTGTCTTTATCATTTTCCAACGCGTTTGGACAAGCTGTAAAAGCTGAAGATTACGCTGTAAAGCGATTCAGAACACTAGAAATCTCATCAAGTATAAATCCAGCGACCTATAGCTACCTTTCCACAGAGATAGGAAAGTCCAAATCACAGTTTGGTGATCTGGTTATCATAAAAATGAACACCCCAGGTGGGCTTGTTACCACGACCAAAGACATCATCACCCTAATCGGCAAAAGTGACGTTCCGGTAGTTGTGTGGATTTCACCCGAAGGGGCAAGTGCCACAAGTGCGGGAGCAATTATCGCTTCAAGTGCTCACCTTCTGACAATGAGCGAGGGTACAAATATCGGAGCCGCAACTCCGATTGGAATGGGAAAAGATATAGAACAAAAGGACGCCAAGGCCAAGGCAGTTAACGACTTGGTGGCGCTCGTTAGTTCTCTTTCCGAGTCAAGAGGGAGAAACTCCAAAGCCTTTGCACAGATGATAAGTGAGGCCGCAAGTTTTGGTGCACAAGAAGCACTTGATAAAAAAATAGTTGATGCCATCACCAATACTCAAGTGGATCTAATCAAATTCATCAACGGGCAAACCGTGAGAATTAAGGGAAAAGATGTAGTTCTTGATGTTCAAGAAGGGGCATCAGTTGTAGAAGCTGACATGGATCCAGGTCAGATGATCCTAGATATTTTTTCTAACCCAATGACCGCCTACATTTTATTTATGATTGGTGCTGCACTCGTTTACTTTGAATTTCAGGCTCCTGGTGGCTTTATTGCTGGCGCAGTTGGTGTTGTATTTTTAATACTCGCAGCAATTGGTTTTCAAGTTCTTCCACTAAACTTTGGTGCGCTAGGACTTATAATTCTTTCCTTTATACTGTTTATCCTTGAGATCTATATCACCAGCTACGGAATCTTGGCACTTGCAGGAACTGCTGCTCTAGTATTTGGCTCGTTATTTCTTTTTAGAACTGAGAACGCTTATATGGACATTCAGTTGCCGCTTATTTTTTCTGTTGTTGGAGCAATTCTTCTCTACATTTTTATTGTTGGGTATGTTCTTTTTGCAGGAGCGACCAAGAGAAAGGATAGAAAAAAGTTTTTTACAAGTAAGGATGAGTCTGCTCACATCTCAAAATATATCAGATTTGAGGAAGGCCAGCACTACTACCAGGTCAAGGTTTCCGGAGAAACCTGGAATGCCAAGAGTTCAAATCGATATGAAATCAAAGACAAAGTAAAAGTCTTAGATCAAGACAATGATAAAATGATACTTATACTAGAATAGGAGTTTTTCATGTTTAGCTATTTGCCGTTTATAGTGATTATTCTTGTGCTTTTGATGAGCACAATCAAAATTCTCAATGAATACGAAAGGGGCGTTGTTTTTCGTCTAGGTGAATTCGTTGCAGTTAGAGGTCCAGGGCTAATTCTTGTTATCCCAGGTCTTGAGAAGATGATGAAAATAGATCTTCGTGTTGTAACTATGGATGTGCCTACTCAAGATATCATCACAAAAGACAACGTATCAATGAAGCTTAACGGAGTTGTCTACTTTAGAGTCAACAATCCTGAAAAGGCCGTTATTCAGGTAGAAAATTTCTACCACGCAACAGCTCAAATCTCTCAAACGACCTTAAGAAGTGTTGCAGGCCAATACGAACTAGATGACCTTTTATCTAGCCGTGAAGAGATCAACGACCGTCTACAAATCATTCTTGATGAACTTACTGAGCCTTGGGGTGTCAAGGTTACAAACGTTGAGCTTAAAGCAATTGACCTTCCCGAAGAAATGCAAAGGGCCATGGCAAAACAAGCTCAAGCTGAAAGAGATAAAAGGGCCAAGATCATCGGAGCTGAAGGTGAATTCCAAGCGGCCAAGAAACTTGCCGAAGCAGCAGAAGTTTTGGCCACTCAGAAAGATGCGTTAACTCTTAGATACTTGGACACCATGAGAGACGTTTCCCAAGGATCAGGAAAATCCAGCATTATTTTTCCAGTCCCATTGGATATTTTCGACGCTTTTAAAAAGTAGCATATATAGGCCGAAGTTCCCCTTCGGCCTTTTCCTTCAAAAAAAACGATTAAGAAAACTTAAGAAAAATTCATATTGGTCGATAAAAGCTATGCGAGGCAAACATGGTATTAATTATTGACGATGAATTTGACATTTGTGAGAGTATTCAGGAGCTACTAGCCGACGACAAGATAGATGCAGACATATGCCCTTGTTCAGTAAGTGCAATGACTAAGCTGGATTCTGGAAATTATGCATGTGTAATAACCGATATTTGCATGCCTGCAATCAATGGCATTGAGCTTTCTAAAAGTATTAAGGCAAAATATCCAAATATTATTGTCATCTGTATTTCATCTTACTCTGATCTTTTGCAACAAGACCTTATAGACGCCAAAGTAGATTTTTGTTTTCCAAAACCATTTTCATCAGAATCTCTAGTTGCATGTGTTCAAACATGCCTAAAAAGAATGCTTACAGCGGCCTAACTATCGCTTTATAAAGCTATTAAGCGCCGCTTTTAATTCGGGAAAAAAGTCCCCCTTTCTAAATGTAATCAAGGGACACTCTTTGCTTTTAGAATTCTCTTCTAGGTAGGTGGTTAACCTGTGAATCGGCCCAGCAACCTTATGACTAATATACAATCCGCCAATTACGCCTAGAATAATGATCACAAAAGAAGTGATAAAAAAGTGAAAGTTTAAACCCTGTTGCTGTTGTTTTAGAAATTCAAAAAACACATGTCCAGAGTCAATCTCACCCATTGCTTTTTTCTCTAGTTCAATAAAGTAATAAGTTATAGCGATGTAAAAGCCTGTACAAGAAGCAAGCGAAAGGCCTAAGAAATACCCGATAAAAACAAACTGAAATCTCTTATTTATAAGATACGTTTTTCGCATTAACCAATCCTCCGTACCTGTGCTAATCGGAAGAATTCTTTCATATATAAATAAAAAACACTTTAATAAGGTTTTTTTAAGAGTTCATTTGAAGAGTAGTAGTTTTAAAAAAAAGGCCTTCCAACATTGGAAGGCCTCTCTATATTTACTCTAAATTTTGGAAGAATTAACGAACAACACTTCTTTTATTTGAAGCAAGCTCTTTCTTTCTGATTCTGATGTTCTCAGGAGTTACTTCTACCCACTCATCATCATCAATCCAATCCAGTGCCCACTCAAGTGTTCTTGGAGGAATTGGAGGAAGGATAAGGTTTTCATCCTTTCCAGCAGTTCTTACAGAAGTAAGGTGCTTCTCTCTAACACAGTTGATGTTCAGATCGTTTGGACGAGTATGCTCACCAACAACCATTCCCTCATAAACTTTCTCACCAACTTTAACAAACTGCTTTCCAGAAGAAAGAAGGTTAAAAAGAGCGTAAGCTGTAGTCTTTCCAGCTCTATCTGAAATAAGAGCACCGTTTTGTCTTGCAAGCATTTTACCTGCATATTCGCCGTAACCAGCGAAGTAAGAGCTCATTAGCCCCTCACCTCTAGTATCTGTTAGGAATTTTGATCTATAACCAATAAGTCCTCTTGAAGGAACCTTAAATTCGATTCTAGTTCTCGACTCTCCTATTGGCGCCATAGTCGTCATGATGCCTTTTCTAGTTCCCATTGCCTCTGTTACTGCACCTGTGGATTCAGTTGGCACATCAAAAACCACGTTTTCATATGGCTCAGTTTTATTACCGTTTTCATCCTCTTCGAAAAGAACTTGAGGTCTTGAGATCATAAGCTCATAACCAGCTCTTCTGATTTCTTCAAATACAATTGCTACTTGAAGCTCACCTCTGGCCTTAAGAATAAAAACTTTTGGATCGTCAGTTGCTTCATATTTAAGAGAAACGTTTTTTCTAATAGCTTCTTGTAAAAACTCTTCAAGCTTTCTAGAAGTAAGGTACTCACCTTCTTGACCTGAAAGCGGCGATGTGGAAACAGAAACACGAACACTAACTGTTGGAGGATCAACTTCAATTCTAGGAAGTGCTTCTGGCTTGTCCATCGAAGTGATTGTATCTCCAATGAAGGCGTCATTTACACCTGAGAGAATTACGATCTCACCAGCTTCAGCTTGAGGAACATCAGCAAAACCTAGTCCGTCAAAGATTTGGATTTTTCCAATCTTAACTTGCTTTGGCTTTCCAGATTCATTAATCCACATATATGGCTTGTTTTCATACATAACACCAGAGTGGATTCTACCAATCATTAGTGTTCCAAGATATTTTGAATAACTTAGGTTTGTAACAAGAAGTTGAAGGTTTCCTTCTTTATCAAGTTGTGCCATTGGGAAGAAATCCCCAACAAAAAAGTCAAGAAGTGGCTTTAGATCGCCCGATCTTGCTTCAGGATCGGTTGAAGCGTAACCGTCTCTTCCAGAACCAAAGAAGAATGGAATATCAAGATCAAAGTCTTCAATTCCTGCAAGATCTACGATTTCTAACATTAGATCTTCAACTTCAGTTTGAACTTCTTCATATCTTTGGTCGGCCCTGTCGATCTTGTTGATCATAACCGCAATTTTAATTCCTCTTTCAATTGCCTTTTGAAGAACAAATCTTGTCTGAGGAAGTGGTCCTTCCGCAGCGTCAACCAAAAGAACAACACCATCAACCATCATTAATGATCTTTCTACCTCTCCACCGAAGTCGGCGTGACCTGGAGTATCTAAAAGGTTTACTTTGTAATCTTGCCATTGAAATGCACAGTTTTTGGCGGTGATTGTAATCCCTCTTTCTTTTTCAAGCTCTCCCGAGTCCATAACCCTTTCGGATACAGCTTCGTGCTCGGCAAAAAGTCCGGATTGTTTTAATAATTCGTCCACAAGCGTGGTTTTTCCGTGGTCAACGTGCGCCACAATAGCAATGTTCTTAAGTTTCATTAGTGATAGTCTCCGAGGATTTTTTTGATCTTGGGCATTATTGCGGATTAGACATTGATTGTACATAGGAATCTGGATTTTTAGCCCCGTGCAAAACCAACCGATTTAAGCGCTTTCAACCTCTTGAATATACCAATTTAGGCTTTTACGCTGGGAGCGTCTTGAGAATTCAAATTTCAATCCATATAGCTTTCCATCCCCGTCGGAGTCAATGCCTCGAACGACAATTGCTTTAAATGGACCTTTAAGCTCCTCTTCTTTGAATTCAAGCTCAATCGATTCACCCAATTTCAACTCTTTTTCAATTCTCAACAGGGCCCCACCCTGGCTAATATCAACCAAGCATCCACTACATTGATGCTCCCCGACGCGAACCTCAATTTTCTTATCGAGCTTGATCCTCTCATTAGCCCTAAACACCTGCTTTGCTTTCTTTATAAATGGTCTTCTGTGCTCAGGGGTTAAAAAATAAAGCACAATGGCACTATTTAAAACCAAAAGAAGATTTGAGCTAATATGTGGAGTTTCCTGTACATATGGCCAACTAAATTGATCATAAGCAATATGGGCATATAGAGAGTATAGATGTGTCCCTACAAAGACAAAGATACTCCACCATGCGGTTTTGGCCAAAGCAAAACCTGCCAAAGGGAAAAGCATCCAATATTCAAAAATTTTAATTGGGGACTCAATGCTTAAGATAATTCCGAAAACGGTCTCAAAAGAAAAGCCAGTAATAAACTTTAAATAGGCAGTCTTTAACAGTGGTTCCATTATCAAAAGTCCACTAAGAAGATAAAAAGCAAGCCCTCTTTTTTGGGTAGATATTTTTGTAATTTGCTTATCTAGGCCATTAAGTTTTTCAAGCCTTCCAACAGAATCTTCAAAAAGCTCATCAATTAGGGCTCTTCTCACAACTTCAATATGCTCAATTTTATCGTACTGCTCCAAGATTTCATCATCACAAATTAAAATGGAAGGGGTTTTGTGGAGCATTAATACTTTAATAACTCTATCTACCTCTTCAGACATAAGATTAATTTCACTTAGATTGATCACAACTAGCTTTGGCCTTTCTTTTTCAAGTCTCGCCAGGCCTCTGTATATATCAGGCTCCAAGTTCCCGGCCGATATGCCTTCGATTGGACTGCCAATATATAGCTCAATCATTATGCCTCCTAAATGGAATGAATTTATTCAGGGAAGTTTATCTGGAATAATTGAATTCTACCACAACTGCTCCTGAACTTATACAAAAAGGTAAAAACCATGTAAAAACAAACACTTAGATTCCAAGTATTGAATCAGCAACTTTTATACCGTCCACGGCCGCTGAAGTTATACCACCCGCGTAGCCAGCTCCCTCACCGCATGGATAGAGTCCTTTATGCGAAGTGGATTCAAAACTTTTCCTGTCTCTCAAAATTGTAATTGGTGCAGAGGTCCGTGTTTCTGGAGCAATGAGAACTGCCTTTGCACTTGAGTATCCCTTCATCTTTCGGTCAAACTCTCTCAGTGCTTCATGTAAATGTTGAGACACAAACTTTGGAAGAATCTTTCTAATATCCGCCTTTACTAGCTTTGATGGACAAGAGGTTTTGGGAAGTTCATCTTCATTTAATTTTCCGGCCAAAAATTCTTCAACTGTCATGGCGGGAAGCTCTTTTCCAGAGCCAAGCTCCTTTGAAACTTGATATGCCTTCCTCTCAATTGATTCTTGAAACTCGAGACCCGCCAACGGATCTTTATCGCTAAAATCTCTGCCAGCTTTAACACTCACAACTAGAGCCGAATTTGACCAAGGGGAGTTTCTAGCAAAGTTGCTCATTCCATTAATTACGATTCCACCCTCGTCTGTTCCAGAAGATAAAACATATCCACCAGGGCACATGCAGAAACTGTAAGTGCCTTTATCTGTCTTTTGTTGGTGATAAGTCAGCTTGTATCTTGCGGCCTCCAACTCTTGTGCAAATCGTCCATGTTGAATGGAATCAATGACACTTCTTGGGTGCTCAATTCTCACACCCACAGCAAAGTCTTTCTGAGAAAGTGCTACATTATTTTGATTTAAATGATGATACAATTCTTTGGCACTGTGACCTGCAGCCAATATTACGTGATCAGAATAAAGTTTCTCACCATTTGAGAGTTCCACCCCGATAACTTTGTCCTGCTCGAATATGAGCTTATCCACACGAGTATTATAATAAAACTTACAGCCATTATCTTTTAAAAAGCCACTGATTTTACCTATCAAGGCACGAATTTTATTAGAGCCAAGGTGGGGATTTGATATATAGGCCGTCTCCTCAGGAGCCCCAAACTCCACAAATTTATGCATTACATATTTTACTAACGGGGACTTCACTCTCGTAATGAGTTTTCCATCACTAAATAGCCCTGCTCCGCCTTCGCCAAAACAGACGTTACTCTCAGTGTCTAGCTGCCCCTTTCTCCAATACTTTGAAATTGCGAGCATTCTTTTATTGGCCTCATCCCCTCTTTCGATAATGATGCACGGAACCCCCTTTTCAACCATTCTCAGAGCTCCAAAAAGGCCAGCAGGCCCAGCTCCGATAAAAATAGGTGGTTTACTCGGAGCATCTACTTCCTTAGGCTCTTCTTTATAAGAGCTAAAAGACTCCCCTTCTTTGATGACTTCCAAAATGTAGTGATAAACAGGCTTTTTGCCACGAGGTGCTCCTCTGGCGTCCAAGCTTTTTGAAAGAATGCGATATTGCTTGAACTCAGGAAATTTAGATTTAAAATAACTCCCAAGTTCTTGGTTAAAATCAAGCTTAAATTGAATTGTCTTTGGCATAATGAAGTACTTATAATACCCCAAAAGCTTGGAAGCAACATGAAAATACAACTGATCACAATTGGTAACGAACTTTTAGACGGAAAAATACAAGATAAGAATGCATTTTGGCTTGCACGGTTTTGTTACGAGCATCATATTGATTTTATTAAGAACCATATAATTCCCGACAATCGAGAGTCATTTTTCACGGCCCTTGAGGAGGCATGGAGCAACTCCGACCTTGTAATAACTTCAGGGGGCCTAGGCCCAACCAAGGATGATCTTACAAAAGATCTACTATCCGAATTCTTTGGATGCCCGTTGGTTGAAAGTGAACAGGCCATGAGAGTTACTTTAAGTAACTATAAAAAGTCTAAAAGAGAGTACAATCCCAATCAGAACTATTCAAAAGTCCCCAATGGTTTTACCGCTTTGGATAATGAGATCGGCTATGCTCCAGGGCTTCTGTTTGAAAAAGACTCAAAAATGATAGCGGCACTTCCAGGCGTTCCCTCTGAATTTAAAACAATGTTTAAAGACGAAGTTTTGAAAAGGGCCAATGGAAGCTTTAAAAACTCTGGCAAGTTGAAAAAACATGTCATAGTTAAAACATATAAGGCCCCAGAAGCGATGATTTTCAACAAAATTGCTCCAAAGCTATGGGAAGAGCTTGAATCCTTTGGTGAGGTAAGCTCTCTTCCTCACCCTATGGGCGTTGATATTGGGGTTAAAATTGAAGCAAGAGATGAGGCCAGTCTTAAAACCAAAGAGCAAGGTGTAAAAGACTGTGTCAATTCAAGTGCCATTCAGGATTACATATGGCACATAGGTAATGAGTCATTGGAAGAAGTAATTATTAAGAAAGCAAAAGAGAAGAGCCTAACTCTTGGTTTTGCTGAATCATGCACCGGTGGCCTTTGTGCTTCTAGGATAACAGATATCTCAGGGAGTTCTTCAGTATTTCTTGGAAGTATTATCGCCTACCACAATAGCGTCAAAAAAATTGTACTGAATGTTAACTCCTCCACCTTGGAAAAATTTGGAGCTGTTTCCAGTGAGACAGCTTGGGAAATGGCACAAGGAGCAAGGAATGTGCTAGGAGCAGACTTAGTAGTCACAACTACAGGCATTGCAGGCCCTGGCGGTGCTACACCGGATAAGCCAGTGGGAACGGTTGGTATTGGATATTCTTCAGAAAGAAAGTGTGCTGGAGATATCCACCACTTTTCAGATAGAGACAGAGTCGACATGAAGTTTGTTTTCTCTCAACTGGCCCTATTTACGATGTTGGAGCAGATAGAAAAGTTTTAATCTTCCTCTTGTACAAACTTTCGTGCAATTCTTTGATCTGCATCTCTAAGTCTGTGTGACAAAGTAGTCATTAGGGACCTAAACCATCTTGGCTGGTTATCAAGAACATCCATAAATTTTTTGTGAGGAATGACCAATACTTCACTATCCTCGCGAGCTTTAACAGATGCACTTCGCGGTAAATTGTCTAAAAAGCTCATCTCACCTACAAGTTCCCCTTGCTTAACTTCGCCAATTATTATGTTTTTTTCATCATTGTTCATTTTGGTGATAGT
>Ga0208203_1000408_pt1 | contig 19657 bp, 18 predicted proteins | sample DeeseametaMP2914_FD_184167 | JGI IMG/M metagenome (GOLD analysis project Ga0208203, IMG submission 184167) | Marine microbial communities from the Deep Atlantic Ocean - MP2914 (SPAdes) | ecosystem: Environmental > Aquatic > Marine > Oceanic | place: West of Santa Cruz de la Palma, Atlantic Ocean...
AAAGGTGCGGAACTTTTAATTATGGCAGGCATAATAGTAAGTCTCTTCGCAAAAGCAAACGACTTTATAATGACTTCTGGTATTGGTTATTACCTAATTCCTTTGGGCTTTCTGAGCTACTTTTTTGAAATTGTCTATTTTCAACTGAATTTGGCCGATTCAAATTCTTAGACTTCCCAAACATCCCCAGTATAGAGAAGATCCTCTATCTTGCCTTTTTCTTTTTGAGATAAAACATCCTTCATCTGAGAATGAACATCCCTGTCATAAACAGAGTCTCCAACTCTATGATTGAGAATTCCCATTGGTACAACATCAGTCATTTCACTTAGCATATGTGCCAAAGAAGGTTTGGATGGATCGTGCACTACAAGCTCCGACTCATCCTCAAACTCTTGCGCCACAAGTGAAAAGTCTTTAAGTTTAATACCCTTATCTTTTTTGCTTCCAAATACCATTGGGCTGCCAGCAACGAGCCTTACAGTGTTATCTTCTCTTGTTTTTCTGTTTGTGAACTGGTCATGGACCTTGTCATTAAAGATCACACAGTTTTGATATACTTCTATGACACTGCAACCTTCGTGAGCGTCAGCTGCCTTAAAAACTTCAATCATGTGCTTTGGATCGGTATCCATTGTTCTTGCAAAGAATGTGGAACCAGCACCCAGGGCAAACTTAAGCGGAGAAAAAGGTCTATCTACCGAACCATATGGAGTAGACTTGGTATTAAGTCCTTTTTGGGATGTCGGTGAATATTGACCTTTAGTTAACCCATATATTTCATTATTAAAGAGTATAATATTGATATTTACGTTTCTTCTAATAATGTGAGCAAGGTGGTTTCCACCAATACTTAGCCCGTCACCATCTCCAGTAATCATCCAAACGCTAAGGTCTGGATTTTGAAGCTTAAGTCCAGTTGCAAATGCTGGGGCCCTGCCATGGATTGAGTGCATGCCATAGGTAGACATGTAATATGGAAACCTTGAAGAGCATCCGATACCGGATACAACAGCAACCTGTGATGGCTCCTTTCCTATCTGTGCCATGGCCATTTGAGCGGCAGACAAGATAGCATAGTCTCCGCAACCAGGGCACCATTTAATCTCTTGATCGCTAGAAAAGTCTTTCTTTGTTAGTTTTTTTGTATCTGTCATATTTATAAATCTTCCAATTCTTTTTCGATCATCTGGGTCAACTCTCTAATCATGAAAGGCTTGCCCTGCACTTTATTGTACCCTTTGGCATTACAATTAAAGCGAGAGTTTAAAAGTCCTTTCAATTGCCCATTATTTAGTTCGGCTACAACAATCTTTTTAAAGCCGCTTAAAATATCTGAAACATTTCTAGGCATTGGATTCAAGTACCTCATATGCATCAAGCTAACCTTTGCACCATTTGCCCTTACCTGATTAACTGCCTGATATGTTGCCCCGTAAGTTCCACCCCACGACACTACTAGAAGATCCCCTTGAGTGTCTCCAAGAACCTCTTGGGCCGGAATATGATCAGCGATTTTATCTACCTTAGCTTGTCTAGTGTGGACCATTAGCTCGTGGTTTGCAGGATCGTATGATACATTTCCTGTCCTATCCTCTTTCTCCAATCCACCAACTCTATGCATAAGCTCAGGAGTACCAGGTATTGCCCAGTTTCTTACAAGAGTTTCTGGATCCCTATCATAAGGAAAAAATTCTTTATCTTTATAATCATCAGCAGTGACAAGTTTTGTTTTAATAGTAGCAAATTCTTCTCTTACATCGGGAATCTTCCATGGCTCAGAACCGTTTGCAATGAATCCATCAGTAAGAAGCATAACGGGTGTCATGTGCTCTAGAGTTAAACGTGCAGCCTCAAATGCCATTGTGAAACAATCACTAGGGCTTTTAGCGGCGAGAACAACCATTGGACTTTCACCATTTCTGCCATACATGGCCATGTTTAAATCTGATTGTTCAGTTTTAGTGGGAAGGCCTGTACTAGGTCCACCTCTCTGGATATCAACGATAACTAGAGGTAGCTCTAGCATGACCGCTAAGTTAATTGCTTCAGATTTCAAAGCAATCCCTGGTCCAGAAGATGTTGTAATACCAAGGGCTCCACCAAAGCTTGCACCAATTGAGGAACAAACAGCTGCGATTTCATCTTCTGCTTGAAAGGTCATCACACCGTGATTCTTATGCTTGGACAATTCATGAAGAACATCAGAGGCAGGAGTAATTGGATATGAACCAAGAAAAAGATTAAGCCCAGCATTCTCGGCGGCCCAAATAAATCCCCAGGCCGTGGCAGTATTTCCATTAATCTGCCTATAAGTCCCCTTCTCAATCGTTGCAGGTTTTACCCTATACCGATGGCCAGTTAACTCAATAGTGTCAGCAAAGTTATATCCCGCCTTCAGTGCGGTGATATTGGCATCAATGAGTGTTTGCTTTCCTTTAAACTTATGTTCTATCCACCTAATTGTAGGCTCTAATTCTCGGTGATACATAAAGTAGGTCATGCCCAGAGCATAGAAATTTTTACATCGGGTCTTTGATTTTGTGTCTAAATCAAGCTCGCTTAAGGCCTCTTTTGTTTGAGAGGTAATTGGCACTTTTATTACTTCGTAACTTTCAAGCTTTTTCCACTCAAGAGGATTGTCTTCAAGGCCTGCTTTTTTAAAGTTGGCGCTAGTGAAGGCGTCTTCATTGGCAATGATCACGCCGCCTCGCTTCAAATCTTCAATATTTGCCTTAAGTGCGGCCGGATTCATGGCAACCAAAATATCTGGTTGATCACCAGGAGTATTAATCTCTGTGGCTCCAAAGTTTATCTGAAAGCCCGAGATCCCAGCAACGGTGCCTTGAGGAGCTCTAATCTCGGCCGGAAAGTCTGGAAAGGTACTGATATCATTGCCCATAAGAGCACTTGTTGCTGAAAACTGTCCACCAGTTAGCTGCATGCCGTCACCGGAATCACCGGAGAAGCGTATGACTATATTTTCAACTTCTTGAGGTTGTTGTTCTTGCATAGATAATCCTGTATTTGCTTAGGCAAACTATACAAAAATTGGGCTGTTTTGTAACCTCTTAATTATTACAGGGTACTTAGGGCAGGTATTTGGCAAATAGCTCGTTCATATAAGTATCATAGCTTGGAATAATTGATCTAATCCCTTCCAGATTTTGTTCTCTGGCACAGTTCTGGATCACTAAAGTAATCTCTTCTAGTTGATGAAAATGGTAGCTCTTTGCTGTGCCAACCACTTTATGACAGTAATCTCTGATACTTTGGAAATCGCACTTCTCAATATCTATGAGAAACTTTTGGTAGTCAGTTTTACGATTTTCAATATAGCGAGGAACAAACTTGGCAATACTCTCATGGAGGGTAGAAACGTCATCATTGGTCGTAAATTTGAAGCTCATTTAATCCTCGTTTTTATAGAAGTCCTTGGAGTACTCAATTTTTTTCAGCTGTCGCTTAATTATCAATTCAGCCAACTTAAGACTCACTTTGTTTATCTCTCCCAAAGAAAAAGCTTCATCGGTTTCTCTATCATTTACATCAATCCTATAGAGTGCCTGTAATAATTTATCCAGGTCGGTTTGAATGAAGTGCTTGACTCTAAAAGCAAGCTTCTCTTTCAAGTAATCGAGGTATGCACTTTCGGAGTCCAGACCTCTCTCATCCACCACCAAGTCAAAGTTAAAGTTTGTAGAAAGATTTCTTTCCAATTCACTTTTTTTAATCATTTTTATTGGCGTGATGTACTGTTAGTTGATTGAAAGGAATAACATAACCAAACTTATTACATGCTTCCACTAAAAAAGAGTTAAGCTTTCTCTCAAAAAATGGCTTTCTGGAGGCGAGCTTTCCTTTACATTTAAGAAAGATTCTTACATCGAGTGAGCTGGCACCCGCACTGTTAAACTCAACGGCCATTGCTTGAAAGTCGTCTTTATCGGCCTCAAATTCCTCGTGGAGTCTGGTTTGGACATGAGTCTTAAAGTTGCTTATCACTTCAGATAAGACTATTTCTTGATGCCCGTAGTCAACTCCAAAAATTAATTGAATTCCAAAGTCGTTTGAGAGGTTGATTGGATTCAGGGCCAAAAACTCTTGTGTGCCCAAAGTTTTTACTTGGTCCCCAATCAATTTAATTGTTACATATTCTGGAGATTGCATCATAACCTTTCCATAAGTACCATCACTCAACTCAACCCAATCATCCTTTCTAGTGGGAAACCATGGTTCAGAGTCCCCCACTGGACGAGAGTAAGACTCCAGAAGTTGTTTTGAATTAACCCTTAAGGTGCCGCCGCTCAGAGCAGGGTTAACTAATCTACAATAATAACCAAGCGTTTTAACTTTCCAAGGCAGTCCATTGAAAACTAGACGCTCGCCTTCCCTAATAGCACCAAAATTAAGAACAATTTTAAATAGCTCAAAATACTGAGGAAGGTAATTTCTTGAACTCCACACGAGTCCAAAAAGAAGAAGAACAATAAATGTTACCAAGACCCAGTCATTAAGAAGGTAAAGAGTTGCAACGGCCACAAACAATGCCGCAACAAAGGTAAATATGGAGTAGAAAACCTTAAGTGGACGCTTAACCCAGTGTACTTGGCCAGGATGATCAACCGCCTTGCCCATCCTTATCATGAACAAGGAAATGAAGCGGTCTTGTCCCATTCCCAAAACCCAGTACAAACCAAGAAAGACCGCCAACGCTAAAATAAGGTTTTTACCTTTAGTCTTAAAGAAATCAAAAATCGCGTAGGAGACATTTGAAAAAAGTCCCCCCTCAGCGGTCTCCATTTTGAGAAGCTTAAACTGAGCATCTTCAAGCTCAATGCGTACTGACTTTTGTACTTCCTCAACGGCCTTGATAGACTTGTCAATCGCCCTTTTTAACTGCTTTTGTTTATTGCTTTTGGCAAACTCACCCAGCTTTTGTTCTGCCGACCTTGCTGACTCAAGTTTCTCATTGAGATTCTCTACTCTTTCTTTTAGTTGTTGAATTGCACGAGGTCTTTCAGATATTTTTTTAATACCATCAATTAAAGGATCAACAATATCTTTTATGTCTTTTGAAAGGTTAGTTTCTTTCGGTTTCTCGTCAGCCTTTCTCAAATTAATGTTTGTGGCCGTCTCAATAAACTCAAATCTTTTATTTTCGTATTCCGCTTGAAGCTTTTCCAGTTCGCTCTCAAGTTTAAGCTTGATGACAAGGTCTTGTTCTTCGGTGATCTTCTTTTTCGCCAGAAAGATATTACTTTGAAGTTGAACAAGCTCTTTTCGAATTCTTTTAAGCCGTTCAGTCTTAATTTGTTCAAACTTTTTTTCAAGTTTTGTTTCTTGTTTTTCTTCCTCTGCATTTAAACTTACAGAAAATAACGCTAGACACAACAATAGGGGCAGTAAAAATCCATTTTTCATATGCTATAGTATAAAAAAAGAAGAGCTGTTAAGCTATTAAAAATATAAAAAGACGACGGGTACAACAATGGTAAAACGCGACGAACTTGTAGAATTCTTAAACAAAACTTTAAATATTGAATTGTTCAGCGATTACGGCCCAAACGGACTTCAGATCGAAGGAAAGGAAGAAGTCAAAAAAATCGCATTTGCAGTTAGCGCAACTAGAGATTCTGTGGAAAAGGCAGTTGAGCAAAATAGCGACGCTTTAATTGTCCACCACGGCCTTTTTTGGAGCTTCCATGGACCTAGAACAATTACAGACACCTTTGCTAGAAGAGTCAAACCCCTTATAAAAAATGACATAAACCTTGTCGGCTACCATCTGCCATTAGATGCCCATATTGAATATGGCAATGCAGCGGCAATAGCCAAAAAGCTTGGAATGAAAGAGTTTAGGCCTTTTGGCGACAGAAAAGGTAGGCCCCTTGGTGTGAAGGCTGTTTTCAGTGAACCTTTATCCCCTACAGAGCTTAAAAAGCGTCTGGAGGAGATTTTGAATCATTCCGTAATTCACAGCTCTCCAGGGGAACAAAAAATTACATCTATGGGAATCATAACAGGCGGGGCAAACTCAGACTGGATTAGTGCACAAAAAGATGGACTGGATGCTTATCTTACAGGTGAAATTTCAGAGCACGATTGGCATGAGGCCAAGGAGGGCAACGTCCACTTCTTCGCTGGTGGACACAACGCCACAGAACAGTTTGGTGTTCAGCTACTCATGGAGCTTTTAAAAGAAAAGCACCCTAAATTAGAGTGCTTTTATATCCCTAGTGAGAACCCAGCCTAAATCACTCGCCTCTCACAACGATATTGTTGGTGACTCTATCCACACCCTGGACCTGAGTTGCAATTCTTTCGGCCCTGCTCTTTTCAGTTTTGCTTCGAACAAAACCGCTAAGAAGAACTGTATTCTTAAAGGTGTCGACATTGATGTCTGTTCCAGAGACCGACTCATCCTTTAATAATTGAGTTTTAACTCTGGTGGTGATCGCAGCACTGTCTATCGCCTGTCCGAAACTTTCATCCTGTGGGCCACCAGCACACGCTCCAAGGCCCAACAACATTGTAAACATTAATAATAATTGAATTGTCTTCATAGTCCCGCTCCTTGTTCAGTAAAAACAAATTACATCCACTATTAGAAAAGCTTTTAGTGAATATGAACACAGTGAGAGTTTATATAAATGAGTGATAAGGGCCAGATAAGGGCCAGACAAGAGAAAAAGAGTGAGAGGCCAGACGGCCTCTCAAATATTGCTAGTCTAAATATCCACGCTTTTGTTGGTCTCTTTCAATTGATCTAAATAGAGCTCCGAAGTTTCCTTCACCAAATGCAAGGTGATTCTTTCTTTGAATGATTTCAAAAAAGATTGGACCGATCACATTCTTTGTAAAGATTTGAAGAAGGTAACCTTCGTCATCACCGTCCACAAGTATTTGCAACTCTTGGAGCTTTTTATGATCTTCAGTTACGTTAGGTACACGCTCGAATACCTCTTGGTAGTACTGATCATCCATATCCAAAGTATCTACACCCTCTTTGGTTAGTGCGGAAACTGATTTGATGATATCTTTTGTGGCCAAGGCGATGTGTTGAACACCAGCTCCTTTATACTCTTCAAGATACTCGTTGATTTGAGATTTTTTATCAGATCCCTCATTGATTGGAATACAAAAACTTCCATCAGGCGATCTCAAAGCGTAGGAAGTAAGGCCTGTTTTAACACCCTTGATGTCGAAGTAGCGAACTTCGGTAAAGCCAAAAATGTCTTTATAAAAATCAGACCACTTTTTCATCGTACCTTGCTCAACATTGTTTGTTAGGTGATCCACAAACTCAAAGCCAAGATCTGGAACAATATCCGGGTTTTCAAGTGCTACAAATCCCATTTTCTCGTAACGTTTTTCGTCTTTGTAGTTGTCTATGAAGTAAATTAGGCTGTCTCCAATCCCTTTAATTGCAGGAATCTCATTGCCCTCATTAGTGTAATCACCTTTTCTTTGAGCTTTGGTGGCACCTCTTTCAACACCTTTTTCAATTGCAAAGTTTGCATCATCCACTCTCCAGCCCATTGAACTAACGCATGGACCGTGTTCTTTGAAAAAGTCTGTTCCAAAAGATTGAGGTTCGTAGTTTAACAAGAACACAATATCGTTTTGCTTATACAAATCAATTTTTTTCTTCTCATGTCTTGCCAGCCTGGAAAAGCCAAATGCCAAAAACAACTTATGCAAGGCCTTTGGATCTTCCGAGCTAAACTCAGTAAACTCAATGCCTCTTAGATTTAAATGATTCTCACCGCTCATAGTTACCTCATCTTTACGTTAGAATTTGGGGGGATCATACACATTAAATAGTTCATAGTAAAATCGGTATGGCCTAATTACAGGGACTTAGTGGAAAGAAAATTCTCTGACTTGAATTACTTTTCGCAGCTCATCATTACCATAGCCTGTAAGGGAGCTTTCTCGAACAATTTCCCCATTTAATTTTACTGAATATACTTTTTCACAACCTGAAATTGAAACCGGAGAGAACCCCAACCTCTTTCCCTGCGCCATGCGAAGAATGACTTCGTCAAACTCCTTACTAGACTCAGAGCCCACCGCTAATTTTTCATCCTCTATAAGAATATAGCTTGCACCTTTGGAACAGTGGTTCTTATGAAAGGTCCCCTGATATTCGAATTTTTCATTACAAGCAAACAATCCGAAAATACAAACAAAGAAAATAAATTTCACGCCCGCCTCAATCAATTAACATTCTTGTTTTCTCCTGAAGCAAATAATGGTTTTTTAAATTATTTGGGATTTCTCCAGGAATCTTTATTTTAACCGTCTCATACCTTAAAAGGAAATCAAAACCAAACTCGACCCCCTCTTCTTTTAGAATCCAATCTAACTTCTTTTCTTCGAACTCTCTAAGCTTAGAAACGAGTTGAAGTAATTGCCCAGGCCAACTTAAATTGGACAATTCGGATAGTGACAGCTCTTTTAGTTTTCCTATGTTTATTTCTTTAAGGTTGATATCAATTAATGTCTTTGTTTTTAATTCAAAAAACGCCAACAACGTCTGCCTTTGCTGACTAGTTAGAAAAAGGCATTGGGATATTTGTTTCTTAAGCTCGCTTGAGCTAAATTTCCTTTCATACTCGAAAATCATAAATTGATGTACTTGAAGAAAATCAAAAGGAAAAACTGATGGTCGAAGTTCTGAACATCGAGTTAAAAAAGTTAGTGGCCTTAGGCTTTTCTTTGCTTCAAGTCTCAAATAGTGAGAATTGAGCGAGAGCTGCATATTTTTTAACAGTGTTACTAGGGACAACTCCATCTCAAGCTCATACTTGGTGGCAAACCTAACGGCCCTTAAAAATCGAACAGGATCTTTAACAAACGCAGTATTTTCACAGGCCCTTAAAAGTCCAAGCTTTAAGTCTTGCAGACCATTAAGGGGATCAATTAGCTTCCAACTTCCCTTAAAGTATTCGAACATGATCGCATTCAACGTGAAGTCTCTTCGTTTAAAACCCTTGGAGTAATCAAAGTCGCTAATGTATTCAGCCTTAAAATTAGAATGCCCCACATCACCGTTAAATAACTCAAGCCTGGGAAGAGCGATCTCTAAGCTAAAATCTTCGATCTTAACTTCATGAACATTATAGCCTTTCTCAAAAACGTGATAATCATCTGAAAGCTTTTTAATTAGATTTTTAAATTGGACTAAGAGCTCATCTTTTTTGCAATCGACAATTGGCCTCAATTCGATATCGATGTCTTTAGACACCGACATCTCCCTAAGAAAATCTCGTGGAGCTCCACCCACTAAACCGGCCTTAAAATCATTTTGATTTATTTTATCTAAAAACGTTAAAACACTCTCAGGTAGTTTTTTTTGAAATAACTCAAGCTCTTTCATTTAGAGATTCAAGTTATCGACTTCTTTTAATAGAAAGTCATAGAGGGTATCAATCTTAAGACTGTTCTTGTCTTCAGGGTGGTAAATAAAATTAAAAACGCTTGATTGAACATAGTGTTCCTTTCCAAGTTGTCCAACCTTATCTTTAAAATAAGACCTTCTAAGAACGTGAGTTGGAACAACCGCAATTCCAAGGCCCTCATTTACAGCTTGAAGGATTTGACCGAAGGCGTTTACCACAAGCCGTGGCGATGCCCCCCTTGGAACCTGACCAAATCTTTGTTTGCACCATGTGTAGAACAAGTGATCTTTCTCTTCAAAAAAGATCAGAGGATGTTCCATGATGTCCTTGAGGCCAGTTTCGCTATCTATATTCAATTCTTTTGGAAACACCAATGTAGACATTTCATTATGAAGAATCTCTGACTCAGAATGAGCTGGTGTTATGTCACTTGGAAGAATTAGACAGTCAATGTCTCTGTTTTCAAACTCTCGAATAAGCTTATCAGGATAATCCATTTGCACTTTGATATTAAGCTCGGAGAAATGGCCAGCAAAGTCTATCAATCTTGTTGCCACCCAACTTTTCCCGATCCCAAACATCGTGCCTACAGTGATGCCGCCAATAATCTTATTTTTTTCCTGTTGGATCTCGCTAATCATATCTTCAAAGCGCTTGGAATAATTCTTCGAAAGCTTTGCAAGCTTTCTTCCACCAGGAGTAAGGACCATCTTCTTTCCCTGCCTTGTGATTACAGAGAAGCCGACTTTGGACTCCAAAGTTTTAATATTTTGACTTACGGCCGACTGGGTGATCCCAAGATTTTCCGCTGCCTGTGAAAGACTTTCTGCCTTAGTTAGGGCCATAAGAACTTGTAATTGCGATGATTCAATCATAAATGCATAAAATCACGTCAAATAGAATTTGTCTAGAAGGTATTAGTAAAACTTATAAGTTTTACGGCCTTTTACTTAACTTTAAGAGGCTCTTAACAAAACTAAAACCTCTATCAGAGTATTAATCGGCCGTATATTTTATAAACATTTTTTATGGGTCTACTCAAATCTACAATGATTTCGGCCGGCAAATGGTTTGCTTCATATTTTGTTATGAATAAACTCATTTTTTATATTCTTACGACAACCACGTTCGTATTTGCCAATTGCCCTGACTATACTGCAGCAATGAAAACTGTAGAGAAGCATCTATCACATAAGAGTACCCATGACCTAGAACTCAATGTAAGCTGCAATGAGAAAAGCTTGATTTATGCAAATTTTAAAATTGTCCTTAAACAAGACAACCAACTAATCCCTCTATCTTTTGAGCTATATGAGACATTTATAAAAGAGCAGGGCCTGGTGAGTGCTAAAGGAAAGCATTACAAACTAGATCTTATAAGCCAAAACCCTCTTCTTCACATGGTGGCCCTAATTAATGGATCAGAGATTAACAATATAAAAAAGACTGTGCGTTCTGCTTTCTCACTCATGCTTAAAGTACCTATGCCTATATCTGAACCGATGGCCACTTCAGTCTCTCAAATAAAAACGATTAAAGGCCATACTAAGAATTATGATTACTTTCTTTTAACTGATCCCAGCTCGAGCACTTCTAGAATAAGTTTTAATCCATCGAGTGGCCAAAGTAGAAAGAAAAGCTCAAGTGCTTACTCCCTAAAAGGTGCACTTCACCAAAAAGATTTAGATTTCTTCAACCAAGATTTGAAAGAGCTATTACTTTATTTTAGGAAGGATTTGGATGAGGAGCTTACTAGGCAGATAGATAATGCAGCACAAGAGCTTATAGAGAGCACAAAAGATGAAGAGTTAAAGGTGCTTGAGTTTATAAATTTTGAGCACAATATTTTTGACGCTACTCCCGGCATAGATTTAGTAAGGCCAAACACTGTTGAATTGGCCTATCCAGCTGGAGACAGCAGGCTATTTTTAAAAGTAAAATTTCGAGTTAGGGCACAAACTAAACACATCAGAAAAACAACAAACGTCACTATTACTGTGAAAGATTTTAAAATTTCAGATTTAATTCATGTATCACCTCAGGCTGATGGCCATGTTGAAGTCGTAATTCCAGAGCAAGTCAAGGTCATGGCAAAGGTAGATGTCGACTTTAGCAATGATGTCTTAAACCTCATCATGAGTGTGATAGAGAAAACATTTGACCCCTTTTCTAAAAGATTAAGAGAGCTAGTTGGAGAGACACTCAAAGAGGAGCTAAAGGCAGATTTAGAAAAAGTGGTACATGCATCTAAAAATCCTTTTGGGAAAGAGATGACAATCCCCTCCCCCATTTCGGAGAAGATTGGTAATAGAGAGCAGATCATCCAAAAGATAGAAGATAAAATTTTCCAACACCACCTTGCAGACTCAACACTTCAGAACCCGGTGTTTAGATCTGAAGATCAACTCGCATGGAAAGACTATGCACACCTTGATTTGGATGCCATTGAATATGATAGGGCAACAATTGGAATGGACGGTGCTATATGGACCGGAACCCTTCTCACCTCTATGGCCTTAAAGTACTCGGTAACACAAAGTGGAAATGATCTTAAAAGAATTCAGCTTCTGATAGATAAATTAAACATTATTGCGACAGTAAATGGAGCAGGGCCCCTGGCACGAAGTGCCATACCTGAAAGCAGCCGATGGTACAGGCAGCTTGAGGAGGAGGGACGCCTGCAAACCTTTCGAAGCAAGCTCATTGATGGCGAGTATTGGCACAGTTTTCAAGGCTACCAAGGAGTTAGCAGAGACCAATACATGGGTGTCATGACAGGCCTAATAAATACCTACATGCATGTTGATGACCCTTACACTAAACAAAAAGCAAAGAATGTATTCAAACACCTGCTGGATTACTTAATAGATACCAACTGGATTGTATATGAAGACCACCCAGGAAACTTATTTGATGAGGACGAGCCAAGAACACTTCCTGCTCATTATGCAGGTATTGGCCTTCATAAGCTAACCTACTTGCTTGCTGGAACCATCATGTTTCCCGAGAACAAAACCTACAAAGACCAATACACAAGGTACTTGCCGCTTGCAAAAATGGTTTGGTTCATTGACTTCATATCAAGTTTAGAACCCCTCGATGAGTACTACAACTACAACCTAAAGCACACTCTTTACCTCACTCTTTCAAATATCCTGAAAGACGAAAAACTTACTAAACATTTTTCCAAAGGCGTAAAAATTTTCGAACATTACATTGGTCATCACAAAAATCCCTACTTTAGTGCAATAAGGCTTGTAGTTGCTAAAAATTTTGGGATTGAATTAGACTTCTTCAAAATGGCCCAAGAAATAGAAGAAAACTACAATGGTGCATTTTACAGGGCACACAACATGGGCAAAGCGACTGAGCATGAGAAAGAGTTAGCGAAGAGATATTCCGATGAACTCATCACTACTTATACACTTAGCGGAGATGAAAGACTCAAGGTTCCTGCAGCAATACCGCCACGCTTTAGAAACTACACACTAGATTTCCTCTGGCAAAGAGATCCATTCACCCCGCTAAATATAAATGCTCCAATCAAACGGGGTAACATAGCTGGCCTTGATATGCACATCATGTATTGGCTTTTAAAGTCAAAAAATATCCAATAAAAAAGGGGCCAGTTTAGGCCCCCTTTCGTGCAATATAAATGCTTTTTAAGTCTTAATCGTCATTAGCAAGCTTTTCTTGTCTTGCTTTGATAACTTCTGCTTGGATGTTTGACGGGCACTCTTTGTACTCTGCAAACTCCATAGAGTAAGTTGCTTTACCAGCAGTACCAGATCTTAGATCAGTTGAGTATCCGAACATTTCAGATAAAGGTACCTGAGCGTTAACGATAGTCTCTCCACCATGGCCAGCTTCAGAACCTTGAATTAGACCACGTCTAGAAGAAAGGTCACCGATAACAAAACCTTGGAAGTCATCTGGAGTCTCAACCTGAACTTGCATAAATGGCTCAAGAAGAACGGCGTCCGCCTTAGCAATACCCTGTCTCATTGCTTGACGTGAAGCAATTCTAAACGCCATGTCGGAAGAGTCAACATCGTGGTACTTACCGTCGTTAAGATCAACTTCAACATTAATAAGTGGGAATGCGGCCAATGGACCTTTCTCCATAATGTCTTCAAAACCTTTCTCACAAGCTCCAATAAATTCAGAAGGAATAGATCCACCTTTAATATTGTTGTTGAACTTGAAGTTTTGATCTTCTCTTTCCTTCTTGTCGTCAGTTAGAGGTCTGATAACACCAACAACCTGACCAAACTGTCCAGAACCACCAGTTTGCTTCTTGTGAGTGTAGTCAAAAGCAGCTTCGCTTCTGATTGTTTCTCTATAGTTAACCTGAGGTGCACCAACTTCTACATCTGCTTTGTACTCACGCTTTAGACGCTCTACATAGATCTCAAGGTGAAGCTCACCCATACCTGCTATTCTTGTCTCACCAGATTCTTCGTCAGTGAAAACGTGGAAAGTAGGGTCTTCTTTTCTAAATCTGTTAAGACCTTTAGACATTTTAGCCTGCTGGTCTTTGTCTTTTGCTTTAATTGAAAGTTCGATAACTGGAATTGGAACGTGCATTCCTTCACAAGAAACGTTTAGTAGCTCATCCGTACCAACAAAAGTATCACCAGAAGCACAATCAACACCAACCATTGCGATGATGTCACCAGCTCCTGCCATTTCGATATTTTCTCTATCGTTAGAGTTCATTCTAACCATTCTACCTACACGAACCTTCTTACCAGTTCTTGTATTCCAAACAGTGTCCCCTTTAGTAATCTTACCTTGGTAAACTCTAGTATATGTAAGCTGTCCAAACTGCTCGTCAGTAATTTTGAACGCCATACAAACAAGCGGTTTCTCAAAATCAGGCTCAAGAGTAATTTTTTCTTCGCCACTCTTAGTTTCTTTAATACCAGTTGGCTTAACACATGAAACTGGAGAAGGAAGGTATCTAGCAACAGCGTTAAGTAGAGGCTGAACACCCTTGTTCTTAAACGCAGACCCCATGTAAACAGGAACTAGCTCAAGAGAGTTTACACCAGCTCTAACACACTTGTGGATTTCCTCTACAGTTGGCTCTTCACCTTCAAGGTATTTCTCCATGATTTCGTCGTCAAATGCAGATACTTCATCAAGCATTTCAGCTCTTTTTTCTTCCATTAGATCAACAAGATCAGCTGGACATTCTTCAACTCTAACAGTCTCGCCATTTGCACCATCAAAGTAATAAGCTTCTTTAGTAATAAGATCTACAACACCTTCGAAGTTTTCCTCTGCACCAATAGGGATTTGCATAAGAACTGCATTAAGGTGAAGCTTTTCTTTAAGCTCTCTAGCACCTTTGTCAGCACCTGCACCCATACGGTCCATCTTGTTAAGGAAAGCTAGTCTAGGAACGTTATATCTCTTCATCTGTCTATCAACAGTGATTGATTGTGCTTGAACACCGGAAACAGAACAAAGAACCAAAATTGCACCGTCAAGAACTCTTAGAGATCTCTCAACTTCAACTGTAAAGTCAACGTGGCCCGGAGTATCGATAATGTTGATTTTGATTGATTTGCCGTCACCTTCAGCAAAAGTGATGCCTTTCTTATCAAAACCATGCCAGTGAACAGTAGTAGCCGCTGAAGTGATCGTAATCCCCTTCTCTTTCTCTAGCTCCATGTGGTCCATTTTTGCGCCGTCACCGCCGCCACGAACATCTTCAATCTTGTGAATCATGTCACAGTAGAAGAGAATTCTTTCTGTAAGTGTCGTCTTTCCCGAGTCAATATGGGCTGAAATCCCAATATTTCTCGTCTTTGGTAGGTTTTTCATTCTTTCTCCAACGGGTATAAAGTTATTACTTCGCGTTAATTTTTTGCAAATTTATCGGAATCTTAAGAAAAAATCCAATAAGAGTCAATCAAATTACAGCCTTTAATCCAGCATTATTTTAACCTTAATATTTGAATCGGATTAAAATGCTTCATTGCCCAAAATCATCTTGCACTTTTAGACCTTTTTCATTAATAATACTGCTCATGTCTTATCGTGATTTATCAAAAGAAATACTGTATGAAGGTGTTAAAACTCTTGTGGACACCGAATCTCCCCACATCCACCTGAGTCAACAAAAGCTTTATACTCTGTTTAGCATTGGTTTCCAGTACCTTTTGTACAACTCTACCAAAGAAGCCGGCCATTACATTATTAGAGTTGAAGACAGCTACTTATTGGACAAACTGCAAAAAAAATCTAAAGACCAATCAAGTCGTAGATTTATGCAAAGCCTGGCCCTTCCAAGAAAATTTAAATATGGAAGTTCAGTATTCCACTTAGACTTTTTTAACTTATCCACTTGGGCCAATACTAATGAATTGCCCAAAGAAAAAGTCAAAGGTGCTCTAATTGTGAAAAACGCTACAAAGAAACCTTTTGGCGATTACTTTGTAGATGAAGAAGATGAGCAAATGAAAGCAATGCTTGAATCACTGCCATCTGACTACTACTTCTCTTCACTGAAGCAATTTGTGCCAAAAACCATAGTGATTGCTTATGATGAAGACTATGAAGGTGTGGAGCAAGTAAAGTTTCCATTTATCAAAGAAGAACCAAAAGAAAAGCTTTCAAGAGGCGTAAACATTGCAAGCGATGTAAACCTGGAAGACCTGAAAGACTAATCTATCAATGTGTTTTTGATTTGCTCCATTTCGCACTCGGAGGACAAGGCTCCTCCGCAGGCCGGAGCACTGTAGATCTCTTCAAGTCGGTTGTAGCTAATCCTTAGGCCTTTAGAGCTCACCGGTGTGTATACCAGCCTTTGTCCTAGCAACTGTTGCATTCTTTTAATCTCATCTTTGTCATACAAAGATGGATCAATCGCATACAAGTCAAGTTCCAGCTCGGTTAGAGTTTCAAGACCAACCTTTGAGCAAACATGAACTCCAAACATGGCGTTATCAAAAGCCGAAGAGCTCTTAAGTTCTATATAAAAATTCTTAAGAATATCCTTATCATTTTCACAAAAGGCCAAAACAGGCTCATCAAGGAAAAACAAAAATGACTTATCACTTAAGAGATTAAACTCTTTTTGAGTGGAAATTAAACGATCCAAGTACTGCTTAACAATCCTCTCTGACTCGGGATGGTGATCAAGTGCAGAGAGCAACGTCAAAGGACCACATGCCTGCCACTTATAGTCTGAATCTAGTCTTTCAAAAAAACCATCTCTAGCGCTAAAATGTAAATTTGCACCTTGCTTATCTCTATCTTCCTTTAGACCTGCACCAGTAAATTTATAACCTTTAAGTACATCAAATGCCTGATTAAGCATAAACTCGTTTTCAAAGATTTTCGGTAGATTTGGCAAAGTGGGTACATCAAAAGAAAAGACATAATCTAGTGCTTCATCAACACTTTCAAATGGAACACTTCCTATCAAGAATGATTTCATAGCTTTCTTAGTACTTTTTCGAATTTCTGAATAATTTCTTCTTCATGACCTAAATTCAAAGGACCCAATGACAGGCGAAGCCCATTTTTGGCATATTGCTCAAGCCCCATGGCAATGAGTGTTTTGGATGGTTCAACAGAACCAGCAGAACACGCAGAACCACTACTAATATCAAGTCCGGCCATGTCAAATTGGATAAGTGAGATATCGGCCCTTTTACTTTTTAGGATAAAATTTAAAGTATTGACAGCCCTTCCATACTTTGAAGTCTTGCCAACAATGAATACATCCTCTCTTGATTCAGCAAGCACCTCTAGTGTATCTCTAAGCTTCTCAATCGCCTCTAAATCCAAGGCCTGAATTTCCTCAAGTGCCATTTTGACAGATATAGCACCGAGAACATTCTCAGTTCCACCTCTTAAACCTGACTGTTGAGAGCCGCCTACAAGTAGGGATTCATAAGGAAAGCTTTTACTCACAAAGCTGAATCCCACACCTTTTAGGGCCCCAAATTTATGAGCAGAGTAAGTATACGCGTCGAGTTTGTCGCTAACTTTATTCCAGTCATGAATCTTTCCTGGGGACTGAGTCGCATCCACATGAACAAATGAGTTGGTTGTATTCTTAAAGGAGATTGCATCATCCAAGCTCCACCGCACACCAGTTTCATTATGAACATATAAGAAATTTGCGAATATCTTCCCACTGTTACTCTCCAACCAAGCCTTGGCCAACTCTACATTTTTATCTAGTTCAAAGTTTCCACTCTGATCAATGGCCATTGGAATGAGCTTTACACCACGGCTTTTTAAGTGATTTGCACATGCCAAAACTGCTGGATGGTCGCTTTCACAGTAAAATATAGCATCGCCGTCTGATGCCGCTTCAAAAAAAGAGCGAATCCCTTCTGTTGCACCTGAATGAAATATAATGTGGTGGGAATTTGGATCCAGTTTAAAAAGTTTATAAAGATATTCGTTTACCTCATTGAGGCATTTTCTAGAAAACTTCCCGGAGGTATGTATCGATGCCGGATTGGCAAAAGGAAAATCCCCTTTCTCCAAATAGCTTTTAAAGCTCGTGGAGAAAGGGGATGTAGCATTATAATCCAGATAGAATCTATTTTTCAAAATTACTGGTTAATCTCTCCAATATTTGGTCTGATCACAGACTCAGAGCTTGTTTGCCCCATAGTGGAAGTTTGAGCTTCCATATTGTCTCTGTTTTCAGTTCCTTGAGCGCCCATGCCAGCTTCTCTAGACTTTCTTTGAAGATCGCCAAGAGTTGTAGTGCTCAAGTATTCTTGCATTAGAATACCAAGGTTTTGGAAAAAGTTACGAGTTAGGTTGAACTCTGTTGTGTTAACTTTAGCAGCTTCACCTTCAGTCGGTCTAACCTCAACACCAGAGCTTGGGTTTCCAAGAATATCTTTTGCTGGGTTAATGTTTTCACCAACACACTCAAGAACGTCTTTGATTGTGATCTCGTCCATAGATCTAGCTAGAACGTAACCACCACCTGGACCTCTTACAGATTTAACAACTCTACCAGTTCTCAACTTTCTAAAAAGTTGCTCTAGGTAGTGAAGTGAAATAGCTTGTCTTGTGGAAATTTCTTGAAGCCTAACAGGGTTGCCACTTGAGTGAAAAGTCAGGTCAAGCATTGCTCTTACTGCGTAACGGCCTTTTGATGTAAGTCTCATTGTAAATCCTCCATAATCTGATTAAACATAAATTTTGTTTTAGTTGGGACATCTTCTTCCTTAGAGTCCACTCCAATATTCGACCGAAGTTTTTTATCCGGTAAATATCTCACAATAAAAATTATCACTCTTTTTGGTTGTTGACGTCAACTGTTAATTACTAAAGAAATATTAAAAAGAACTTACATTTAAAAAACGACATAAGCTCCTGAAATCACTCATTTGTTGCGATATGTAAATGTGAGTTTTTTTAATGCGCCGGGAAGTAATTTCCGACTTTTGCGCTCAGTCGAATTTTAGTACTCTTCTAGCTTCTTTAAAGTGAAGTTTCTACTAAAGCTAGATTTATCATCATCTTCTTTTTGGGCCTGGCTATTTACCTCTATTTCCAGAGCATAAACATCAAACTCTTCAGGTAGTTCTTTAAGTATAGTTTTTAAGTAGGCCTTTCCCCACTCCACCAGAAAATAGTTTTTATCTTCAAGATAGAGTGGCAGTTCCAAATGATAAATTTCATCTGAGTTTTTTAGTCTATAAAAATCAGCATGCAAAACAGTATTGGTTTCAGATAGTACTGCGTAACTGGGGCTAAAAGTTTCGTCGTCACTAATAAAGGTTTTTGCAAAAGTTGTTTTGCCGGCACCCATAGGTCCATCCAATAAGATAAGAGCTTTAGGGTTCACGGCGTCTTTCATCTCGTGAGCGACGTAAGCTAGGTCTGCCGCGAACACTTTTTTCCACTCTCTAATCAATTTTTCTGACAAGATTATTCTCCGTAAATAATTTTATCCATTTGACTTTCAAGCTCTTGAAAGGTTTTAGAGAAACTATCAATGAGTGAAGATGCGGTCATGGCCCTTACACCGTACTTTTCAGCTGCAAAATGCCCGGACATTGTATGTGCCAGTACGCTCATTCCCAACGTTTGGTTAAATACCTTGTATCTCTCACTCAAAGAAATACCTTTATCTTTAAGTTCTGGCTCTTGCCCTAGAAGGCCTGCAAGAATACCGGCCAAGACATCTCCCACTCCCCCTGTGGCCATACCATCATTAGGGTAGTAGTTAAAGAATACGTTACCATCACTCAGACCCATAT
>Ga0208203_1000409_pt1 | contig 19641 bp, 15 predicted proteins | sample DeeseametaMP2914_FD_184167 | JGI IMG/M metagenome (GOLD analysis project Ga0208203, IMG submission 184167) | Marine microbial communities from the Deep Atlantic Ocean - MP2914 (SPAdes) | ecosystem: Environmental > Aquatic > Marine > Oceanic | place: West of Santa Cruz de la Palma, Atlantic Ocean...
CATCAACCCCCTCCTCTAGCGAAGCGACAATTTCAGCATTGTCCAACACATCGGTAGCGCCTGACGCCCGAGCCGTAGCTTCTTCAGAAGGAAACTGTTTCGGATTAACCAGCACTAACTGCTTCAAACCCATGGTTTTCATGGCTCTTGCAGCTGCGCCAATGTTGCCAGGATGACTGGTCTGGCAAAGCACTATCTTGATATTGTGCAATATATCCGGAGTCTCTGATGGTAACGTTTGTTCAGTCATTCACGTGAAAAAGTCGATAATTTACAAGAAGGTATAGTAGCAGAGCATTTCCCATAACCCCACTATTAATTCGCCACTGTCAGCGCTTTAATTGGACAAAAAGCATGAAAAAACTGTGTTTAGGACTTCTTAATACTCATAACATTTGCTATTATTCGCACCGTTTCGAGCATATGCTCATTATTTGTCCAATATGGACTCTGTTCTTCTACAGAACTGTTCTTTGACTTTGGTGGTATCAATATGAATGCGTACAAAAACATTGCCGTGCGCGCGGCAGAACGTGCTGGAAATTTTGTGGCGAAAGCGTTTGCGAATCGTGAACGAATCATTGCACAAAGCAAAGGACCTAACGACTTTGTCAGCAACATCGACAAACAAGCTGAAGAAATCATTATTGATGCCATTAAATACAGCTATCCTGATCATGCCATTCTTGCCGAAGAAAGTGGCCAGCATGGTGACAGTGACACTGTTTGGGTGATCGACCCAATTGATGGCACAACCAACTTCCTGCAAGGCATCCCGCACTTCGCCATATCAATCGCTGTAAAACAAAAAGGCAAAACACTTGCTGCGGTTGTTTACGATCCGATTAAAGATGAGTGCTTTACAGCCTCTAATGGCGGCGGCGCCCAACTTAATAACACACGAATCCGTGTGAGCGACAAGAAAAAGCTTGATACCGCGCTTCTAGCGACTGGTTTTCCGTTCCGCGGTCATCAGGATCTTGGCGATTATCTGCGCTACTTTGAAACTATCTTCCCACTTTGCGTCGATATGCGTCGTGCTGGTGCTGCATCTTTGGATCTGGCATACGTCGCTGCGGGTCGTTTAGATGGATTCTGGGAGTTTGGTTTGAGCGAATGGGACACGGCAGCTGGTATCTTAATCATTAAAGAAGCAGGCGGATTTGTCGGAGACATCAAAGGTAACCCACACCAAGAAAAGTCTAAAAGCATCCTTGCTGCGACTCCAGGCGTCTTCAAACAATTCATGAAAAATGTAAAAGACCTTTAAATCCCAGAACATATCACCATATAAACAGCCAAATATTTGAAAGTGACAGGCCAAAGATTGTACAATTGGTCTGTCCTCTTACCACCTTCATGAATGAAACATTTAATTAAGTAGGTTTTTAGAATTATGTCTACCCAAAATCACAAAGCTCTATTTGGCGCATTGTGGAACGATTATCTAGCGATTACACCAGATGCAGATGCAATTCACGAAGAATTTAAAGCCCTTGGTGACGATACTATCATCAATGATCACATTGCTCTTCGTACTTTTAACGAAGGCTCGATCAATTTAGAAAATATCGGTAAACACTTAGAGCAATTTGGTTACTATGCTGCTGGTGAATATCACTTTGAAGAAAAGAAGCTTTACGCTAAGCACTTTCAACATGAGAGTGATGAAGATGCTCCTAAGATCTTCGTCAGCGAGTTATTGCTTGAAGAGTTTTCAGCTGAACTACAAATGTTTTGCCGTGGACTTATTGCAGAAGCCAACTGGAACATCCGCAAAGATGGTTTGAGTTTGCCTTCTCGCCCATGGGGTAAAATTACTCGTGAAGCTTACGAGCGTTTACTCGAAGAAAGTGAGTATGCGGCTTGGTTAGCGGCTTTTGGCCTTCGTGCAAACCACTTCACTGTTTCGGTGAATAAGTTACGCGATATGAAAAACCTTGAAACCGTTAACCAATTCCTGAAAGACAAAGGCTTTGAGTTAAATACAAGTGGCGGCGAAATCAAGGGTAATGAAGACGTATGCTTAAAGCAGAGTGCAACAATGGCAAATATTGTTGATTGGGAATTTAATGGCGGTAAGCACCCTATTCGTTCGTGTTTCTATGAATTCGCAGAACGTTTCCCAATGGAGAACGGAGAGCTTTATCAAGGTTTTGTGGCAGCTAGTGCTGATAAAATCTTTGAATCGACAAATGCTGCTTAAGTAAAAAATTTACAAGTATAAAAAAAACCGCCAAACGGCGGTTTTTTTATGTCTCACTTTTTAAAGAAATTACAGAGCGTCAATTAACTCTGGAACCGCTTTAAATAAATCTTCAACTAAGCCGTAATCCGCTACCTGGAAAATAGGCGCTTCTTCGTCTTTGTTGATAGCAACAATAACTTTAGAGTCTTTCATGCCTGCCAAGTGCTGAATCGCACCAGAAATACCTACGGCAATATACAATTCAGGGGCAACGATTTTACCGGTTTGGCCAACTTGGTAATCATTAGGAACAAAGCCAGCATCAACTGCTGCACGAGATGCGCCTACAGCCGCACCCAACTTGTCCGCCAATGTTTCAAGCATTTCAAAGTTCTCGCCATTACCCATACCACGACCACCAGAAACCACAACGTTCGCAGTACCTAAGTCAGGACGCTCAGACTCTGTCAATTCTTCGCCAACATAGTTACTCAGTTCAGTATGTGAACCAGAGTCTACATTTTCGATGGAAGCTGAGCCGCCTTCAGTAGCTAATGCATCAAATGCTGTTGCACGAACAGTGACTACTTTTTTGCTGTCGTTACTTTTTACGGTAGCAATAGCATTACCTGCATACACAGGACGTTTAAAAGTATCGTCAGAATCCACAGCGATGATGTCTGAAATCTGCTGCACGTCTAATAAAGCAGCGATGCGAGGCATCATGTTCTTACCGAAGGTCGACGCCGGCGCTAGAATGTGCGAATAGTCGCCCTCCTGAGCCATCACAGCCTTTTCAACGTCTTCTGCGAGTAAGTGCTCTAAAAACTCAGCCTGAGCCAATAGAACCTTATCAACGCCTTCTGCTTTAGAAGCTTGATCAGCCACAGACTGACAGTCATGGCCTGCAACTAATACTACTGTTTCACCACTCAGCTGTTTTGCGGCAGCGATAGTATTATAAGTAGAAGCCTGTAATTCGCTGTTATTGTGCTCTGCAATTACTAAAGTCGTCATTTAGATCACCTTCGCTTCATTCTTCAATTTATCAACCAGCTCAGCTACCGTCTCAACCTTAATACCTTCGCTACGCTCAGGTGGATTTTCTACGCTCAAGGTTTCTGTACGGTTAGCAGTATCCACGCCTAAGTCGGCCAGTGCGATTTCATCAAGTGGCTTACGCTTGGCTTTCATAATGTTTGGAAGCGATGCAAAGCGAGGCTCGTTTAAACGTAAGTCAGTCGTCACAACTGCTGGAAGCTTTAACTCAATAGTTTGTAAGCCACCATCAATCTCACGAGTCACCTTAGTTTTACCATCTTCAACTTCAACCTCTGAAGCAAAAGTACCTTGCCCCCAACCTAGCAATGCACCCAGCATTTGGCCAGTTTGGTTATTATCGCCATCGATTGATTGCTTACCAAGAAGCACCATTTCTGGGCCCTCTTGCTCAACAACTTTCTTTAGTACTTTTGATACTGCTAATGGCTCTAACTGATCATCAGTTTTTACCAAGATTGCTTTATCAGCACCTAGTGCCAAAGCTGTACGCAATGTTTCTTGGCATTGTTGATTGCCAATTGATACCGCGACAACCTCAGAAGCAATGCCTTTTTCTTTTAGGCGAACCGCTTCTTCAACAGCAATCTCACAGAATGGATTCATAGACATTTTTACGTTAGCAGTTTCCACACCGCTATTGTCTGGCTTTACACGAACCTTTACGTTCGCGTCAATTACTCGTTTTATTGCAACTAGAATTTTCATGAAAACCCTATCGTATGTATAATCTCTGCCAAATATAGACGATCTAGGCGCCTATCTTTTGTAAAATAGGGCGTAATGGTGACGTTTTACTGGCTTAAGGTCAATAGTTGATCGTGATTTTAGCCATATTTTGAATGATTTTTAATCAATTTTAAGAGGAGATCTAGGTGGAACGCGAATTTATGGAATTTGACGTTGTGATAGTGGGTGCAGGCCCTTCTGGTCTTTCTGCTGCTATTAAGCTACGCCAACTCGCCATCGAGAACGATAAAGAATTGATGGTTTGTGTGGTCGAGAAAGGCTCTGAAGTTGGAGCTCATATTTTGTCTGGGGCTGTCGTTGAGCCGACGGCGCTTAACGAGCTTATTCCAGACTGGGAAGAAAAAGGCGCGCCACTTAACACAAAAGTTACTGGCGATACCATCTACCTCATGAAAAATGAAGACAAAGCAACCAAGGTGCCTAACTTCTTCGTACCAAAAACGATGCACAATGATGGTAACTATATTATTAGTTTAGGTAACTTGTGTCGCTGGTTGGCTGAACAAGCTGAGGCTTTGGGCGTTGAAATCTTCCCTGGCTTTGCTGCGTCAGAAGTTCTCTATAACGAAGACGGCTCGGTCAAAGGTATTGCCACTGGTGATATGGGGATCGGTAAAGACGGCGAGAAAAAAGACGGCTACATGCCAGGCATGGAGCTACACGCGAAATACACCCTATTTGCAGAAGGTTGTCGCGGTAATCTCGGTAAAGAACTGATCAGCAAATTCAATCTTGATGAAGGCAAAGAGCCACAGCACTACGGTATCGGTATCAAAGAGCTTTGGAAGGTATCCGACGAACAACATCAAGAAGGCTTGGTGGTGCATACCGCTGGCTGGCCTTTAAGTGAATCCAGCTCTGCTGGCGGTGGCTTCTTGTATCACATAGAAGACAATCAAGTTGTGGTAGGGTTAATCACGGACCTCTCTTATTCAAATCCGCATGTTAGCCCGTTCCATGAGTTCCAGCGCTATAAGCATCAAAAGGTTATCAAGCAATACCTAGAAGGCGGTGAGCGTATTTCTTACGGAGCGAGAGCTTTAACAAAAGGTGGATTGCAATCACAACCTAAGATGGCTTTCCCTGGCGGCTTATTGATTGGTGACAATGCCGGTACTCTAAATTTCGCAAAGATTAAAGGAACCCACACCGCCATGAAGTCAGGAATGATAGCTGCAGAGACTATCATGGCTGCATTTGGTGGCGATCGTGCGAATGATGAATTAACTGAGTATGAAGCGAACTATAAAGCTTCATGGGCTTGGCGTGAACTACATCAACAACGTAATTTTGGCCCTGCTCAGCACAAATGGGGGAACTTTATTGGTTCGGCTTATGCCTTTATCGATCTTAATATCTTCAATGGCAAATTACCTTGGACTTTAAGTGATCCGAAACCTGATTATGCTCAGATGAAGCCTGCTGATCAATGTAAGAAAATCGACTACCCTAAACCTGATGGGAAGTTATCATTTGACAAGCTATCTTCTGTGTTTGTCTCCAATACAAACCATGAAGAAGATCAGCCTGTCCATTTAAAGCTAGAAGACAAATCGATTCCTATCGATGTTAACCTAGAAAAATATGACGAACCAGCACAGCGTTACTGCCCTGCTGGCGTGTATGAAGTCGTTCGCGATGACGATGGTAATAACCCAAAGTTTGTAATCAACGCTCAGAACTGCGTACATTGCAAAACCTGTGATATTAAAGATCCGAGCCAAAATATCACTTGGGTTACTCCTGAAGGCGCTGGCGGTCCGAACTATCCGAATATGTAATTAAGACATTGTACGATCAAAAAAGCCTCCGAAAGGAGGCTTTTTATTAGACGTTGTTTATTTTATTGGGCTGTTTATGAGAAGCGTCTTCTTAAACCCACAACCGCTAATAGAGCTATCAATGTAGCGGGAATACTACCACCACCGTCACTTGGTGATTCAGAGCTGTCATCACAGTCTTCAACTGGCTCGCCCGTAGGATCTAAACGGAACGCACGTACTTCCCCGTTAATGGTTCCAACACCAACAATCTGCCCCGAATCGTTAATAGCTCTAGCCTCCGTTAATATCCAACCAGAATCACAAGCAATTAAGTCATTTAGATTTTTCATCTCATTATTTTCATAGAGAATTGCCCCTGTCTCGCCTAGCGTCGGAGCAGAAATTAAAGCACGCCCTACAATCTGTCCCTGATTATTGATGTCTTTTGCTCTGGAGTCATTAAATGAGGGATTTAAAAAACCAAGAAACTGAATCTGAGGGTTAGTGTCTGCCATATTAATGTAAAAAGCTTCTCTCTGGCCTCTTGTATTTGGAATAAACATGCTGCCAACGACTTCCTTAGAGTCGTTGATAGCCATCGCAAAGATAGCTCTATTATCTATGGTTTCAATCTCTGTTTTTACGCTTAAATCTGAAGCTGATGCAATGTACGAGGCGATCTGAATAGTTTCACCAACTTCTTTATCTGCGAAACCAACAATATCATTTAAATTATTAATATCAGTGATATAAGAACGTCTGTCAGTACCGGCTGCAAACGGTTCGACGACCTGATAAGTATCATTTTGTCTATCGTAAACAGCTCCACGATCCACACCACTAGCTTCATCAGTAGTGTCCGCATCAAATTTACCGGTTAAAATGGAAGTTTGACTATTATTGATATCTAACGCCACAGGAGTACTGTAGTTTGCCAGTTCAGGAAATTTTGTAACCATGCCGCCTTCAAAAAAGACTGCATAATTATTAATCACTTTGATTAGCTGTCCATTATCATTTTCTTGCTCTACGATCTCATTAGAATAACCAACGGCAACCATAGAGTCGTTAACACCAACTGCATAGCTTTCTGTTCCATCAGGCAATGAACCCAAATCGATATTTCCCTGGGTTTCATCAAACTGTACCGCATGAGTAATAAATTCACTTGTACCGTCTACGACTTCTGCATCAGCGTAACCGAAAGTATTTCCAGCTGAATCGATATCGTTAGCAACACTGGTATCACCGCCAAGTCCACCTAAATCAATAATCTCATAGGGTGCAGCGATTGACGCAGAGGTCAAGGTGGCAATACTTAACGCAAGTAATGTTTTTGTCGTTTTAAATTTCATTAATTCTCTCTTTCGCAAACTATGTCAGTGTATTTCACTACTAAATAACAGCATCGGGCTGTGCTTCAGGCTTAGCGTCTTGAAAAGTATCCAGTGTTAAACAGTGCTGTTCGATCTCCACAAGTCGTGGAAAATCCGATAAATCCACCTCGAATCGTCGAGCATTGTACATTTGTGACACCAAAAACACATCAGCCAATGTTAATTCTTCGCCAAAACAAAAAGGCCCCTGCGTTTTGTATTCTGCTAACGTCTCTTCAAGAGCCGCAAATCCTTTTAGAATCCAATGCGCGTACCATGTCGTTTTTTGCTCATCACTTACTTGTAACTCGCCCTTCAGATACTGCAACACTCGCAAGTTATCTAGGGGGTGAATATCGCAAGCAATGACTTGGCATACACTTCTGACTTTAGCCTTTAGGAAAGGTTCACTGGGAAGTAATTTAGGTCCATCATAGGCCTCATCTATGTACTCACAGATAGCCATTGATTGGCTCAAGAGCTTGCCATTATCGTCTAATAACGGCACTAACTCTTGAGGATTTTTTTCAGCATATTCAGGGTTATGTTGCTCGCCACCATCTTTAACCAAATGAATTGGTATAATGGAATACGATAAGCGTTTGATATTTAACGCAGCACGGACACGATAAGCCGCTGTAGATCGCCAATAACTATACAGCTTCAACATAACCCTCTCCTTTTATTTTATGCTTCGTACTTTTCAACAACTTGGTTGATCTGACCGAAGATGCTTTGATTGTTTTCATCAAACATTTCGATAGTAACGCGATCACCAAACTGCATGAACGGTGTTGTTGGCTTACCGTCAGCAATAATTTCAAGCATACGAACTTCCGCTAGGCATGAAGAACCTACTGAGCGGTCTTTGTTCGAAATCGTGCCAGAACCGACAATCGTACCTGCTGACAAAGGACGTGTTTTAGCGGCATGAGCGACTAACGTTGGGAAGTCAAATACCATGTCCACGCCACAGTCAGGATGGCCTAGCTCTTTATCGTTTAAGTGAGTAATTAACGGTAAGAATACTTTTTTACCATCCCACTTGTCGCCTAACTCGTCTGGAGTTACTGCAACTGGTGAGAACGCTGACGATGGCTTCGCTTGGAAGAAACCAAAACCTTTCGCTAGTTCGCCTGGGATTAAGTTACGAAGTGACACATCGTTCACAGTCATCAACAAACGAATTTCTTTTTCTGCTTGCTCAGCTGACGCGCCCATTGGCACGTCGCCAGTTATAACCGCAACTTCCGCTTCCATGTCGATACCATACTCTTCGCTAGCCATCTTGATGTTTTCACGAGGGCCTAAGAACGTATCGCTGCCACCCTGATACATCAATGGGTCAGTCCAGAAAGTCTCTGGCATCTCAGCATTGCGCGCCTTACGCACCAACTCAACGTGGTTCACGTAAGCGCTGCCGTCAGCCCACTGGAAAGCGCGTGGAAGTGGTGACTCACAAGCATCTTGGTCAAAATCCATAACGTCTGAAATTTGACCTTCGTTTAATTCTTGATAAGTCTTTTCAAGCTTTGGCTTGAAAGCATCCCAATCGTCTAGGGCTGCTTGTAAAGTTTTAACGTAGTCGACTTTAGTTGCTTTCGTAAGATCGTTACTTACTACAACCAATTGACCGTCACGAGAACCATCTCTTAAAGTAGCTAATTTCATTATCTACATCCTAATTCTTTATTAATTCTGTTACTGATACCATCAGATATGGCACCAACAACACTAAATTCAACCGCTTAGGCCGTCATTATTTATTTGGCCTAGTTCGCTAATAACGTGAATTTTTGGGCTCTGACGCGGCATTTTTTACGCGCAGTTCACGATAGTATATTCAATACGTGAGTGCACGAGCATAAAAAATAACAAAGTCAGAGCTTAAAAAGGCCGTTATTTACGCTCTATTCAGAGGCTTTCCAACTATTACAATAGTCCGGATTTTCCACCCCGGCCATCGCATCACCAACTTCCAACGCATCACGCGTATCGAGCATCACCGCCACTTCATCCGTTTCTTTCTTAACATGCTTGCGCCCTGCTTCGAAAGCTTTTGGGTGTGGGCCATGAGTAAAGCCTGATGGATGGAAAGTCACCATGCCTGCATCGATGTTATCTCGGCTGAAGAAGTCCCCAGCGTGATAGAACAAGACTTCATCAAAGTCGTCGTTATTGTGATAGAACGGTACTTTCAAGGCACCAGGGTCCGACTCAATCGGTCTTGGCACAAAAGTACACACCACAAAACGACCAGCGACAAACGTCGTGTGCGCCGATGGCGGCAAGTGGTAGCGGTGTGACATCAACGGGCGAATATCACGCCAGTTGATTCGAACTACCGACAAATCACCATGCCAACCGATCGCATCTAGTGGCGAATAGTTATACTGCACGCGCGACAGCTGTCCACGACGCTTAATCTCAACCGCCCAAAGGGTATCGTCTTGTTGTGCTTTAAACTTGTCATTAATACTCGGCACATCTAACATCGCAGGGTCAAAAATCGCCTGAGGGCCAACCAAACCTTTCTCAGGTAATTGGTAGCTATCGTTAGTCGCTTCGATTAACAACATCGTCATAGGCTCTTGTGGCTCGATACGCCACATAGTGCCGCGAGGAACAACCACATAGTCACCCTCACGAATTTCCATATGACCATAATCACAGAACAAGTCGCCTTGGCCTTTGTGAATGAAGAAAAGCTCATCACCATCGCCATTGCGGGCCAAGTTCATCATCGCTTCATTACAGTTCCAAATACGGAAACGGCAATGGGCGTTGTATAGCAAGCTCTCAGCGCCCCAAGGCGAGTTGGAGTTTTTATCCAACTCGTTAAGGTCGAAAGCGCGTGGACGCAACGGGCCTTCCCACTTTTCCCACGCCGTTGGCGGGTTCTTGTGGTGAAAATGAGCCGTTGGGCCAAAGAAACCGCTTCGCCCCGCCTCACGCTCGTATGGTGCTTCTTCTGGAAAATCAGCGTGTGCTTGGCGAGAAATGGTTCCTTCCTTATGCGGGAAAGCAATCCATTTACGCATCTTAAATTACTCCACGTTTCTGTTGGTCTAGTTCGATAGACTCAAACAACGCCTTGAAGTTTCCTTCGCCGAAGCCTTGGTTACCTTTACGCTGAATGATTTCAAAGAAAATAGGGCCAATCACAGTGTTAGTGAAAATCTGAAGCAAGATACCTTCTTCGTGATCCAAAGAACCATCGATCAAGATGCGGTTTTTGCGTAATTTGTCTACATCTTCGTGATGCTCAGGAATACGCTTAGGAATCATGTCGTAATACGTTTCAGGCGTATCCATGAACTCCATGCCACCTTCACGCAACTTCTCAATCGTGCCATAGATATCATCAGTCGATAGCGCGATATGCTGAATACCTTCGCCATTGTACTCTTTCAAATACTCTTCGATCTGTGACTTATCGTCTGCTGATTCGTTGATTGGAATACGAAGCTTGTTACATGGCCCAGTCATCGCTTTTGAGAATAAGCCCGTTTGCTTACCTTCGATATCGAAATAACGGATTTCACGGAAGTTAGCGATGTTTTCATAGAATGTCGCCCACACGTCCATACCGCCACGCTTAACATTGTGCGTTAGATGGTCAAGAATTTGTAGACCCATGCCGCGTGGGAACTCTTCAACGCCGTCATAGAAGTTGAAGTCGTCTTGGTAGATATTGTTCTCTTTGCCCCATTTATCGACAAAATACAATACAGAACCACCAATACCGTAAACGCCTGGGTGAGCGCTGTGCTCTTCTCTGTCAAATGGCTTAGCACCTTGCTCAACCGCGTACTCATAGGCTTTCTGAGCATCTTCAACACGCCACGCCATAGCACACGCACATGGGCCATGCTGTTGGCTAAACTCGTTGAAGTAGCCGTCAGTTTCGCCGTTGATTAGGAAGTTGATGTCGCCTTGACGGTACAAGAACACTTCTTGTGATTTGTGCTTTGCAACTTCTGTGAAGCCTAAAAGTTCGAACAGCTCTTTTAGCTTTTGAATGCCTTCAGCGTTCGGTGCAGAATATTCAACAAACTCAAAACCGTCAGTTCCAAGTGGATTAAAAGTAGTATCAGTCATGTTATAAACTCCTCATTGTGAGGTGGAATTACGTTGCTTTTGATCCTGCTTCTCAGTTCTAGAGATATTCTCTTAGATAAGGTTAAACGAACTAATTACGCAGTTTTAACGACCAAAAGGCCAAATTAATTTTGAAAGTAGCTATTCCTACGCTTTGCTCCACTGAGCGCGTATTTGTGCCGCAACGATAAACGTTGGGATGAGTTGTTTATTTAATTTCAATAACATAAATATAAAATTTAAAGCAATTTCAAGGCTTTAACTATCCCTGTATTATGCAACAGCCCACGACATTTCACAATCTCGCGGGCTGCCAAATAAAGAATTTAAAGCCTAACTAGCCTTCTGTTCTTCCTTCGGCGGATAAAGTGGCTCACGTAAACCCAGGCGTTTCGCCTCTTTTACCATCCCCATCACATCACCGTTTGCTAGATCAAAAAGCTGTTTGAAGTCTTCAATCACGAAATATTTAGGCTGCATGATATCAATACGGTATGGCGTACGCAGCATTTCGATTGGATCGAAAGGTGCGCGAACGACTTCTGGATCTTCCAAGCTATGAGGTGTTTCGCCAATTGACGACAAGATACCACCACCATAAATACGATCGCCCTGCCCCGTATTAATTAAGCCAAACTCAACCGTAAACCAGTAAAGGCGAGCTAAATAAACACGGTCTTCTTTACTCGCTTCATAACCCAGCTTACCGTAAGCTGCTGTAAACTCAGCGAAATATGGGTTGGTTAGCATCGCTGTGTGGCCATAAATCTCATGGAACACATCAGGCTCTTGCAAATAATCCATCTCTTCACGAGTACGAATGAACGTTGCACAAGGGAATTTCTTATCCGCTAAAAGAGCAAAAAACTTATCGAAGTTAATTAATGCAGGAACCCATGCCACTTCCCAGCCCGTTTCTTTACGCAATACGCTAGAAACCTCTTCCAGCTGCGGAATACGATCATGCGGTAGATTAATTTTCTCAAGACCTTCGAAATACTCAGGGCAGGCACGACCTTCGATAAGCTTCTCCTGACGAGCCATTAACTCGCTCCAGATTTGATGCTCTTCGTCGGTGTAATGAATAAAACCATCTTCGTCCATCGGGCGTGCTTTATATTTTGTACCTTTTGCCATATACCTACCTAATTATTTCTGTTGTAACTACTTTTGGTTAATTACGCTTCTGTCTCTAACTTCACATTATAACGCAACTAAACATATTATCAGGTCTGATCCCTTTAGGTGTGACCTGACAGGCGCACACATTATTACAGTTCATGCCACAAAAACAAGTGTATTTACACCTAAACTCCAAACACTTTGAAAACAGCTTGAACTCTTTAGAATTTAGATATCTAATGAAGATGAATGCGCTGAACAGTAGAGTTGTAAAGACTTACAGCCGATATTAGGCTAGATATCTTACACTTCTTTACCCAAATATTTCGGCATTTAAGACATAATAGATTCAAGATTCACTTTTTAAGGATAAAACTTACACATGCGGGCTACAGCTAACCTCATCATAGCGTCCACTATCTCACTAATTTCCCTTACGTTTTCATCAAAAGTACAGGCTGTTAATAGCAGCGAACAATTAGCATTCTTAGCTGCTGAAAAGGCTTTCGCTCATGGCGACTTAACCAATTATCGTAAACTTAAAAAGTCGTTAAAGAACTATCCTTTATATCCCTACCTTGAGTATAAAGAATTGCTCAAAAAATTGGATATAAAGAACCGAGCAGAAATCGACAGCTTTATTGCTACTTACAGCGACTCACCGTTAGCTGACCAGTTGAAATACCAGTTTATCAACCAGTTAGCAGCTAAAAAGCAGTATGATTTACTGCAACAATATTACAACTATGGCGACAGAGCCAGCCTTGACTGCCAGATTCTCAATCATAAGCTTAAAAGCGGTAGTAGTATTAAAGAGTTATCCAGTGATATAGAAGATCTGTGGAGTGTTCCCAAGTCACAGCCTAAAGACTGTGATCCAGTGTTTAAGAAATGGATAGATTCTGGCGGAGTCGACCACAACATTGCTTACCACCGCTTTTACCGAACCGCCCACGAAGGCTCAATTGGTTTATTGAAGTATTTAGAGCGCTTTTTAGACCGCGATAAGCGTTACATCGTCGATCTCTGGGTTAAAGCCAAACAGAACCCTGGGGTGGTTAACCGTCGAAGCTTTTTCCCAGGCAAAGATCCAAACATGGAAGCACCGATATTGGTTTTCGCCATGAAGCGTTTAGCGTGGGGAGATCGCGATAAAGCTTACAAAGTATGGCACCACACCAAAAACCGTATTCCTTTAACCAAAGATCACGAGGATGAAGTTGAGCGTACTTTATTCTTAGCACTTGCTACTGAAAATAAGTCTAAGGCGCTTGATTGGCTGGATGACGGAAATCTCAATAAATATATTACTGATGACCTTGTTAACCATTGGAAGCTTGCCGTTCTGTTAAGAAACGAGCGATGGGAAAACGTTAAAGAGCTATATACTCTGCTCCCCCTTAATCAACAACAAAGTAACCAATGGCAATATTGGCACGCCATTGCGCAACAGAAACTTGGTAACACGAAAGAATCCTCTTTGACTTTAAAGTTATTGGCTGAAAAGCGCGATTATTATGGCTACCTTGCTGCGACTCGTTTGAAGCAACCTTTAAAACTTAACCATAAAGCAGCAACAATTCCTCCAGATACTTTCAAAAAAGTAGAAAATAGTGCCAACGTAAAGCGTGCTAAAGAGTTATTTGAGCTTGAACGCTATATCAATGCCAGTCGAGAATGGCGCAAACAACTGAAGCTGATGAATTCAAATGCTGAAATTCAGGCAGCCTCTAAAATTGCGCACTCATGGGGCTGGTATAACCAAGGAATTTTAACCATCGCAAAATCCGCCTACTGGGATGATACCGAGATTCGTTTCCCGACAGCGTTTAAAGACAGCTACATCAAAATGGCTAAGAAAGTAAATCTACCCCCACAATGGTTAATGGGTGTCTCACGCCAAGAAAGCGCCTATGGCCCACTTGCAGTATCACCTGCTGGAGCTTATGGCTTAATGCAGGTCATGCCCGCTACAGCGAAGGTCTATTCACGAAAATTCAATATACCTTATACCGGTCGTCGTGACTTACTAAAACCCCATATTAATATTGAAATGGGCAGCCGCTATCTCGAATTACGTTACGATCAGATGGGGAAGAACCCTATCTATGCCTCTGCGGCATACAACGCGGGTAAACATCGTATTGATCAATGGCTTCCTTTTGGTCGCCATCCCACAGAAATTTGGATAGAAAGTATTCCTTACACAGAAACCAGAGATTACATCAAGAAAGTCATGACGTATCGTGCCATTTATGCCTTAAAGCTAGGAGTTGATGACGATACTTTTGACTATATTTTAAGTACCGAAACAGGCGGTGCTCCGTAATCAACTACTTAGTAAGAACTTAAACGCCATGGTTTAAGTAGATCATACACAGACACTTGCATACAAAAAAGCCCAGCGATTGCTGGGCTTTTTGCTTAATACACATATTAAAAGTAGCGCTCGAAGGTTAATGATACATAATCATCATTTCTAAACGGATACAACAAACTTGCAGTTGGACCTTCGTCTTCATCCACGGAAAATAACCGTGCCTCAAGAATCATTTTCCAATCATCACCCAAACGTCGGCTAGCCTCTAGGTTCATAAAGCTTTGGCCATTAGCGTAAGAAAGTGCGAACAGGGCTTCTGTCGATGGAATATCATTCATCGCCAATCTGAAGCCTAGTACACCAACGTTCTGCTGTTGGTAACCACCTGGCAATGTTTCTCTCGAGTCATGTTGGTATTCAAGAATCATGCCTAAATCTGCACCGCTTTCTGTAACACCGAAGAAGGTGTATTCAAAACCACCCACTGCAGCCCAGTAACGATCTTCGTTGAAACCTGAGCGAGTCATCGCCTCAAGCTTCCACAGCCAAGCGCCTTTCGTCGCCTGTACATCTACGCTAGTTTGATCAATGGTCACGTACAAAGGTCTTAACTGAGGCTGTAAAGGATTAGCGGAATCAACCACAAACAAAGGTTCTCGGCTTGTTCCTGAAAAGTGTGACAAGCCAATGTCCCAATCACCAATCCATTTCGACCAGCGAATGGCGCCATCTAACCTTTGCTTTCCATCTTCGTCAGCGTAAATAGGATTGTTTTCATCTAAGGTCAGAGGAAAACGAAAGCGCCCTTCTTCACCGGCAAAAGTTCTTTCCCGCGAGCCTGGTAATAAAAATAACTCCAGTAACCCAAAGTCCTGCTCCGTTGAAAGCACAACCATCTGCTGCCCGAGCTTATCTTCCCCATCAATATTTTCAACGAAATCTGTCTGATTGATGATGTCTACCAAGTGCTGAGACTCTGCGACGCCCCAGAACACCTTACTCATACCAGCTTTAAGCTCCCATTCATCGCCAACATAGCGCACCATCAGCTCACGAATATCTGCATGTGTGCGCTCATCATCTAAGCTGTCCCAACGAAGAAATGGCTTGAATACCACACTCCAGTCAGAGTCTTCCCAACGGTGGTAGAACTCAGGCTCAATAGCTACTGAAAACTCTTCTTGGTCTTGCCCAAAGTCGCCTTCTTCAAAAAAGTAACGCCCTTCTCCCGATACCACTCCACTCCACTCTGCAGCGCTTAATCCACCGTGTGTAGAAAAAGCACTAAGAAGTAAAGTCGCTAAAATGATGTCCTTACATTTGATTGTCATTAAAATTCACATACCGTCTGGTCTGTTAGGTGGCATTATTGTAGGAAATAAGTACCGTAATTACTACCAGCAGAGCTTAAATTCTTAATTCGAAAATCTGAACCACTAGACAAATACCATGCATAGCATCGTGCATTTTTTAACCAATGTGATAATCTGGAATAAGATAAAGTAGTAAGAAAAACCTTACTACTAGGAGGAAATATGGCGCAGGCCATCACAGCAGAAAGAGGCCAATGGTACAAAAGACTGGATCTTGATGAGAACTTTGAAGTTGTGGCTATTGACCGCGATGAAGAATGTATTGAAATTCAATATTATAGCGGCGAAATCGAAGAGATTGATGAAGCCAGTTGGGAGCTACTAGAAATAGCTCCAGTTGCCCCACCCGATAACTGGTCAGGTGCTTTTGGTAGTGATAATAGAGTTGAATTTGAAGCCCAAGCTGATTCTCTAGAAACAGCACTCAATATGGTAGACAGCAGTAGCTAATCGATAAACCATTCACAGCCTCTCCCCCATTACTAATAGCTCCACTGGCTATTGAGACAGTTTTTATCCTTTAAATCATAGAGTTAAAGTGAATGGACATTCGCTAGTCAATTGGGTACATTCGAACCTTAAATCAGACTCACTGACAACAAAGTTACTTTAGGGAAGCCAGCTTGAAGACAGTAAAGCTCAGCCATCAATACAGCATCGCCTATACATTGGCCTTTGTGGCCGTATTGCTGGTGGTGAACTTTGCCTTTTACCGCTCCTTAGAGCAGTCTCATCAGAAGCAGCAGCAAAAGCTCTGCGACATGATCATTTCAAGTTTCACTCCTGGCATAGAGTACGGGCTGAGCTACGGAAATACTACCGACTTAGAGTCAACACTATTTCCTTTACGTAACAATCCCGAGATTGCTTTTGTGAGGGTTCTGGATAATCAAGGTACGGTAGTTTCACAAGTAGATAATCGCGGATTAATTGGTATTTCACAAAATATCGAGTTAAAAACAGTCGATCGTGATATTGTGCAAAACCTTAGCTCCAGTTTCCAAAGTAACTTCCCAAGCCAGCTGCTGGAAAACACAGCAAATGATCATCGACGTTTAGGCCAACTACAAATTGCAAGCACGCCTTACAAATACAGCCGTGCTTATGATGGTGTTTTACACCTGCTGCTAAACCTAGGCATCATCATCCCTCTTTCTTTATTCTGGGCATACTTAAGAATTCGCCAGACTCATCAATCAAAAGTTGTTAACAAGCTTGTTGAGCAGTTAAATAACTCTGAAAGTTACAAAGAATTTAGAGAAAGCTTAAAAACCTCTGAAGGCTCAAAGCTACTGAATGCCGTTGAACAACAGGTTATCAAAACACAAAACTTAAGACATAAGCTGAACATCCTCAAAACAGAAGTTCAAAAGGCTCGTCTCGATGCGAACACAGAATTGCACGAGTTTATTGGCTTCATCACACAGCAAAACTTCAACAGTTCCATCAACAACTTAATGATGTTTTATGAGGTAATCAAACAGCCTGTCGACCAAACACGTCAACTGGTATGGTGCCGCGATCTTTTATCGCAAACCGTGGTTGAACTGTCGAATCTCGCCAAAGAAAAGAATACTTTGATTCAAGAGTCCTTTAGCGGTAACCGCATGAGCTACCAAGTTCATGTAGATGACAAATCGTTCAAACAAATGCTACGTCTATTATTACAACAACTTATTGGTATTTGTGAGAATGAAACGCTGAATATTCATTTTGATTTACGCCAAGATTACCAAGACACAGCTAACCTCAGAATTTCATTCTCTTCTGAGTCTGAGGTATTTTTACAAGCACTGGAGCAACAAAGTCTGTTTCAGTTCAAAGAAGAACTGCCGGTTACGGTTCATAGCAATAACATACAACTTATTTCGGCAAAACATATCTTGAAGAAGTTTGGCGGCGAATACTTATATTTTAGCGATGAAATTCGCTTAGAAATGCCACTAAACACTATTAATCAAACAGAAAAAAAATCTCAACCCGAACGAATCAGATCACTCGGACTAAATTTAAAAGTCCTCGTTTACGATTCAGATCCGATCGACAAAATGGTCTTGATTGGGTATCTAACGAAGCTAGGAATTGATGTTGATAAAGCAACAACAAAGCAAGTTGTCTTGCAAAAACTTCGTCATGATTCTTACGATGCTATTTTAGTCAACTCAGACTTCATTCAAGATGATCCATCGTTTTCATTCAGTAACTTCTTGGAAGAGCGACAACAATTAGATAGCCAACCACACATTATCATCGTGAGTCATGACATCGGCATAGCTGAGTCGGAAGCATTTAACCAGCTTGAAACGGCTCAGTTCATCACTAAGCCCGTAGATCCTAAGAAGCTTGGAGAAGTATTAACTAGTCTGTAAACGCCCAAGACTAGTTTTAAAGTTCTCTTCAATGATACCTTGCGACGCATGCTCACCATGCTCGACGACTTTCTGCCCTCTGACCCAAACCGAAGCTATCGCGTCGTTTACAAACTGATGGTTAAAAATAAAGGCGTCCAATAACTGTTGCTGACTCTTGCCGACAAACGTCATCGAATTTAAATTTAACTCTACTAAGTTAGCTTTGTAACCAACACCAATCTGCCCAACTGGCTGTTGTAAACTTTGTGCACCACCCTGCGCCGCCTGCGTCCATAGCCAATGTCCTGTTGAGCTATTAGCGCCATCGACCAATACCGTTCTTGAATGCTCACGCAATCGCTGCTGGTATTCCAGCCAACGTAATTCTTCAATCGCATTCACAGAAATATGGCTATCGCTACCCACTGACCAACGGCCACCTTGCGCTTTGTAATCCAACACCGGGAAAAACCCATCGCCAAGATTCGCTTCGGTAGTCGTGCAAATCGACACCACCGCTTTCGATTCGGCAATCGACTTTACCTCACCGTCGGTTAAGTGCGTCGCATGAATTAAACACCACTTATCATCAGGGCTTAAATTGTCATACAACCATTCAACAGGGCGCTGACCATAGTGGGACACGCAATCATCAACTTCCTTAGTTTGCTCCGCAATATGAATATGAACTGGCGCTGTTTCGGAATGAGAACGTAACGCTTTAACCGCGAACTCAAGGTCGCTTTTGTCGACCGCGCGTAACGAGTGCGGCGCGATACCATAACTTTGATTATATTCAGAGGACAGTAAGTGAACCTGCTCTAACAAGTGTCCGTAATCATCCTGCGAGTGAATAAAGCGCTTCTGCCCATCGTTAGGAGCTTGTGCCCCAAAACCGCTGTAGCGATAGAAAACTGGCAATAACGTCACATCAATACCGCTGTTTTTGCCTGCTTCAAAAATCTGCATCGACATTTCCGCCGGATTCTCGTAAAAACTACCGCTCTTGTCATGATGCAGATAATGAAACTCGCCGACCGAGGTGTAACCCGCTTTTAACATCTGCATATAAAGCGCGCTGGCGATATGGTTCAGGTCTTCTGGCTCAATGTTTTCCACAAAGCCGTACATCGCCTTGCGCCATGTCCAGAAGCTATCTTTTGTGTCTCCACTGGTTTCACCCAAGCCGGCCATTGCCCACTGGAACGCATGAGAGTGGTTATTCACCATGCCAGGTA
>Ga0208203_1000412_pt1 | contig 19597 bp, 23 predicted proteins | sample DeeseametaMP2914_FD_184167 | JGI IMG/M metagenome (GOLD analysis project Ga0208203, IMG submission 184167) | Marine microbial communities from the Deep Atlantic Ocean - MP2914 (SPAdes) | ecosystem: Environmental > Aquatic > Marine > Oceanic | place: West of Santa Cruz de la Palma, Atlantic Ocean...
CTCCGGGAAATGCACTGAGAGGGCATCAAAGAAGCGGGTCAGCACGGGGTCACCGCCATTCCAGTGCCGTGGCACTGACGAGACATCAAAAGCGACTTTCCGCGGTTGGATTGGCACAGAACTCATAACTCCTCCAATGAAACAGGCTGTCTATAGGATGACATGCCCTGATATTATTTGGTTGAACAACCAAATGTCAACAAACAGGCTCGCGCCCCTCGAAAACGTAAAGTTGCATATGTGTAATCTGAAGGAGGGCTCGATCATGGAAGACAGGTAACAGAGCCCCTCTGAACCATTCCGCCATGCCGGAATTGTCCTGGGTAATTTCCAGCACCCACGCTCGGTAAGCTATTGAAAACAGGAACTAATGGCACAGAATCGCCATTCTCGAGCCCACTGGTTGACTGCCCCCCCCCAAGCCATTGGCACCGCCCGATAGTTGCCTGCTGCCTTGTTTGCTATGCACCATTGCTTAGATTCACCAATACTACTAACAAGCAACTCTCCGGTATCGCTGGTTACATCTGGCCTGAAGAGGGTTTGGCATTGGTTTTTGGCAGCAAATTACCGGGAAATCGATCCGGTACGAAAAGCTATGCCAAGACCTATACCAATCTTCCTGATTGAGGGAATTTTCTTGGACGACCACTGACTCTTCCAAAATCACATTTTTCGCTCAGCCACTGAATGGATACCGAACTTAAAGAAAAGCCAGGTTGAAACGCAGAAAGGACGATCTCCCATTTTTCCGCACACCCCCTAACAAAAAGTACCCAAGCATCGCTGGACTGATGCACAAGCGTGCCTACAGCTTGTTTGCGGCTTCTCGACAAACAATAGGTTGGTTACAGAAAAGCCTGTAAAGAATTGATGGATATGAAAGGATCGTAGTGAATTGAAACGGGCTTGGCTTGGGTAGCCAATGATACGGCAGACTCCGGCATCACACCTTAGCGCCCCCTGACCTTTGTATGTCGGTATTTGCCCGGTGACATTCCTGTCCAGCGGGTAAAGGCATGGATAAAACTGGCCGTTTCCGCGTAACCCAGGCGCTCTGCTACCGACTCCACAGTGAGTCCCGCCGTTTCCAGCAATTCAATGGCTACCCCTTCGCGAATCTCTTCCATCAATTCCCGGTAACCACTGCCCTGTTCGGCAAGACGCCGACGGAAGGTGCGCGTACTCATGCCGAACAGTGCCGCCGCTTCCGCAAGTGATGGCATGTCCGCCACCCGACCGATCAGCATGCTGCGCACTTGACTGGGAAAACCGGTCTGTCGACGTTGCCGGTCCAGCAAGGCCTCACACTGGCGCAGACAGAACTCTGCGGTGGCGGGGTTGGCCTTGGGAACGGCGCGCGAAAGCTGGCTCGGGTCCAGCACAATGCGATTATCCTCGCTACCGAGCACCAATCGACAGTTACTCAACGCCGGGGGCATGACCTTGAACGGCAAACTCTCCAGGGTAAGGTGGATCTCCTTGGGCGCCATCAACTCGTCGCCCATCATTTCCCGGCTGAGCAGCATAAAAATGACCAGATGCCGTTCCAGTACGAACTGTCTCAAGTGGGCAGGAATGTGGGAGACATCCATGGTGATTTCCGCCCGCCCAGCCTGTTCCCGAAAGGCAAATTTCACCAGCACGAAAGACAGCTGAGTAAAACGCAGTCCCACCTCGATGGCCGCCCTCACCGTGGGGCTACTGATAATGGCGAATGCCCAGATACCAAAGGTGGTGAGCTGATAGCGCAGCCCCGCCTCGATACCCAGGCCCGACGCCTCCGGAAGCAGGGTGACCAGGTTCTCAATCACCTGCAGCTCCTGGGCACCGGTGACCATGCATTCAGGGTCATCCAGCCGTTGTGCCGAGATCCCTGTGCCTTCCAGGCATTGCGCCACTGACAGTCCTTTCTCCCGGCCAAGGCTGACCATGAGATTGACGCTGGAAATTGAACGGGTACTGGTAAGGGTGTCCATCCTGCTATTTATGTCCATTTGGCCATAAATATCAATAACTGGCCTCGACGCGCATCAACACGCCCTCCCTGATCCCCTAGATTGAGGATTCACCCGGAGGACATCCCATGCGCAAGACGCTCATTCTGATACAGGAAAACCAGTTCAGCGACGCTCAAGTGGCGCTGTTGGAAAAACTCATCCGAAACCACTACCGCAATCATGTCAGCCGCGAGCGACTGTTAGTGATATGGAACCGGATCCCGGCAGGCCAGGCATTCACCAATTACCAGGATTCTCGCTCTTCACTGGTCACCATGGAGTGCCCCACCGGTTTCCCCCAGAAACAGAGAATTGCCTTCCTGAAAGCCGTCGAAAAAGACTGGCTCAAGATCAGTGGGCAGCACCCGGACGAGCTGATGCTGGCACTGGTAGAAGAAGCCCTGTTTGCCGACGTCTTTCAGGGCACCCAGAAACGCCTTGCCCTGCGGGGGCGACTGGCCTTCATGGCCAAGATCATCCGCACGGTGATCCATGCCAGCGTCAAGCGTATTCCCATCATTGTTAACCCGAATCTGTGAGGTCCCCATGCCGGTCTATAACATCGCCAGCCGCAAGCCACTGAGCTACGAAGCACGCCGCCGAACGGCAGACGCCATTGCCGATATCCATTGCGGCCTCACGGGCGCCCCCCCCGAGTTTGTGAACGTGATCTTCATGCACGGCCATGCCCTGAAAGGGGGTTACGACCTCAATGTGATCTGCAATGTGCGCAGCGGCGGCAACCGTAATGCCGAACTCACGGAAACGCTTCGTCGCAAGATTCTTGAAGGCGTGGCGGTCAGTGCCAATCTGGATCTGAACAAGGTGGAAGCGACATTGGTGGGCTTTCCCGCCAGCTGGGCCATGGAGGGCGGGGAGATTCTGCCTGAGCCCGGTGAAGAAGAAAGCTGGCTGGCACGCAGCCAGGCCTGAACGGAAGCCATTACCATGAATAACCCGTCGCCCATTTCAGTACAGCTCAAGGACCACGTCGCCACCATCCGCTTCCGGGCTGATGACGGCGGCTATATGACTGCGACGGTGGTCAATGGGCTGTACGATACGTTGCAGTCACTGCGCAGCCAGCCCGGCATCCGCGCAGTGATTGTGACCGGTGAACACCCGGGCCACTTCATTACCCACTATTCCCTTGCCGAGATTCATCGTGTGGCCGCCCCGACACTTGCGCTGAAGCCCTGGCTGCGAGAGGCCTTTCCCCTTGCCATTCGAGCCACCATGGCCTTGGCACGGCACTGGATACGCTGGGATCGCAAGGCACCCCATGAAAGCCGCACGAACCGCTGGTTGCGCGACACCCCTTTCGAAGGCGCCTTGCTCTATGCCCGCGCCAATCGTCTGATCCAGACCCTGCGACATTACCCCCTGCCCGTGATTGCCGCTATCGATGGCGATGCCCAGGGCTACGGCATGGAGCTGGCCCTGGCCTGCGATTTTCGCCTCATGACCCGGGGGACCTGCCGAATGGGCCAGATCGAAACCCTGGTGGGGCTGATCCCTGGCTCTGGTGGCATTCATCATCTGGTCAAGCTGGTGGGCCGCGCCAGCGCAACGAAACTCTGCCTGCTGGGGGAGCGCCTGGATGCAGACAGTGCCTGTCAGGCTGGACTGATTCATCAAACCTGCGACGCGGACAACCTGGAACACACCGCCAACCAGCTGGCTTTGCAGTTGGCTCAAAAAAGCCCGACCACACTATCCGCCATCAAGGCTTGCCTGCTCGACAGTGAAGCCACCTCGCTTGAGCTGGCGCTGGCGCGCAGTGAACCCCGCTTTATGGACGCGGCCTGCACGCCACAAGCACAGCACAGTTATGCACGCCAGCAGCAACACCTTGCCGGAGGCCATTCCTCCGCGCAGTACCTGGAACAGCAATCAACCGTGGATCAGAACGGAAACCCGTAATGGACTTTCCGCCCACAGAGAGTGAACCCTGGAGCACACGATGACCGTTTCCGCCCTTAACGCCCCTGATGCCAGCCAACTGGAGGCGCTTCTCGCCCGGCAAAAAAAGGCTTTTATGGACTCGCCCGCCCCCACACGGCAACAGCGAATTCAGCGCCTTGACCGGTTACACAATGCCTTGCTGGATCATCGCCAGGCGCTGGCCGACGCCATCAGCCAGGACTTCAGTGGCAGGTCCAGCGCCGAAACTGAGCTGGCCGAAATCATGCCGTTGCTGGAAGGCATTGCCTACTACCGCAAGCGTCTCAAACGGCTGATGAAACCACAGCGCCGCCATGCACCGCTCACAGTCATGCCGGCAAAAGTCGAAGTGCACTTCCAGCCCTTGGGGGTAGTGGGCATCGTGGTGCCATGGAATTTTCCGGTTTTTCTGGCGCTCTCACCCTTGATTGGTGCGCTGGCTGCGGGCAATCGAGTGATGCTCAAGTCCTCAGAGTTCGCCCCTGCCACCGGACGGCTGTTGCAGACCATTCTCGCCAACAACTTTTCCGCCGATGAAGTCTGTATGGTCGGCGGCGATGAGGACGTGGCCACTGCCTTTACCCAACTGCCTTTCGATCATCTGGTCTTCACCGGTTCAACCCAGGTAGGCCGTATTGTCATGCGCGCGGCAGCAGATAACCTCACACCGGTCACACTGGAACTGGGCGGGAAATCACCCGCTATTATCCACCCCGATTTTCCGGTGGCCGAGGCCGCTCGGCGCCTCGCCTTCGGCAAGTGTATGAACGCCGGGCAAATATGCGTGTCTCCCGATTATGTCCTGTGCCATGAGGATCAGGTGAGCGAGTTTGTCAGTGCCTTCAGTGCCGCCGTTGAAAAAGCCTACCCGACCCTGACCAGCAATCAGGACTACACGGCCATCATCTCCGAGCGGCAGAAACAGCGCCAGGAAGGCTATCTGGAAGACGCTCGCGCCAAAGGGGCAAGGGTGATCCCCATCAACCCGGCAGGGGAGGATGTCAGCGGTACCCGCAAGATGCCCATGACTCTGGTGCTGAATGCCACTGCGGACATGATGGTCATGCGTGAGGAGATATTTGGCCCCATTCTGCCGGTGCTGGGTTATCGGCATCTGGAGCAAGCCCTGCGCCAGGTGCGCCAACGATCACGGCCGCTGGCGTTGTATTACTTTGACTGGGACAAGAAACGGGCCAATCACATTCTGCAGCACACACATTCAGGTGGTGTCTGCATCAATGACACCCTGAGCCATGTGGCGGCAGATGATATTCCCTTTGGCGGCATCGGCGATTCCGGCATGGGCCATTATCACGGCAAGGAGGGATTCCTGACGTTCTCGAAGGCCAAGGGCGTGGTACGCAAGGGGCGTATCAATCTGGCTGCCATGGTGGCGCCGCCCTGGGGCAATGCCGTGTTCCGATTAATGATGGCGATTAATGCCCTGCGCTTTCGGCATATTAAATGATCAGCACCAGAACCGGGAGACGGCCTCCCGGTTCTTTTTTCATGCGAGCCCTACCCCTGGGGTTACTTATCATTTCTTTAATTTTTCTGGGATGGAAAAACTGCACGGCGAAAGCGATTAGTAAAAAAGCCGGAAAGCCGCCAATCAAATGCATTAATTCACAGGACTCATAACAAGATTCAGCTGCATTCAGATAGGTTGAAAAAATCAAAACACACATAGCCTATTTTAACATTAATTAACCGCTCCGTAAGGACGGCCACGATCAAGACACGCCGATAATACAAAGGTGCTGCATTGTCTTTTTAACTACAATCGCCATACACAAGAACAATTCACTACACAGATTATTATACTTTTTCTTTTTTCCCATACCCCCCTTCAAGAGAGGGAATAATTTCAAGCAGTTTATTTAAGCACGCCTCTGCTTTCTTTTTATTAACATCATGATCCGCATGTACCTCAAGTACCAAATCCCAAATCTGAGGCGCCAACGATGACATCGCGTTACGCAGAGCACCAACCACCTCACCCAGCTTGTTTCTAGCATTTTCATTCATCAGGGCAATAAAAAGGATGCATAGCAATAACCCCTTAGCCCAACCAGGGATCCTTGCAACTTGACCAGCAGCCTTATCAAGGACCTCAAGAGCAATTTTTAATGTCACTATCCCGACCATCAAGGAGTAGCAACCGTTTACTTTGATATTAAATTCTACTGCAGCAGCACGAGAATAATCTCTAAGCAGGGTTACCGCCTCCATGGAAATCACAGCCCCACCCATTGCAGAGATATCCTTATCGCGACTTAGAATTCCTTTCGCCGCCAACGTGTCCGCGAGTGCCAGATAATCAGCATCCTTAGGATCACGCCCCTTCCGGTACTTTTCGACATGGATAGGATCGGGCTCCTCTACACGCAAGATCGCCCGGTACTCTTCCCATAGCCGAGCAAGTACGACTCCATCAATTTTTCTTTTCTTTGCCACTTCCGGTATTTTTTCTTGAACTTCCTCGATAGCATAAGGCGGCACACATGCAACAAGGGTTCCTGCAACTGAAGATTCTAGCAAACTTGTTTTTGCTGACGGGGAGGTTCTTTTGGACGCCATCCAAATTAAATCACCCAGAATTATATTGGCATCAACCACTACAACAACCTGGACGACCGCACCAATTAGGTCTGTCATTCCTCTAAGTCTATCTATTGTGACTCGTAATTCAGCAAGCTTTTCAGAACTAACCCTAATATCCTCAGCATTGGGCTTTTCTCTCATGCACATTCCTTACTTTCTTTTTAACAAATCCAAACTTTCAATACATACCAGAAAAAATAGCCTCCTTTCCCTTATCCTTACTTAACGAAACATCTTTTTAATTTCTTTCTCGAAGTTTTTTATAGCCTTCTCGGCTTTTCTCCCACCATCTCCATCAAAATTAATCGTAGCAGAACAATTATGGCACGTTATACCACGCCCACTAGACATGTTACCTAAGGCAACCTTTAGCTTGGTTTTGCAGTTCGGGCACTGAATATCCACTTTAAACATGATCATCTCCTGATCGACAGCTTAAAGAGGCGGCCAGATATTTGACCGCCTTATCGGTCATTTTTTCCGAGGAATCCGCTCAACCACCGTCGTTGCAGGACGTCGCCGAGCCTCTTTCACGGGAATAAACTGACCAGTTCGGGCATCTCGCCCTACGGGGTAGGTTTTTGATTTAGCCATGGTTAGTACCTCTTATAAAAGATGATATTCCCCACTAGACGAAGGGAAATGCCATTGGCGAGGCTGGAAATCCAGCACATCAATTCACGACCCCGCTTGCCACCTGGATCCAGGATCCATATAGTCTGCGGTCACACCTTGAAGCAAAGCTCTATCGAGTTTGGTGGTGCAGGCCTAATACAGTTGCAGCTGTATTAGGCCCTTTCACTTCAGAGCTGATCGTTTTTTGTTCGCCACCCCCAATATACGGTATCCACACTCGCAAACAAGCACTACATCTTGTGGAAATCCTGTGGATAACTGTACAGAAGGGCAGCAACCCTCCTTCGCAACGTATTTTTTCCTGGCAAAATCGCATCCCACTCAACTCTGCATTACTGGCTAGCCATGCGAGCCTCACGCCAGAGATAACCTTTGACAACATTTTGTTGACCGCAAGAAGCGCCTTCTGAAGGGGTGATGCAATGCTAGGTAGGGGGCTTGATATCTTCTTCTGTCTATCACTTGTTTTTCCTGTGGCAGAACACCACAAAGACAAGGTGGGATTACCCACTGGGCCACATTAAACGAGACAATAAATGAAATATATTTACAACCTCAGCCGTTTACGCATTAAAAACCATATTGGGCAAGCACCATACCCGTACCGACTTCATGCCCTGCAACAGCCTTAAAAAAAACAGCCAAAATAAAAAGCAGTAACAATATTGCAGGAGTTAACGCCCAAACCCACGCATAACCACGCGCCTGCCCAAACACATGCCTCCTATTAGAACGAATAAAGTCACCAAGGGACTCCTCAATTTCTTCTTTAACCAAAATCGCAGAGTAATTACTCTCTATCGCTCTTTGGATAAGAACAGCTGCACTATCAAAATTGGACCTAAGACTTCTATACGAAACAAACAGCCACAACCAAGCAACAACAGAAACACAAAACAAAAGCATGAAAGACTCTAATGTAAAGAATCCTTTAACCCCAACCGCACCGATACCATTAATAAAAAACAAACTAATCAACGAAGTAAGAAGCAAAATCGCTGCTCCTTGAAAAGCACTAACGAACTGCCTGGAATATTCTGAAAACCTCTCAGCATAATCAAAAACAAGGTCGGCAACTTTGTTTTTTACCTCAATGTATTGCTGAACATTCTTTTTTAAATATATCTCATAGTTTGATCTTACTGCCGCCCACAACCTACCATCCGTACAGAGCCTCCCCTTGTCACCCGACTCCAGCGATATCACATTACGAAGAAGCCCCAGCTTGTCAGAAACACCCCCCTCGCAATATGTCCACTCAAAAATTTTACGAGCATGATCATACTCAATATAAAAATCATTCAAAGGCACAAGATCTTCTTTAACTAACTTGTACCCTTGAACTTCATAACTAATTAACCCATCTCCTCTAACATCAAAACGATCACACACATAGCCCAAGAACAAAAATTTGAAAATTTCGTCAAAAACACTCTTAATCTTTTTTGATTTGGGAAATTCTAGAAAATAAAAATCTAGAGGACAGGCCAACCCAATGGGCAATGAAATCTGACAATTATCATCTCTTCCTTGCAAGACGTCCTTTCTTATCCAAGCAGGCCTCTCGCCCTTTATACTCGGACCTATAGTTAAAGATTCAGTCCTGCAATAAGCTTCACTTTCATCAGATTCAATCCAAATTTTCTCTGAACAAACACGACCAAAATCTTCAAGAAAGGGCAGCGGACCCTCTTCGTTCAGATACATTTCAAGGGCTGCCAAACTATATAAGTTAGCCCTCCCCTCACTTGGATTTTTAATTGCTACCCAAGTAAGAGTAATTAAGTCTATATCGCCACCATGTTCATCTAAAACATCAACGACACTATCTACGCGATGAGCATAATCTATCGCATATGGAGTCCCATCAAGATCAAGGGATACATCTAAACGGTCACCTCCCCTGGCATCTGGAAGCGCATTAATGATTTCGGAAATACCTACCGATTTTCCAGCGTCTATCTCAAAAATAGCTTTTGCATAACCAAGAGACTCCACAGCTAAAATGCAATTACAATGAGGAATCTCTCCAACTATTAATCCAGAAAGAAAGTTCAAGGCTTTCGCACCTTCTCTTCAAACTTAGAAAACCCTTCAGGAGAGTCGATAACAACCAACTTCTTACCTTGCTGCGTTTTTTCTGACCATATTTGGTCAGACAGATTCTCCAATCCTGCCTCCACCATAATATCCACAAAATCATTTAGTTTCATTTTTCTTCTTCGCATAGATACCGCAGATGGCTCAACACTAAAGTGTGTGTCAAACCCTTTTTTTTCAGGCAACCTCTTTAGTTTATCGATCAGCCCCGGAATCTCTTTTCTTAGCCCATCATTTATCGGATCGTATGATTCAAGCAAATCATCAATATAATCATTGAAGCGAATAGATCCCGCCGTCCTAAACCTGCATATTACAGAATTTATTAAAGACGTATGATCTTGTGGGTAGTCCTTCTTTAGCGCCCTATTAAGGGTCTTCTCAATCTCACTAGCTGCTGCTTGAGTGTTATAATGATCGTCTTTCTCTTCAATTAGCTCTAAAAAATCATGCCACCAGTAGACTGAAATTCGGGAACCCGAATCGACAACGGCAACATCCTGAACCTCCCCCTCATCGTTAAAGGAAACTCGGACAGCTTTATACAGCCGTTCACGAACCGCCAATCCAATTCTCTTCTGGAAATCTTCCTCGTCTAGAAATTCTTTATGGTCTACCTTCACGCCAAGGTAGACAAAATCACCACCTTCTTTGTAAGTCCATTGCAAGAAGCTTCCCTTTTTAAGGTGGGTACCTTCACCTCTACTCAGATTGCGTACTCTTTTCTCAGTAGCTACTTCTATGCGCAGAAGCCTAGCAGCCAACGCCTCATCTAAAGGATCAACTCCCTTTTTTTTATGAATCTCCTTAACGAGAGTGTGAAATTCAGAGGTGGGGCTACCTATTTTGAATTTTCTCTTGTGTGTTTCTGATCGGATATCGGTTAGAAGATTATCCAGATATACCCCCAAATCTTCCTCTGTACCGCCTAAATCGACTTTTTCAATGGAGCCCTCTTCGATATCCAACTTATATAAGCTAGGCCTATGATCTAGACTTTCATTCCCACTAATCTCAGCAACAGTGATCTTGCTCATTAAATCTTCCCCTACATGTTACCGGTCTCAACCCTGAGTTTTTATCCTCGGAAGACTGCCACAACACTCGCTAATACAAAAGGCACAATGCCTCCGCCAAGTTTAGTTCCATTTTTTTTCAAACACATATCACCTCCATGAAGCCAGGAAGGAATGGCCTTCCTGATCCCATCTCATGGAGGTTTCATGATCATTCAATGTCCGTCCTGCCGCTCAATCCGGGTCGTCGCCTTGCAGAATGGCCGTAAGCTTGGCGGTTCTGTCGGCACGGTTGCTGGTGCAGCCAGCGGCGTTGCCATGGCGACTAGCGGAGCTCGCGTCGGTGCAACCGTCGGCATGGCGTTTGGGCCTGCTGGATCAGCTATTGGCGGCATCGCCGGTGCCGTGCTTGGCGGCCTGGCCGGAGGAGTCGCTGGCGGTGAAGCTGGGGCGGCCTTGGGCTCCAGGCTCGACGATACCTATCTCGACAACTTGGAATGCCTTGATTGCGAGCACAGCTTTCGCCTGGATTCCGAGTAACCCCTTCTCTTACCCCTTTCTCTCACCCTAGAAGCCCGCCTTGTGCGGGCTTCTTTATGCCGTTTTGGAGGCCTGAATGGATATTCCCACTTTCGTAAAGAACGAGCAGGGCCTGTACCACGTACAGGGCTGCGTAAAGCCTGAGGAGATCGTCAGCACTGCTGCCACCATCCTGCTTGATGAGCTCACCGACCGGGAATCGCTGACCGCGCCTACTGATGTCGCCCAGTTCCTGCAGCTGGCTCTGGCCCAGGAGAAGAACGAGGTCTTCTCGGCCATCTTCCTTAACAACAAACACAAGGTGCTCACTTTCGAGACCTTGTTCAACGGCACCATTGATAGCTCTGCTGTTTACCCCCGTGTGGTGGTGCAACGTGCTCTGGAGTGCAATGCCGCTGCCGTCATCTTCGCCCACAACCATCCATCTGGTTGTAGCGAGCCCTCTAATGCCGACCGGCAGATCACCAAACGCCTCACCGATGCCCTCGCACTGATCGATGTACGGGTACTGGACCACTTTGTAGTGTCCCGTTCTGGCTACGTCAGCTTGGCCGAGCGCGGCTGGCTCTAACCCTGCCCTATTGGGCATACCGTCTTATTACAGGAGATTCACCATGGCACATCTTGTCGAAAACATGGCCTATGTGGGCCGTACACCCTGGCACGGGCTGGGTAACCAGCTGGCCACTCAGCAACCGCTGGAAGTCTGGATGCGGGAAGCCGGCATGGATTGGGAGATCCGTGAGACCCCGGTTCGCTTTATCAGTAGCGAGGCTGGCGCTCTCGGGCAGATCTCCTCCTTCCCGGATCAGAAGGTGCTATTCCGTTCTGACAATCAGGAGCCCCTGTCCGTAGTGAGCAACCGCTTCAAGGTGGTTCAGCCCCGAGAGGTGCTGGAGTTCTACCGGGATCTCACCGAGCAATCCGGCTTTGAGCTGGAAACGGCAGGCGTGCTTAAAGGTGGCCGCAAGTTGTGGGCACTGGCGCGCACCGGGCAGTCCGGCACGCTGGCGGGCAATGACCAGACCAACGGCTACGTGCTGTTGGCCACGGCCTGTGATGGCACCCTGGCTACCACGGCGCAGTTCACCAGTATTCGGGTAGTGTGCAATAACACCCTCGCGGTCGCGCTTAATGGCAATACCCATGCGGTGAAGGTGCGCCACAGCACCACCTTTGATCCGCAAGCGGTGAAACAGCAGCTGGGGATTTCGGTCTCTGCCTGGGATGACTTCATGTACCGCCTGAAAGCCCTGAGCGAACGCCGCATCACCCGCAAGACCGCCGAGAAGGTCATGCAGACCATTTTCACAGATACCGGCTATCAGCCACCGGGTATGCCGTTGAAGGCCAACGAACAGGCCATGAAGAAAGCCATGGCCCTGTATGAGGGTGGCGGTCGTGGGTCTGAGCTGGCGTCTGCCAAGAACACGGCCTATGGCCTGCTTAATGCGGTCACCGAGTTCGTGGACCATGAACGCCGCGCTCGCAGTACAGACAACCGGCTGGACTCAGCCTGGTTCGGCAAGGGTGCGCAGATCAAGCAACGGGCTCTGGAGCAAACCTCCCTGCTGGTCGCCTGATCCCGCCTGACCGCTTACCCCTCCCTTCTCGCTACTTCCTTTTAAAAGACAACTGGAGAACCCCATGAATCTGAAATGGCTCTACCGCCTGTTGGCGGTATGGGACTGTCGCCCTATGCCTGCTGAACTGTCAGCAGTGTGGGGCGCGTTCCTGCATGAAGGCCTGATGTGCCATCCCGGCGATCCGGGTCGGACTCGCCGCATCCTGGAGACCTGGGACAGTGGCTGCATCGAGTTGATCATCGCCACCTGTGAGTACCTGGACCCGCTCTGGCAGACGGTCTCTCACATCTGGTTCGAACCCCGTGGTCGCCCTGGCGTCTTCGAGTACGAAGTAGTCAGCGAGCTGGGCGAGTGGCTGGGTGAGCAATTACTGACTCACGGCCACCTGCCCAGCAATATAGAGGCCGAGCGTTACATCGAGGCGCTGGTGAATGACTTCTTCGAGATTGGCGAGGAAGGCCCTTCCTCTTCAAGTCGCGCCGCATGATGCCATTTGGATATCACTCACATTCATCTCTCATTCCTTACCCCTAGCCCCGGCCTCTGTGTCGGGGTTTTCTTTGTCTGGAGCTTTCTCATGGCACAACCGAAAAGCACTACATCCGGCCAGCGCCCTGCACTGCGCCTGGTGTCCACCAAACGCATGAACCGCGAAGACTGGCTGAAGATCCGCAAGCAGGGCATCGGTGCCAGTGATGCCGCTGCGGCGGTAGGCATCAGCCCGTACCAGTCCCCACTAGAACTGTGGATGATCAAGACCGGACGGGATGGTCTGTTACCCGCCCCTGATCCCGATGACATTCAATCCCCCCTGTACTGGGGCACCCTGCTGGAGCCGAAGGTGGCCGAGGCTTACGCCAAGATCACCGGCAACAAGGTTCGGCGCGTGAATGCCGTGCTGCAGCACCCGGATGACGACAAGCCCTGGATGCTCGCCAACCTGGATTACGCTGTCGTCGGTAATGACGATGTTCAGATACTCGAATGTAAGACCACCGGACAGTACGGCGCCAAGCTGTGGGCGGACGGGGTTCCCGAGTACATCCAGTGCCAGGTGCAGCATCAGCTGGCCGTCACCGGCAAACAGGCTGCCGATGTGGCCGTGCTGATCTGTGGGCAAGAGTTGCAGATTCACCGTATCAAGCGGGACGAAGCGCTGATTGCTCACCTGTGCGAGCTGGAGCGGGAGTTCTGGCAACTGGTCGAAACAGACACCCCTCCGGACCCGGATGGCTCCGACTCTGCCGGGAACGCCCTGCAAGCCCTCTACCCCCAGGACAAAGGGGAAACCGTGGACCTCACGGATAACCCCGCCATGGAAGGCGACTTCAATGAGCTGCTGGATCTGCGTGACACCCTGGGTCGACTGACCGAGCGGGAATCCACCCTCAAGCAACGTATCCAGCAGACCATGGGGCTGGCCAGCAAGGCCACCTTCACCGAGGGCTCTGTGACCTGGAAGCGCAGCAAGGACTCCACCAGCCTGGATAGCAAAGCCCTACTTCAGGATCAGCCTGATTTGATCAAGCACTACCCCAAGCACAAGGCGGGCAGTCGCCGGTTCCTGGTGCGCCCCAACCCCTAACCCAAACCTCAAGCGGCATAACAGCCGGGCCAAGCCCGGCTGTGTGTCTGTGCCTGCTATCAGGAGAACCTCATGATCAAAGGACTCGCCATTACCCCACCCGTGATCGGCCGTATCAGTATTGGCCGCGTGGTGGAGAAGAACGGCAAGCGTATGCCGGAGAAAGACGATCAGTTCACCATCACCACCCAGATCCAGACCAGGGAGGGTTGGCTCCCTCACCCGCTCGATGAGGCCCTGCGTAAGGAAACCCAAGGCAGCAAGCTGCGTAGCATTCCCATTACCCTGCCCTTCAATGACCCAGACCTGAACTTGAGGGCTGAATACACCTTCTTCGAGCGCAAAAGTGGCAGACCGCTGTGTGCCGGAGACGGAGAGACATGCCGACGTCATACCGACAAAGGCCTGGAATCCCTGCCCTGCCCTTCACCGGATTTATGTGACTACGGCAGCCATGGGCTGTGCAAACCTTACGGGCGGCTTTATGTGCGGATCGGGGAGGAAGATGAACTCGGCTGCTTCGTATTCCGCACCACCGGCTACAACAGTATTCGCACCTTGGCCGCACGGCTGCGTTACTTCCACGCTATCAGTGGCGGCAACCTGGCCACACTGCCCTTAGAGCTGAAACTCAGAGGCAAGAGCACCACCCAAAGCCACCGGGCACCGATCTACTACGTGGATCTGACCTTGCGAGCAGAGCAATCCATGAAGGAGGCTGTCACCCATGCACGGGAAGAAGCGAAGGGGCGTGAGAGTCTGGGGATCAGCCAGTCCGAGTTGGATAAGGTCGCTCAGGCGGGGCTGATGAATGCGCAGTTCGAGTATGCGGAGGACGAGGGGCTGCAGGTAATAGATGAGTTCGCTCATGGGGAACAGAAGAACCCGGCAACCCAACAACCCTCTCAGGCGCTGAGGCAAAAATTAAGCGAGAAACAAGGCTAGCCAAGCATGGCGAGCAGACCTGCTCGGCGCTCTTTCGACAACCCCCGGTAGCGCTTGACCAAGGTGGCCTCTTCTTCGGAGTTCACCTGTGCACCATAGCGCTCAACAGGGTCAGCAATGCTATCTGGCTCCAGACCACAAACCAGCCGATCCAGCGATACTCCAAGCACCTCTCTCAACGCAGGCAAAAGCGCGAACCGAGGCTTCTCTCGACCACTTTCCCACGCAGAAACCGATGCCTTGGTGACGTGAAGCATCTCGGCAAGCTGTTCCTGTGTTAACCCCAGCTGCTTTCGCGCAGACCTTAACCGCTCAGGAAACCCTGACATGCAGGACCTCACAACAAAAGTGAAGTCACCAAACTACGGCCAAGCCTAACACCTGTCGTATGGCATTTCTTGACTATAGATATTCAGATTAACCATACTTCATGGTTTGGCATTGCCTGACCATTAGACAAACCACCGCAAAAGGACTCAACAACAAGGAGTTAACCATGAGAAAAACAACTTTCGCTGCCGCCCTAATGGCCATCACTCTTTCCGGCTGCTCCGATCTCTCGGAGGTCATCGAAGTCGGCACCGCAACAAGACACACCGCATATGCCGCAATGAACCCCCAGTTCGTGACCATCAGAAGCCTCGTAGAGGAAGTGGAAATCCAGGAGGTCACAGTTAACCGGGGGGAATGCCGCGTCATCAAATACAACGGAAGAAGCCAGCTGCCCAAGACAATCAAATTTGGGAAAACAGCCAAGATCCAAGTCAACAATGACTGCGACGTTCTTGAGGCTGAAATCGAAACCGATCAAGGGGCTGGCACCTACAGCTTCGGCAGTTAACCCCCCCCAATACAGCGGCTCGACAGAGAGCCGCTGCCTACCTTTTACTCCCCCGCCAAACGATCCCTTTCTTCAATTCTCTCCAAAATCCAGGATTCCACCTCGTCAGACACCCACCCAGAGGCTCGCCCGCCCAACTGCACCGGCTTGGGGAAGGCACCCTCACTGGCCAACTTGTAGATGTACGAACGGCCCAACCCGGTGGTGTCCATGACTTCCTTCAAACGCATGATCTTCATGAGACTCTCCTTCAACTCATGAGATAGCGCTCGCCTGTATTTTTTTACTCACTCCTATCTCCGGCTGGTACCGAAGTGTCTGATCCCCATCCCATATTGCTTGGTCTTGGCTTTCGCCAAGTAGCTGATGCGGCTAAACAAACCCGCCACCTCAGCTTCCCCACCAGCTGAACCCACATTGACTCGGTATACGCAGCTGTAGGGGAAGTGAACCAATCCACTGCCCTCATCTGGCCCCAACCCGACGGCTCGTGACCACGCCTTCACAATGCGCTCGGCAAGGTTCTTCGCTGGCCTGTCCGCCAGCGAGTCTCGCGGCACGTCCGGATCAGGCATTGCAGCCCCTTCCCCCTTCGCAGAAGGCAGGCTCCCTAGCTGCCGGTAAGTATCCTTGTTAAAGAACAGGCAGACGTGGAAATGAGGTTGATCGCTGCTGTCCTGCTCTCGTACCCAGATATACCGGACAGCGGTGTCATGGACCCGCTTACCTTCGCTACGTCTACGATTAACGTCAGCTTTTACTTGTTCTCGCAACGAGCTGATAAATCGACCCATCACAAACTCCAGCTGAAAGGGATGACGCTCAGGCAGACGCAGATCGAGTCTCACAGCCAACGTTCGAGGGTGTTCAGACAATGACCAATCCAGGGTCTCTTTGAAGCGGTACAGGTATTCATGCACTAAAGGTCCATGCTGAAGCTGGACCTCATAGCCATGCCAGGAGCCTGTGTGGTGTAGGGAAAGATTGGTGTTAAGAGGGTGCCGGTTAATCATTAATTTCTCCTATGAGAATTGTTTGCTCATAGGAGATGCCTGTGTGTAACTTTCGACCGGCACCAAGGTGGATAAATAGCGCTGCCCGGCTTTAGGGAGCCGGACAGCTAATAATCCTGATTGGGTATCCCAGCCTTCAACAAGTGGGCTGGATGGAAAACCCTATATATCTATTACCGACAAGCCAATGCTGGCCAACGCCATGCACAATCAAGCTCTTATGATCATGAAAACTATCATTTTAAAATACCCAACCCCTTGTTTTTATTAAACTATAAATAATTTAATTATTCTTAAATTAGACATGCATTAGACATTAACTTGACGTTAATGCAACTTTATTGCTACTTTTTTTTCACTTAAATATTACTATGTAATAAAGATTGGAACAGGCCCATGATCACTCAAAATGATGAGATCGAGCTATCTCGACAAACATTCAGTCGCTGGCTAGCCAGAAACAATAGGGAGCAAATCTCTTGGCTGGCACGCTACCTGAACGAGAACAAAACAGCCCAACGATTACTCCTTAAACAAGTAGAAGGAATGCTAGAGGGATCAGGGCATCAGGTAGTTGTGGTTGAAAAATACGACGCGCTTGTTCTACGAATGGCAGAGCTTGATGTTCTTTGCGGGAGAGAAGGAGCCAAACTTACAGCGAGAATCAAGTCAGCCTGGAGTCAGCACAAATACAGGACAAAGCTACGGCTAACCGACTATAAGAACATCAATATGGTCCTCAGCATGAGGGCAATTAACAACTTGAAGAAACTGTCTGAGAGCATCAACAAACCCCAAAACAAGGTTATTGAAGATCTGATAGAGGAAAAGCTCGAGCTCTTATTGAACACAGGGCAAATACACCAGCCCCCTCCCCAACATCGGGAACTCCAAGTGAGCGTACCTGACCTCGCTTCGACAACACCTCCTGCGACACCATTGCCAGGAGAAGACCTTCATGAGAGTGAGACATCCCATGACAATGCGAGCACACCCGGAAAAATCTCTTCGGTATGAATGCTAGCTATGTCTCGTAGAACAACTGTATATGATCAGCCCACCGCTGCAGCCACTCACGGCACTCCGCCTCGTAGCTATGCAGGTCATAGGTTCCTTCAATACCCTTACGGGAGTGCCCCAACACCGCTTCAGCGACCTCGCTGGGGCAGCCCAATCGGGCCAAGCCAGTCCTGACGGTCCGCCGTAGGTCATGGGGTGACCAGTCAGGAATGGAAGTTAGCCAAAGCTGCGCAGCTGTGTAACTCCGTCCAGATTTCAGTTTTTCGGGGTTCTTCAGGTGCCATTTTGTCTCGGTTAGCGACTTTTGCTGGATTGGCTTCCTGGTGCGAGTTGACGGAAAAGGGTAATTATCCGTAGTCAGCTTCAGCTGACTCAGAAATTCGATGGCCTGTGTTGGCAACTGAACGTATCGCTCCGCTCCATTCTTTGAGTCCCTCAAATGCCAAGAACCTGCCTCCAGGTCGATATCCTTCCACTCAGCGTTACACACCTCCCCTGTCCGGCAACCAGTCCAAAGAGTGAACCGCATGACATTCTTCTGAGTGGTGGAGTAGCCCGAGCCCGGCAGCCAAGCCAGAACCGCCGCCAGCTCTTTGTCCGAAAGCACCCTCTTGCCCTTGTTCGGGCTCATACGGATCCTGGCAGTCTTCAAGCTGGCCTTGGCCAACCAGGCCGGGTTAGGGAAATCGTCAGGTAGACGCTCCAGCCCAATGGCGTACTCATAGGCAGCAATGAACTCCCGGAGCACATTCCCAGCTTGGACCCGCGCGCCTCGATCCAGGATCTCCTTGATCAGGTCGACCACATCCTTTCGCTTTACCTCCGCCGCTGGCTTATCGCCTAACACCCGGACAGCGTCATTATGGAGAGTACGTCGCACCTCCCACTGTCCTTTGGGCTTCCTGGCCCCAGGCATCCGTCTCTTCTCCCCGGTTCTCGGATCTGTCACCGTCCGATCCTCAATGACTTCCGTCAGATACTGCTCGACCAGATCTGTCACAGTATAAGCGGCCACGGCTTCGGCTTGCGCCTGTGCAGCCTTTGCCTCCTTTTCTGCCTGGAGCTGACGATCCCGTTCGGCTTTGGGACAAATCCCTTTGGCTCTGAGCTCCTTCATTTTGGAGACCTCAAGGCGGGCTTCTGCAAGCTTCACACCAGGGAAATTGCCGATCTTGACCTGAACCAGCTTGCCCGTCTCGGGGCTTCGGTAGCGATACGTGAAGGTTTTCAGACCCGAGGAACCGCAGGTAACTCGCAACCCGGCGTTCTCAGCCCCGTCGGTTTTGACCTTGTCTCCTGGCCGCATTGCCTCAATGGCACGGACCGATAGTTGCTTGCTTCCTTGTTTGCTATGCTCCATCGCTTTGATCCACCAACACTAACGCTTTCAAGCAAATCCCCGCATCGCAGGCCCCGTCTGGCCTACAGAGGATTTGGTATAGGTTTTTGGCAGTATACCACCTTCAAAACCACCTTTTCGAAGGAAAAACCAAAAACCTATACTAAAACCTATACTAATTTTGCGGATTTGGATGGATTTCCGTGGACACCCACGGACACTACCGGAAATCACATATTTCGCTAACTGTTTGAATATATAGCGAAATAAAAGGAAAAACAGGCTGAAACGCACATATGACGAACCCCAATTTATCCGCACACACACCTATGATGCAGCAATACCTGGCGATCAAGGCCGAGCACCCGGACCAGCTGGTGTTCTACCGCATGGGGGATTTTTACGAACTGTTCTTTGGCGATGCCCAG
>Ga0208203_1000414_pt1 | contig 19505 bp, 9 predicted proteins | sample DeeseametaMP2914_FD_184167 | JGI IMG/M metagenome (GOLD analysis project Ga0208203, IMG submission 184167) | Marine microbial communities from the Deep Atlantic Ocean - MP2914 (SPAdes) | ecosystem: Environmental > Aquatic > Marine > Oceanic | place: West of Santa Cruz de la Palma, Atlantic Ocean...
CACACTCTATATAAGGAGGGAGTGCTCGTTCCAGCAAAGGATCTGGATGCTCCGACAGAATCCGGTTCCAGAATCTCAGGCCGTTGAAGTTGGCCACCAGATCGGCAAACGAATACACCCCGGTCGTTTCTGCACCAAAATAAACAGATTCGGTCCATTCACCAAACAGAAAGGCATGCTTCAGTGGCAGCGTCATCCGCTCAGTTTCACGAAAATAACTGAATCCCTCGGTAAAAAAGTGCCCGAACTTATCCGTGCCGACAAAGTGCTCGCCCACACGAACAACCGACGCTACCCGCTCTGAAAGAACGAGTGTCGGTGAATGCGGCCAGGTAAAATCGCGATAGATGGAATCAGGCAGGGTCATGCGAATGCGATCTAAATCCGGGTGCTGCTCAGCAAAGGATTCGACCTGACCTACAATTGGCCGGGCCAGCAATACGCGAAAAGAGTCGTACAAGCGATCTACATCACAACGCGACTGCTTAGGCACACGCTGTACTTTGCGTGGTTTTAAATGCGGAGCATTTCGATTGGCGCGTTTCAGGGCGCGGTCTATTCGCTGTGCCACCTCGTCGTTGAGCGGCGAGCGGCTGTCTGCCATATCCACAGCAGGCAGCTGGCTGAAGTGATCAACCTCCGCTGCGCTCAGAGTAGACGGAATAAGTGTCGACAGCAGAAAGAATGAAATAAGTAGTCTGATCAAAACCCGATACACGCCGGTGAAAAACGCAGTTTTACACCGGCGCAGGCATCAGATCAAATCTCAGGCGTGACGACTTGCCTGAGCAAGGTCCAGAAGCTCCCTCAGAGCGACGGCGATCATCGGGAAGCTGGTCTGTTCGATGCTCTTAAGATCTTCAAGCATACGCCCCCAGCGCTCGACGAGAATATCCTGCTCTTTCTCCCAGTGTTCAATTGCAACATCAAGGTCGGTTTCGTCAGAGTGCCCCTTGAGAATGCCCACAGTGAGCGAACGCTGCTGCCAGTCAAGATCATCACGGAAGCTTTCACGTGCCATCGCTTCCCAGTGATTACTGGTCGGCAAATCATTGATCTGACGTAAGAACCAGTTCAGTGACAGGTGGTCGCCAACGCCAAAGTAAGCTTGAGTCACACGCTCAACCGGGCAATCAGACTGAGACGCAGCTTCGATGATCCCGAGAGAGGAGTACAGCTCACCGGCACCTGCCGTAAATGCAGCGAGGTCTTCGGGTACACCCTGCTCTTTCCGTTGGTCAAACTCCTGCTGCCATCGCTTGAGAGCATCACCTTTCAGAGTCGAGCTAAGGTTGTGAGCTATGTGTTGCACAGCAGTCCCGAAGCGATCGACTTCGCTGGCGATATCTACCGCAACACGACGATTGCGCAGGAACCAGCGCGTCGCGCGTCGTACCAGGCGCATCAGCTCAGCCATCATGTTTTCCTGAACCGCTGTTGGCACCTTGTAGTCGAGCGCGCTGATCTCGCGCCAATGGTCATGCAGGGAGAAAGTATCCCGAGCTGTCACATAGGCCCGGGCGATATCGACGATCGAGGCACCAGTAGAGTCTCCCAGGCGATTCACAAAGGTAATGCCCATGTGATTAATCATGTCATTGGCCAGCTGAGTCGCAATAATCTCTTTACGTAGCCGGTGATTATTAATGGCTTCAGAGAATTTCTTATTCAACGCCGCTGGGAATGCCGTCGATAGAATCTTCGAAATATAGTCATCTGACGTAATTTTCGAGGCGTTTAAACGCTCTTTCATATCCGCTTTGGTATACGAAATCAGAACGGCCAGTTCAGGCTTTGTCAGCCCCGTATTATCGTTGCGGCGATCCTGTAATTCTTCTTCATCCGGCAAAAATTCGAGTGAGCGATTCAGCTTACCCTGCTGCTCATAGTCTTTCATCAGACGGATGTATTCGTCGAGACGCTCTCGGCAATCACGGTAGGCAAGTGCGATTGCCTGGGTCTGGTGATAATTGTTATTCAGAACCAGATCCGCAACCGGGTCGGTTTGCTCCAGGAAGACCTGATTACGCTGTTTACGGGTGAGATCACCATTATCCATGATCTCGTTGAGCATAATCTTAATATTTACTTCATGGTCAGAGCAGTCAACGCCACCCGCGTTGTCGATAAAGTCTGTATACGACGCGCCGCCATTAAGACCAAACTCAATACGGCCAAGTTGAGTGACACCGAGGTTCCCGCCCTCACCGATAACTTTCGCACGGACATCTTTCCCGTTAATTCTGAGTGCATCATTGGCCTTGTCACCAACGTCAGAATCCAGCTCGGACGATGCTTTGATATAGGTGCCAATACCACCGTTCCAGATCAGATCAACTTCGGCCTTAAGAGCTGCTTTAATCAACTCATTCGGCGCAAGCTTGCTCTCACTGATGCCGAAACGTTTCTTCATTTCTGGGGTAATGTCGATACTTTTTGCCGAACGCAAGAATATACCGCCACCTTTAGAAATTAATGACTTGTCATAGTCTTCCCAGCTTGATCGTGGCAGTTCAAACAGCCGCTTACGCTCTTTAAAGCTGGAAGCAGAATCAGGCTCAGGATCGATAAAGATATGCATGTGGTTGAAGGCTGCGACCAGCTGAATATGCTCAGACAGCAACATGCCATTGCCAAATACGTCGCCCGCCATATCCCCGATGCCCACGACAGTAAAATCATCTGTCTGAACATTGATACCGCGCTCACGGAAGTGACGCTGCACCGATACCCAGGCTCCGCGTGCGGTGATGCCCATCTTCTTATGGTCATAACCTACCGAACCGCCGGACGCAAAACCATCGCCCATCCAGAAGCCGCGATTCACAGCAATTTCGTTAGCGATATCTGAAAACGTAGCGGTGCCCTTATCTGCAGCAACGACGAGATACGGATCAGGCTCATCGTGGCGAACAACTGACTCTGGTGGCACTATTTCACCTTCAATCAGGTTGTCGGTGACATCAAGAAGCGCACTGATAAAGGTCTGATAACAGGCAATACCTTCAGCGATAAAGGCATCGCGTCCACCCTCGGTTGGCGGACACTTGGATACAAAGCCCCCCTTGGCTCCCACAGGGACAATGACCGCGTTCTTAACTTGCTGAGCTTTTACCAGCCCGAGAACTTCGGTACGGAAATCATCCACACGATCGGACCAGCGCAGACCGCCGCGTGCGACCTTACCACCGCGCAAGTGAACACCTTCAATGCGCGGAGAATATACGAAAATCTCGAACATCGGACGTGGCAGAGGAATGTCGGTAATTTCCGATGGTTTAATCTTAAATGACAGATAACTCTTCGGTTTACCCTCGGCATCCGGCTGAAAGTAGTTAGTACGCAACGTTGCTTTGATCAGCTCGATATAACGACGGATAGCTCGATCTTCATTCAGTTGATCAACGCTGTCGAGCGCCTCATGGATCTGACCTTCGACCTCAGCGACTGCTTTGCTACGCTCGTCAGAAGACTGATCGCTAAGACCGAAGCGTGCATGAAAGAGATTCACGATCTGAGCACTGATCGGAATATAACGGCTCAGCGTGTCGGCAATATAATTCTCAGAAATACCGAAGCGAATCTGCTTCATGTACCTTGCATAGGCTCTTAGTAGAGCAATATCTTTCCAACCTAATCTGGCACCCAGTACCAGCCGGTTGAACGAATCGTTCTCTGCGCGACCATCCCAGATAGCGCGAAATGCCTCCTGGAAGACCTGTTTTACCTCAGCAATATTGATGCTGTCAGACAGGGTATATTTCAGTGAGAAATTATGAATCCAGACACGACGACCGTCACTGCAGACAATCTCGTATGGATGCTCGCCCATCACTCGCAGACCGAAGTTTTCCAGCACTGGAATAATGTCAGAGAGCGGAAGAATGGTATCTGGATTAAACAGCTTAAACCTGAGCTCGTTCTGGCCTCCTTCAAGTTCCCGGTAAAAAGACATACCGAGTTGACCTTCAGAAGCAGACTTAAGGGTATCCATGTATTGGATATCGGCCACAGCGGTGCGGGCAGAAAAATCTTCACGGTAGCCCGCTGGAAATGCTGAACGATATTCGTGATAAAGAATATTTCCACGTTCCTCGCCCACCTGCTCAACCAGAGCCGCGTGCAAGTCATCAGTCCAGGAACGGACGACCTGGCGGATTTTATTGGCGACCACAGCCTCATCGTAGCTGAGCTCTTTTTCGGGATTCAGGCGCACAATAAAGTGCGTTCTTGCCAGAACCGACTCAGAGAAGTAGGTATTAAATTCAATGTCCAGCGGGCTGAACTCCTGAGTCAGAATATCTTCCATTTTCTGACGCAGTTCTGTGTTGTAAACATCTCGCGGTGTATAAGCAATACACGAGAGGAACTTGCTGTATGTGTCTTTGCGCAGATACACACGCGTCTGACGCCGTTCCTGAATATTCAAGACACTGTTGGCCGTTTTATACAGCTGCTCAACATCCGACTGAAACAGCTCATCGCGGGGATACACTTCAAGGATGCGATCCAGCTCTTTGGCACTGTGACTTGCGCGTTCGAAACCAGCTTTCTCACGAATCGCTGTGAGTTTACGGCGGATAATCGGAATGTTGTTCGGCGTCTCGATATAGACAATTGAGGTGAACAAGCCCATAAAACGCATGCCACCGATCACGTTTCCGTGCTTATCAAAACGCTTCACAACAACATAATCAGGGTAAGCAGGACGATGTATGCGACTGCGGTTTCCTGACTTCATAAAATTAATCAGCGACGGTCCGGTAATAAATTCACGGATCTCAGGTTCCAGTTCTTTTAGCTGAACACGTGAACGTGTGGTATCAATATTACGGAAGATTCCCAGATCATGAGTAGGGTCGCGATCCACAACTTTGCCAGACTTCGCATCACTGACCGTGAACTCATCGTACGCCAGAAAAGTGAAGTGGTTAGAGGCCATCCAATCAACAAACTCGGCTGCCTCGGTGCAGGCCTCTTTATCATTAACCGTACATGCATCGCGTAGTTCCTGAGCCGTCTTTTTCGCTTTTTCAAGCATCTCAGGGAAGTCGCGTACGCAGCGCTGTACTTCTCGCAGAACCTCTTCAATCTCTTGCGCGAGGTCGGCCATCAACTGCTCATCAGAATGATGGTCTACCTCAATGTATATAATAGCTTCTGACGTCTTGCCTTTACCCGGCTTGTGCCACTGCCCTGTCGATTTGAACTGGCCTTTCTCATCACGGCCGGCATGCAGTACGCAATAGTGGATAGCATGAAGTGACATCTGGCGGGCGTTAAGCTGCATCCGCACCGAATCAACCAGAAATGGCATGTCATCGAAGACAATTTCAATGACTGTATGAAGAGACTGCCAACCGTGGTTTTCATGATCTGGGTTGAATACACGAACCTTTGGCTCTCCTTCAGCGCGGAGCTGGATAAACTGCCAGCAGGACAGCGTGGCTCCGTACAGATCTTCTACAGATCGGCTGAGTACCTCATCTGAGGGCGCACCTGAGTAGTAAAGGTCTGCGAACCGCGTTAACTGAGACGCCAGAGAAGACTCATTCCGTTCGTTGATCAGAGCGTGTAAAGGTGTAAGCATTGCAGTCACTCGCCACAGGGTTCCAGTAATAGTTATGTCTAAAGCTTAGACTATCTGTCAGCTTTGCCACTTGAGCGTACGCAAGGAATGTTTACGCTACTTTACCGACATGCAGATAACTTTATTAACAAGGCATGATCAGAGCGTTGACCGCCACAGCGGAATCTCTAAAATCCTTGTCACTCTGGAAATTCAGAGGCCAACACACCGATAAGAATCAGGACTGGATTCAAATGAGCTTACAAAACGGATTCCAACAACTCCGTGACAATCTACAGAAAACCATCATTGGCCAGCCTCAGCTCGTTGAGAGGCTGCTCCTGACATTATTAGCCGATGGACACTTATTGGTTGAAGGCGCACCTGGCCTTGCGAAAACGAAAGCGATTAACGCCCTCGCCGATCGTATGGAGGGGGAATTCAAACGTGTTCAGTTTACGCCAGACCTCTTACCCGGTGACATCACGGGGACAGAAATCTACCGCCCTGAGACACAAAGCTTCGATTTTCAGGCAGGCCCTATTTTTCACAACCTGATTCTCGCTGATGAAATCAACCGTGCGCCCGCCAAGGTTCAGAGCGCGTTACTGGAAGCCATGGCTGAGCGTCAGGTCACTGTCGGTGGTGTTACCCGCGAGCTGCCAGAAGTGTTCATGGTGATGGCCACTCAGAACCCGATTGAGCAGGAAGGCACCTACCCTCTGCCGGAAGCCCAGCTCGACCGCTTTCTGATGCATGTAAAAATTGACTACCCGGATGCCAGCGCTGAACAGTCGATTCTGCGCCTGGCACGCGGTGAAGCCCTCGCACATAAAGACTACGACGGCAGCAAACTAACCGAGAAGCACCTGATCGCGGCCCGCAGCCAGGTCTTACAGATGCACATGAGCGAAGCCGTTGAAGAGTATCTGGTGCAACTTATTATCGCGACCCGCGAGCCAGGAAAATACGGTGATGATCTCGCACGCTGGGTCGAGTTTGGTGCCAGCCCACGAGGCACGATTGCTCTTGACCGTTGTGCTCGCGCTTATGCCTGGCTGGAGGGGCGCGATTATGTCAGTCCTGACGATGTACGGGCAGTAGCACATGATGTCCTGCGTCATCGCATTCTGCTCAGCTTCGAAGCTGAAGCCAGCGGCCTGACCACAGACACCGTCATCAACGAACTGCTGTCCCGAGTACCTGTAGCCTGATGGTCCGTCGCGAGTTTTCAGATGGGACAGTCATCAACCCGACCCGTCTTGCGGGGTTGCGGGTGTTGTCCAACCTTCTGCCCCTGCATCGTCAGAAAAAGATTCTCAATGAGCAGTCGGGAGGCCACTCTTCGAAGCTTCGCGGCCGCGGAATCGACTTTGCTGAAGTGCGAGGATACCAGCCGGGAGACGATATCCGCTCGATGGACTGGCGCGTGACGGCGCGCACAGGCGAGCCTCACATCAAAGTATTCCGCGAAGAACGCGAACGACCAGTGCTGCTCGTCACTGACCTGCGCAGTACGATGAACTTCGGTACCCGCAGAGCACTCAAGCGAGTCGTCGCCGCGGATATCTCGGCATTACTCGCCTGGTCGGCAGCCATGCAGGGAGACCGCGTCGGTGGCCTGATATTTAACGACGTTAATGAATTTGACCTGCGTCCACACACGGGTCGGAAAACATTAATGGCTTATCTTCATCGACTGGCCGAAATGCCAGTAACAGAAGCCGTAGCGGCTCAACCGAGAATGCTCGATATCTGTCGCCACCTGGCACGGGTTGCCCGCCCAGGGTCAGCCGTCTATATCGTTTCTGACTGGCGCGGGTTCGATAAGGAGTGTGAACGAGCGCTCTACAGTGTCTCCCGCCATTGCGACCTGATTGCCATTCGGGTGACTGACCCGCTTGAAATACAGAAGCCCGCCGGAGACTACGTGCTGACGGATGGCAAGCAACGCTCGCGGCTCAATATCAGCAGCCGCGACAGCGCCGAACAGCTGAGTGCATGGCAGGCGTGGACTGCCGAGCTTAAGCAATCTCTTCTGCACCTGAAAACACCACTTATCGACGTTCAGACGCACCAGGACCCTCTGGATTGCCTGCGTAAGGGGATGGGCTTCACTGTCGATCTGTCCGGAGCGCACGTATGAATCCAGCAGCTCTGCCATTAGAAGATATTATTGAACCCGCCGCGGTAGGCATATTCCCGCTGGCATGGGGTTGGTGGGTGAGTGCAGCCGCTGTGATTGCTCTTACTGCTACACTGATGTGGTTATTTATCCGCTGGAATCGTCATCGCGGCATGCTTGCGCTCACCCTGCCGCTTCTTGATCAGGCAAAGGCAGAATATGCAGATAATCAGGACTCAACCCGCTACTGCCAGAATCTGAACAAAACACTTAAACGATATCTGAAGGCTTGCGACGAGAGCAGCAATTTATCACTCAGCGGTGAGGAATGGACGGCCTATCTTGTCAGGATAAACCCGAGGGCGACACTATCAATGAAAACAACGGATGCGCTGGCTAACGGTTCGTACCGACAACAGCCCGACCTGGCCGCAGAGTTAATCGATAGTGAACTGCGCCAGTGGTTAAAACGCACATCGCCAGAACGTGTACGCAAAGCCGTCTCAGACGCCGCAGGGAAATCACCCAATGTTTGAGTTTCAGTTCCCATGGGCGTTTGCACTCCTTGTACTGCCCCTGATTGCACGTTATCTACTTCCCGCCAGAGTTCAGGAAGATGCGGCGCTTAAGGTTCCTGATCTTAGCCAATGGAACAGCGTATCAGGCACTGCCTCTGATGATTCAACCCGTGCTCGTCAATGGCTTTTGCCCGCTATAGCCTGGCTGGCTCTCGTTTGTGCACTGGCTCGCCCTGTCTGGTTAGGCGAGCCCATACGCTTGCCTGCAGAAGGCCGGGACCTGATGCTCGCAGTCGATATTTCAGGAAGTATGGATACCGCCGACATGGAACTGAATGACCGCCCGGTAAACCGCCTCGAAATTGTTAAACACGTGCTGAATGACTTTATCAGCCAACGCGAAGGCGACCGTCTGGGCCTGATACTGTTCGGCTCAAACGCCTACCTGCAAGCACCATTGACCTTCGACCGTGAAACCGTCCGTACCTTTATGAACGAAGCTGCTCTTGGTCTGGCAGGAAAACAAACCGCCATTGGCGATGCCATTACCCTCGCGGCAAAACGTATGCGTGAGAACCCGTCAGACAGCCAGGTAATTGTGCTTCTGACTGATGGGGAAAATACCGCTGGTAAAGTCGAGCCGGTCAGAGCCGCCGAGCTGGCGTCCGAATTGGGTATTAAAATTTACACCATTGGTCTGGGCGCCGAGAGTATGCAGGTACCCAGTTTCTTTGGCAGTCGTACCATCAATCCTTCGCGTGAATTAAACGAGGGCGAGTTGCAAAGTATCGCCGACCTGACGTCAGCGCGCTTCTTCCGCGCCCGTAATACCGAAGAACTCAGCCAGATTTACGACTTGATCGACGAACTCGAGCCGACTGAGCGGGAAAATAAAACCTACCGACCTGAATCTGGTCTATTTCAATGGCCACTGCTGGTCGCCCTCCTGCTTGGCTGGGCTCAGCTCATGCTTGTCAGGCGAGGTCTGTCATGAGTGAATTCCTGAATAACATTCACTTTATGCGTCCTATCTGGCTGGTGCTGCTGATTCCGGCGGTCGTTATGACCGTATGGCTGGCGCAGCGGACACTGCGAAAAGGACGCTGGGATCAGTTAATTGATCCGGCTCTTCAATCGCACATGCTCGACCGTACGCCGGGCAAATCATCGATACTGGGCGTCATCGCTATCTCTGTCGCTTCAGCCATCGCCATTGTCGCCGTGTCTGGCCCCAGTTGGCAGCGCAAAGCGGTTCCTGTGATCAGCAATCCGGATGCTCTGGTGCTGCTCATCGATATGTCGCTTTCGATGAACGCCACAGATGTCGCACCGGACCGTGCAACACGGACAATTCGCAAAGCCACCGATATTGTAAGAGGACGGGAAGACGGCATCACTGCAGTCATCGCCTACTCGGGAGAAGCCCACACCGTCGTACCATTCACCGACGATAAAGCGACGGTAGAGCATCTGCTGACCTCCCTGTCGCCCGAAATAATGCCAAAGTTGGGTAGCCGGCCCGATAAGGCACTGGCTCAGGCAAGAACACTGATGACGGATGCCGGCGTTAACGAAGCGACAGCACTGTTAATCACCGACGGTATTCAGAACAAAGACGTTGAGCGCATTGCGCTGGCACTTAGTGATTCCGTAAAACTTGGCGTGATCGCTGTCGGAACCGCCGAAGGTGCTCCGGTACCTATAGGCGATCAGGGGTTTCTGAAAAAGGGCGATGGTACGATCGTTCTGCCAAAGCTCGATACGGCACCTATGCAGGCACTTTACGAAGCCACTGGCAGTCGTTGGCGAACCATGAGCTACAACGACAGTGACTGGCGCAGCCTTACCAGCAGTTTTCCTGGCAGCAACGATGCGAACGCTCAGGAAACAACGTTTGAAACCTGGCAGGATGCCGGATACTGGCTGGCCTTTGTGTTGATTCCAATTGCCGTTGTGGGTTTTCGTCGTGGTGTATTGTTCAGTGTTGTATTGATCTTGCCACTGCTACCCGAAACCGCCCATGCTAATCCCTGGCAAACGGACAATCAGCAGGCCGCAGAGCTTATGGCGAATGACCCCGCAAAAGCTGCCGAATTATTTAATGATCCTGAGTGGAAAGCAGCGGCGCATTATCGCGCTGGAAATTACGAAGCGGCAGAAGAAGCGTTCGCACGAAGTAATTCTGCTGAAGCCAGGTACAACCTCGGCAATGCCCGTGCACAACAAGGCAAGCTTGAACAGGCCGCCGAAGCCTACCGGGACGCGCTGGAGTTAAACCCTGAACTGGCACAAGCGCAGAAAAACCTTGAACTGGTTGAAGAAGCACTAAAGCAGCAAGAGCAATCTTCGTCTGATTCTGAAGACGGTTCTGAGAATTCTGATGACAACTCTCAGAACGACCAGCAACAGGACAAATCGCAAAATAATGGCGACAACAGCTCACAGAGCAATTCACAGAGCAACTCATCAGAATCGCAGAATTCAGACCAGAATCAGAATAATCAAAGCGACAGCAACTCTTCGGAAAACTCAGAGGGTTCTGCAGGCCAGAACTCTGACAGCCAGAATTCAGAATCCGGGGAGGACTCTGAACAGCAGTCTGCCGATGATGCCTATGCTGAAGAGATGGCTGAAGAGCAAGCACAAGCTGAGCAACAGACCGGAAAGCAAGAACAGCAGCAAGCTGGGAAAGCTCAGCAGCCAGAGAACGATAAGTCCGGAGACCGCAGCCTGAGCGACCAGCAGGATTCACAAAACGGCGATGAAGGTCAGGCCCAGAAGCAAACAGCCGCAGAGCAACAAAACAGTGAAGAAAATGGAGAGTTCAGCCACCTGTCCCGCGAGCAGCAAGCGGCGATGGAATCCGTGCTGAACGAAGTCGAAGATAACCCGGGTCTGCTGATGCAACGTAAGTTTTTATATCAGTACCGCCAGAGTGCAGATCAGACGGAAGAGGACGTTTTATGGTAATCCGTTGGATTATTACCGCCGCGCTACTAGTCACCAGCCAACTGGTGTTGGCCGCTGAATTTATCTCAAGCGTTGATCGTAAACAGATTGGCCGCTCAGATCCCGTGACTCTGCAACTGCAGCACGTAGACACTCAGGGTGGTTTTCTGAATCTGTTATCCACCGACATGCCAGACCTGTCGGCACTGGAACGCGACTGGAACATAGTTGGTCGCCCGCGCATCAGCAAAGAAAGCTCAAACGTTAATGGCAAGAGTACTTCAACAACCCGCTGGGAAGTCGAATTGCTACCCCGCCGCACTGGCGAAGTATTAATTCCAGCGCTGTCATATAAGGGCGAATACAGCGATCCTATCCGTATTAATGTTGAAGACACCGCGACGACCGAGCCTGAAAAATCTGAACATTTCTTCTTCGAGGTTGAAGTCAGCAGCGGCACGCATTACGTGCAGGAGCAACTGCTCTATATTGAGCGTATGTACTACACCGTCAATCACGACGATGCTTCATTGTCTGAATTCGAAGTAGCCAATGCCCGCGTTCAACCTCTGATGGACCCGAAGAAACACATTACAGTGGTTGATGGTCAGCGAATTGGTGTGTACGAAAGGCGCTACGCTATTTTTCCAGAGTCCTCTGGCACATTAGTGATTCCGGGGCAGCGCTTTACCGCGCGTGTGACAGACCGCTATAACCGCTTCCGTGGTTCTGCTGAAACCATTGTCAGTAAACCGATTGAGTTAACCATTAATCCGATTCCTGACAGCTACCCACAAGCGCCCTGGATTCCGGCCAGTCGCTTTGTTCTCGAAGAAGCATTCAGCACCCCGCCCACCGAGTGGCAAACGGGAGAACCGGTCACCCGCACCTTTACCCTTAAAGCCACAGGCCTTAGTTCCGGTCAGGTTCCGCCTGTACCTATGGCTGAAGTTCAAGGACTTCGCTATTACCCAGACCAGACTCAGGACGACAGTTCTATTTCTGAGCAAGGCATAGTAACCACCATTACCCAAAGCGTTGCACTGGTGCCTGGGGCTCCGGGGGAGCTCGTCCTGCCAGAGGTCAGTATCCCGTGGTGGAATACCTTAGAGAACCGGGTTGAGTACGCGACCTTACCAGAACACGTCATCACGGTGACGCCAGCGAGCACGACTGCCCCGACGGTGCAAACACCACCCGGCGTCACTGAGGACCCTGCACCATCTGCCTCAAACGAAGCCACCGCAGACTCTACGTTATGGAAAATGGCGCTGGGTATTTCGGTTATTCTGAACGGATTGTTGATCGCAGCTGTTGCCTGGCTGATGCTGCGTCAACCTCGAACGCCAGTAATAACAACGTCTGCGGAAAAAAAGGCAGCAAAACAAAACGCAGATAAAAAGCAGAAAGAAGATGAGCACTATTACTGGCGTGAACTTAAAAAGTCAGCCCGTGAGAATAACGCCCAGGCAATCCGGGACAATATTATTCTTTGGGCATCGGCGGCATCGGGGCGACCTATGACGTCGCTGGCACAGGCTGAAGTCTGGCTGAATGATGTACGACTGAGTGCTGCACTGGCAGAGCTGGACGCCACTCTCTATAGCGCAGATAAGAACAGTGCCTTTAATGGCAGCAGTATTACCCTGCTGATAGAAAAGGCTCTGAAAGACAATACAGCAAAGAAAAGTAACAACGCACTCCCCGAACTTTACTAAAACCGGTGAGGCATTTCCTGGAGCAGTCCTAGTGACTGCTCAATTCGTTCAGTAATTCTTTGAAAGCCGCCTCATCATAGACCTTAACTTCAAGCTTCTGCGCTTTAGCGAGTTTTGAACCTGCTTTATCACCAGCCACGAGAAAATCTGTTTTTGCTGATACACTGCCGGTTACTTTCGCACCCAATGCCTCCAGTGCTTCTTTGGCATCATCGCGCGTCATGTCTGACAGCGTGCCGGTAATAACCGCAGTTTTACCACTCAAAGGGGCATCTTCAGCACTGCTCACTGGTTCTTTTTCTTCCCAGTAAATACCGGCTTTCTGCAGTTGCTCTATGACCGACCGGTTGTGCTCTTCAGCGAAGAAATTAACAATATGTGCAGCAACAATATCGCCGATATCATCGACCGCGATCAGCTGCTCATGTGTGGCCGCCATAATGCGATCCAGAAAGCCAAAATAACCGGCGAGATTATTGGCAGTCACCACGCCCACCTCGCGAATACCGAGCGCATAAATAAAACGAGCAAGCGTAGTTTGTTTAGACTTCTCCAGTGCATTCAGTACATTTTGAGCACTTTTTTCTGCCATACGCTCAAGGCCGGCAATCTCATCGACCGACAGATGAAACAGATCATCAAGGGTATCAATTAAACCTGCCTCGACCATCTGCTCAATAAGCTTATCGCCCAACCCTTCAACGTCCATCGCTTTGCGTGATGCGAAGTGCTTAATCGCTTCCTTACGCTGGGCCGAACACACCAGGCCGCCAGTGCAGCGAGCGACAGCCTCACCTTCAACTTTCTCGACATGCGATTCGCACACAGGGCAAGCATCCGGCATTTCTATATCAATCACGGTATCCGGGCGGCGTTCTTCAACCACCGACACGACCTGAGGGATGACATCTCCGGCACGTCGGATAATCACAGTGTCGCCGATTTTTACACCCAGCCGGGCTATTTCATCCATGTTGTGGAGCGTTGCATTACTGACCGTCACACCCGCCACATGCACAGGTTTTAAGCGCGCTACAGGCGTTAAGGCACCGGTACGGCCAACCTGAAAATCAACACCCAATAATTCTGTTAATTCTTCTACCGCCGGAAATTTATAAGCAATGGCCCAGCGTGGAGCACGCGCCACAAAACCCAGCTTATTCTGCAACGCCAGAGAGTTTACTTTAAAAACCGTGCCGTCTATTTCGTATCCGAGGCTCAGGCGTTTTTCACCAAGGCCTGCAAAGAATTTCTCAGCGTTTTCACGGCCTGTCACAACGCGCATTTCTTCATTGATGCGCAAGCCCCACTGTTGAATCTGCTCCAGCGTCGCACTGTGGGTTTCAGGCAGCGTGTATTCTTCACTGACAACCCCAAGACTGTAGGCACAAAACTCCAGAGGTCTCTTTGCAGTAATGCTGGAATCCAGCTGCCGCAGCGAACCCGCCGCCGCATTCCGTGGGTTCGCAAAAACTTTCTCACCCTGCTCACGGGCTCGTTCGTTATAGGCCTCAAAACCACCCTTTGGCATATAGACTTCGCCGCGAATCTCAATGCGCTCGGGCACATCCTCACCGATTAAACGCAGAGGAATATTTTTAATCGTGCGAACATTCTGGGTGACATCTTCACCTGTTTCGCCGTCGCCACGCGTCGCTGCACGCTCCAGCAAACCATCGATATACAACAGACTGATAGCCAGACCATCCAGCTTCGGCTCACAGGCATACTCGATTTCTTCACTGCTCTTCAGACGATCACGAACGCGCTGATCGAACGCCGCAAACTCCTCTGCATTCATGGCGTTGTCCAATGACAGCATAGGCCGTTCGTGCTGAACTTCAGTGAAGCCCGACAACGGCGCACCACCAACCCGCTGAGTCGGGGAATCAGAAGTAACCAATTCAGGATGATCACTTTCCAGCGCCTGTAGCTCGCGCATCAAACGATCGTATTCAGCATCGGGCAGCGATGGCTCATCGAGCACGTAGTAAAGGTAGTTATGGTGATTTATCTGATCGCGTAATTCCTGAATGTTATCTTCAGGTACGGAAGAAGAAGAGGCGCCGGATGAAGGCGCCTCTGAAAACATATCTTGCTGGCTCATACTCGTTTTTTCGCAGCCAGCCGTTGCTGGCGTTCATATTCCAGAATCTGTTGACGCTCATGCTCCATAGTCTGAGTCGTCATCGCGCTGTGAGACTCATCAAGCACATCAGCATTAAGGTTACGGGATACCACCATCGCCATTTCAGACATGGCCTCGTAGGCCTCCAGAGGCCGTTTAGCGCCCGGCAGGCTCATAAAGAAGCTCAAACCCATAAAGCTCTGATCGGCCATATGCGAAGGATCAAACGTGCCCGGATTACGCACCTGCGCCACCGAGAATTGAATACGCCCCTGACCATCAGCTTCTTCAAAACGGTGGAAAATATCTTTCTCGCCATAACGCAGGTCACAGCTGTTAAAAAGGAACAGAAGGTCACTGCCATTGAACCCACCTTCTTCGCGAGCAATGGTATGAATAACCAATACCAGCTCTGGATCAGGTCGGTTGGCCAATACCTCAGCGTTAGCACCGGCATAATTGACTGGCTGCGAGATCACCGTTTCTTCCGGCATATTCTCGACTTCCTCATCGAGATGCGGATCATCGATGTGCTCCGGATCTTCCAGTTCTGTGTGGTAAGTCTCGTCGTCACTATCAGCAGAAGCAGATTCGGGCGAGCCTGAATCAGAAGCGTCTGGCGTTGCCGCTTGCTCCTTAACCTCTGTATCCTGATATGCTTCAGGCATAACATCGGCAGTTGTCGGTGCTCTGTCAGCCTTTACCCCGGGCTGTGATGCTACCTCTGAAGATACGACACGCGCAGGGGAAACAATGCCTTCTTCGAAACTGCGTTCATCACCCAACTCTTCAACGTCGAGCAACACGGGAACTTTTTCATTCAGATCGACCGGCTTAACCGTCGGGATAATATCTACTCGCGGTGGCGCGGCTGGCTGAGCAGGTTGCGACGATACTTGTGAGGGCTCATCCAGGGGCTCATCTAAGAGGCTTTCATCTTCTGGGTCGGCAAGTGCACTGCCTATTTTAAGATCATCTGTCTGGGGGGCATCTGCTTTATCGCTGTCACCAAACGACGGCTCCCGACGTTCCGCAACAGGCGCTTCCGCCGCAGCAGCTGCAGTAACTGACGCTGTCGACGCAGTACCGTTTTCGAGCGGACGACCACCAACAGCCGCGTTCTGTGAGGCGGACATGTTCGCAGCGTTACTGACAACGCGCACGCTGCCCGGCAACTCAGGGTTGTAATCTTCATCATCCAGCTCATCCATGCCCGGCTGAATATCCAGCCGTAATGCTTCAGCACGAGCCCGCTTCATGCGGCGGAATCCATCGATCATGATAGCGGCGATAGCCAGAAGGCCTACCAGGATCAATACTGTGCGCCAGCTCCACTCCATACGTTCCTCAATAATTCTTTCTATGTTCTAACAAATGTTGTCTGTCGATGTCTCAGACAGGCCGCTGTACTGGCCTGTGTGGGGTATTACACCACGAGCAGCCATAAAGGCAAACTACCCTTTTGAGTTTCATCGCAAGTCTGTTTAATTTGTACTCTGAGCACAGAAAGGATCGTCGGTTCCCTGACGCTTGATGTTATCTGGCTGGCGATTCATACCGAACTGCGGTTTTTCTGACGGCATTCATATTGTGCTGCTATTGAAGTTCAGCCGTTCTCAACCATAACAGCAGCTTCTTCAACATCCACCGACACCAGCCGTGAGACGCCCGGTTCATGCATGGTAACCCCCATCAGCTGGTCGGCCATCTCCATCGCAATCTTGTTATGTGTAATGTAGATGAACTGAACCTTCTCTGACATGGCTTTTACCAGACGCGCATAACGGCCGACATTGGCGTCATCCAGAGGAGCGTCCACTTCATCAAGCATACAGAACGGCGCAGGATTGAGCTGGAAGATAGAGAACACCAAAGCAATCGCCGTAAGTGCTTTCTCACCACCGGATAACAAATGAATCGTACTGTTCTTCTTCCCCGGCGGTCTGGCCATAATCGCTACCCCAGTCGTAAGAAGATCATCCGTCGTCAGCTCAAGGCTGGCATGACCACCACCAAACACTTTCGGAAACAGGTCAGCCAGACCGGCATTCATCCGATCGAAGGTTTCCTGGAAGCGATTGCGGGTTTCTGCATCGATTTTACGAATGGCCCCTTCAAGCGTATCCAGTGCTTTTTCGAGGTCGTCATTCTGAGAATCAAGGTAGACCTTGCGCTCAGACTGCAGTTTATACTCTTCAATCGCCGCGAGGTTGATCGCACCAAGCCGCTGAATACGCTCGCCAATACGCGTCAGCTCATTAGCCCACTGTTCTTCATTGGCTACCTCAGGCAGGCTATCGAGAACATCCGCCATGCTGAGTTTGTCTTCACGTAATTGATCCACCAGCCCATTACGGCGAATATCGAGCGCCTGGCACTCCATCCGAATCTGCTCGAGTTTGTTGCGCTCTGCCAGTGCCTGTTGCTCCGCTTCTGAACGCTCCTGCTCCAGCTGACGCAACCGGGTATCGGCCTGTTCAAGCGCATGACGCGCTTCTGTCATGACGTCTTCTGCCTGCAGCTTTTCTTCCTGCAGAGCTTCCATCTCGGCGCGCAGAAGCTCAAGGTCGGCACTGTGGTCGCGGTTCTGGTTGGCATTGATCTGGTCACGACGCTCTTTCAGCTTCTGCATGGCTTCAGCCAGGCGACTGATTGCGTGACGCGTACTTTCATCGCGGCTGTTGAGTGCCTGAAGCTGTAACTGCAACTGGTGTAACCGATCTTTTTGCTGACCCGCTGCCATGCGCGCCTGACTCAATCGCTGTTCTACGTCACTACGTATCTGCTGCAGGCGTTCACGCTCGTCGGTGTCTTCGTCTACCGCACTCATAGCCTCTTGCCATTCGAGGCGCAGTTCAGCCAGCGCTTCAGACTCAAGCGTCCGCGTTTCCTCGGTTTCGCTCAGAGACTGCTCAAGTTTGTCAGTGCGTAAACGAAGCTGTTCGGCTTTAGCTTGCTGACCCGACAGCGACGCTTTCTGTTCCATTAACTTGCGGGAAATCATCTGCCATTCCTGCTGAGCATTGTCTCTCTGCTGCTCAAGAGAACGCTGTCTCAGCAGTACACTCTCAAGGTCGACTTCCCACTCTTCTACTGAAATATCCAGTTCATCGGCTTCAGCATCAATGAGCTCAAGCTCCTGCTGACGAGCAAGGATGCCACCTTCGTTGTCCTGATCCCGAGCTACCCTCAACCAGGCGGGGCCCAGCCAGATACCATCGGGAGTAATCACTGATTCGTCTTGCGCCAGGTCAGGCCGCATTGCCATGGCTTCGGGCAGTGTCTCAGCCGTACGGACTTTCCCCATCAGAGAACTGAGATCCTGATTGGTTGTCAGTTTATCAAGCAATAAGCCACCACTTTCGACATCTGAGCTGCTTGCACTGGATTCCCACAACGTCAGCGTGCCATCGGTAAACCCAGCCAACCAAGACTCAGCGGCATTCACATCATCAACAACGACCGCCTGAAGATAATCACCGAGTACCGTCTCAACCGCGGTTTCCCAACCTTCAGCAACCGTAAGCTGCTGAGCCAGACGCGACTTACGCGCCAACTGATGGCTCTCAAGCCAGTGGGTCACGCCTTCACTGCTCTGACCTAAAGCCGCTTTCTGCAATGCTTCCAGTGTCGCTTTGCGCCCCAACATCTGTTGCAGACGCTGTCGCCCTTCTTCTAATTCTTTACGCCGACGTTCGCTGTCTTCACGAACGTCTTCAAGCTGCCCACGAATTTCTTCCAGACGCGCCTGCTGTTCTTCTGCCTGCAATTCAGCTTCGCTGACCTCTTCCTGTAACAGGGCGAAGTCACCGAGGTCAGGGTCAGACGTTAGCTGTTCCCGCTCTTGTTTTAAGCGCTCTATCTGTTGCTCTAATCTGAGTACTTGTTGCTCGGTGGCCTGAATACGGCTCTGGGCCACATCAGCACGTCGGGTCGGCTCGCTGGCTCGCTGTGTAAACGTATCCCACTGCGACTGCCACTGACGCTGAGCTTCTTCGGCTTCCAGAAGCTCAGCAGTATGCTCTTCTTCGGCCGCCTGTAGCATCTCCAGCTCTGGTTCTAGCATCAGGCGCTGTTCGGCGAGTTCTTCCTGCTGAAGTTGATCCTGTTCCAGCTGGCGCTGAGTATCGAGAATATTCTTTTCAACTTCGGCGAGATCACTGTCGAGCTGCAAGGCCAGTTGCGACTGGTGTTCTATTTTTTGTTCCTGGCGGGCAATACGGTTACCCACTTCATAGTACTTACCCTGTGCCGTATTGAAGGCGTCGGTACGCGCCTGATGGTCGAGACGCAACTCTTCAATACCTGCGTCAGCTGTACGCTGCTTAGCCATGTGCGACTCGAACTGAACCTCATGCTCGCGAATCACCTTTTCACGCTGTTCATATTCTTCGTTCAACGCGGTCCAGCGAATGGCAAGAAGCTCCGCTTTTTTCTGGCGCTCCTCAGCCTTCAGTTCTTTGTATTTTTCGGCTGCCTGAGCCTGTCGCTGCAGATG
>Ga0208203_1000415_pt1 | contig 19502 bp, 14 predicted proteins | sample DeeseametaMP2914_FD_184167 | JGI IMG/M metagenome (GOLD analysis project Ga0208203, IMG submission 184167) | Marine microbial communities from the Deep Atlantic Ocean - MP2914 (SPAdes) | ecosystem: Environmental > Aquatic > Marine > Oceanic | place: West of Santa Cruz de la Palma, Atlantic Ocean...
CAGTATGCATCTTTATCATCTGGAACATAGTCAGGAACGCTAAAGGTTCGTGCTTTTACACCATATTTGAAGTCATCAAACTCACCCTTTTTAACGGCAAGTTGAACATAGTCTTCACCTTCTTCAACTTTTACATTCAGACCTTTTGCATTCATCTCCTTTGCAAGCTCTTCAAGAGAGGGTTTGACCTGTGTTTTGATAAAGTCGAGAACCTGAGACTTTTTTGGATGACTGAGAACAGTGTTGAGGCGCTCTCGCCAGTTACCTTCAATTTTTCCATTAGTGGAAAAACTTGTCCCGCTGTGATTTTGAACGGAGTTTAAAAGAAGGTAGTCAGCCCTTAATGACTTTATGAGAGCAAAGGCTCCAAGTAGAATCATGAAAATCATTGGAAAAGCTGAAGCAATTGTCATTGTCTGAAGGGCATCGAGTCCCCCTGCAAGAAGCAATGTCGCCGCTACGACCCCTTCTAAAACAGCCCAAAATACTCTTTGCCATACCGGAGGTTCTTCCGCACCACCTGAGGCAAGGGTGTCGATAACAAGAGAGCCGGAATCACTAGAGCTAACAAAGAATGTTACCACGAGAATAAGACCTAATCCTGTTAAGACACTTGAAAAAGGGAAGTATTCAAAGAATTTAAAAAGGGCCACGGGCACATTTTCATTCACAACTTGAACGAGCTCTGTCGCATTCTTTTCTAGAACAAGTGCGATCGCGGAATTTCCAAAGACAGTCATCCAAAGAAAAGTAAATGCTGTTGGCACGAAGATGACACCTAGTAAAAATTCGCGAATAGTCCTTCCTCTAGAAATTCGAGCAATAAACATTCCTACGAAAGGTGACCACGAAATCCACCAGCCCCAGTAGAGAAGAGTCCATCCGCCAATCCAGTCGTCTTTCTTTTCATAGGCATATAGATTGAAAGTCTTGTAAGTGATATCAAAAATATAGGCTCCGACGTTTTGCACGTAAGAGCGCATGAGACCACCAACACCTCCTAGAATAAGGACGGCTAATAAGAGAAGAACGGCAATAATGAGATTGGCATTTGAGAGTTTCTTAATACCACCATCAAGACCTAACACTACGGAAACTGTTGCCATGGCCGTAATGATAGCAATTAGCCCTACTTGAATTGCTGGAGATTGAGGGATATCAAAGAGATAGTTTAGTCCCGCATTAACTTGAGCAACACCAAAGCCGAGAGATGTGGCCACCCCGAACATCGTTCCAATAATAGAAAAGGTATCGATCATATCACCAAACTTTCCGTAAATTCTGTCTCCTACAAAAGGATAGAATGCGGATCGAGGAAGGAGCGGAAGGTCTTTTCGATAGCAAAAGTAAGCGAGGATAATTGCCATAAGAGAGTAAATTGCCCAAGCATGAAATCCCCAATGAAAGAAGGTTATTTTCATAGCTTCTCGTGCTGACTCAATACTCATCGCCTCTCCAACAGGAGGGGAACTAAAGTGCATAATCGGTTCAGCGACCCCAAAGAAGAGAAGGCCGATTCCCATTCCCGCACTGAAGAGCATGGCAAACCAGGAGATATTTGTGTATTCAGGAAGGCTATGATCAGGACCTAGCTTGATTTCTCCAAGCCTGCTTAGCATGAGCCAAAGGACAATAAAGGCTATGATGGCAACCGATAAGACATAAATCCAGCTTGTGGAATGCAGGAGCCATTGCTGAATTGAGCTAAAAAAGCTTTCAAAGCTCTTCGGCCAAATTGATGCACCAGCAGTGATGATGAGTATAAAAAAGGCACTTGCGCCAAAGACATTCTTATTAATTTGACTTTCTTTATCAGAGATAAAGCAACTCCTCGTTGAATAAATGGATTTGTATTCAACTTATCGGAATTTAATGGTGTTTCTTTATGGGGCCGTGGTCTTCTCTCTTTGTAGGTGTTTGTCTTGGCGCTCTTTTGTTTGACTAATCAAACAGCATGAACTAGAGTCCTTTCACTTTAAATAATCTTAAAAACAGGACGCACGAATGAAGACTCTACTCTTTACCATTTTTTCACTTTTTCTTATTGATACTCAGGCTGTTAATCATTGTAAGCGTTATGAAAATAGCGAAAATACGGAGCTGGTTATAGCTCTTTCAGAAAAGCTCTTATATGAATATTCAGAGTTTTGTGAACAAGAGAGGATTGCAGACCTTCAAGTCGAAGTGAGAAGATATTATTATAGAGATAGTGATCAGTTTGAGGACCATAAGGTACTTACAGTCCACTACTGGGAATATAGTTGCGAATATCACCTTAATTTAGTTCGTGAAAACTGGCAGGATGAAAGAAACTATTGCTACAGTACTTTTTAGGTTCCTTCTTTAAAGCTGTACTTTAATCTCAGTTTCTTTATTAACGGTAACCGTCTCCCCTTCGATCAGATTTCGAATGGCCATTCGAAAGAAGCCTTTTGTGTCGGGAAGAAAGGGGAGTTTAAGGTCTTTAACTCTAATGGTAAGTAGTTTCTCCTCTTTATCAAATGAGATGGGGCCTGAGAAAGAAACTGATCTTTTCATTCCCATGACTCTTGTAATGAGCTCAACTGATATATAACCATTTCGTATCGAAGCCTTAACGTCCGTTACACCAGCTTTCTTAATCGTATTGCGGACGTTACGAAGAGTTACTCCCTCTTTGAAAACACTTAATTTCGTATCTTGCTCATTTGAATAGAGCTTATCGAGAGTAATAACTCCATTATGAGCACATCCTTCTAATACATCCTGTATTTTAAAAAGGTCGGCTTCGGGCATCTTCTGGCAATCCACTTTTAAGTTTTCAAAAAACTTCACACTCTTGATTGTAAGCATGGTCATGTCAGAAATTGTTCCAGAAACCCTTGTATCGGTGGAAGTAATTTGCTGAGGGACAATCGTAAATAGCATTGGGTCTTCAGGATTCACGTTGTGGAAGACATCAGCATAATCAATATTGATTTGGGCATCATCCTTACATTGGGTGAGGAGTGTATCGACATCAAATTCTCTAAGGCCTGTTTTCTTATTGCAGTTAACATTTACATCGTTAATATTGATATGGAGATCTTTATCTATATTGAGGCTGAATTGAGGGGACTTTAATAATATTCTCTCATTTTCCATATTAAGAGCAGAAATACCACCTGTCAGGTTCAGATAAAAAGCTTCAGCTTCCTCAGTCTTCGGCTCATCAATGGTAAACTCCATATCTATTTTGTTCTTTTCCTTTGAGGAAATTTGGGCTGTTTCTAAGCATGATTGAAAGTAGGATCCCATATCATCTGGAAGGCCATTGGCTTGATCACAGTTAATTCGTGCTGCATTGGTCTTAAAGCTAAGCGTGTCAGTTCTAAAGTCAAAGAAATCGGTGGTGATTGCAATACCTTCTTGGTCATGTGTGAAGTCAGGCTTTAAAAGCGTAATCTTACTATCTTGACTGCCTTCTTCCTCTTCATCAGCTGTAAGGTCTAGCGTGATGGATTTCGTTTTTAGTTTTATGTCTTGAAGACAAGGGTAGAGAAGTTCTTCTTGGCCAATTTTAATAAGGTCTTCATTTTTGGCGCAACTAACAGTGATATCCTCTGCTTGAATTTGAGTTTTTTGCTGAATAATGGAATCAATACGATCTGCCTTGAGACTGAAATGATTTTGGTGACCGCTAAAATGAGTGAATCGCCCACTGAGTTGCGCGAGGTAACCTGCTCCTTCAGCGTTTCTAAGTTTGTAGTCAATATCAAATCCTGCTGAATTTAAGGGAGCAACGACAGAGGAATTCAGACATCCCGCAAGAAAGCCATCCCCATCATTGAGTAAATAATTTGGATGCCTATCACAATCCATATTAAAATTTTGTGCTAAAAGAAATGTTCTAGGCTCTTGCATGGTGAAGCGCTGACCTTGGAGGTGAATGAGGGAGCGGTCCATTTTAAATTCAAGATGATCGAGTTTTAGCCATTCAAAACTATCTAAATATTTGAAGTCCTCTGGTCTTAAGCGGTAGGCAAACTGAGCGAGGGGACCTTGGAAGCCGACTAAGTTTTTTGCTACATAAATTTGAGAATCAAAATATCCATCACTATTATCAAGGTTAACGCTTACACTATCTCCAATCATTTTAAAGCGAGAAAAAGAAAAGAGTCCACTCGGAACGGCGACTTGATCTTGCTTGGTATAGTCTAATTTACGAAGAACGATATCGTATGTTGGAGAGAATTCTTCCTCAAAGAAATCAAAAAAGTTAGTCTGTTGTGCCCCAACGGCATTCATTCCTAAGGCCATTCCAAGTGGGAGAGCAAGTTTGAAGATCTTTGAAATTGTGGGCACAGTGCTGGTCCTTTTAAAGTTTTTAGCTTTATAGCATGCACTGGACCAGGCTTTATCAGGGTCTTCAACACTTACACAGGGGTGTCTAAAAATTAGACACTTAGATCCTTTTTAAAGGTCACAATTTCGGTAAAGGATGATGTTCTTTCTCAGTTCAAGGATCTTACGTATTCTTAGGTTGAGAGGAGGAGTTGCAAGACCTTTCGTTATTTGGCGACTTGAGCCTTGATAGAAGTAGTAGAGATAGTCAGCCCAATTGTTGGAAGTAATATTGGGGTGATTCTTCGCAAAGTGGCGTAAGTAACCAAGCTTTTCTTTCAGAACAAACATTGTCGTTATGGCCGCGTGGGCTGGATCATCGAGGTCAGCGTCTGCGAGGTAAGCATACTCTGTATCTTTAAGAAGGGGACCGGCGTCTTTAATTTGGGTGAGCCCTCGAGAGTTTCTATCCTCACGCCCTTTAAGGTCTTTGAGGGTTCTAATTGCAAGTTGCCCTAAATTAATCTTACCAATTTTAAGATCTTCTTTAATAAAGTATTTAAAGCTTTCTCCCATTTTACTCTCGACTGCAAGGATACCGAGGCTTAAGGCCATGAGCTCATCATAATCATTATTGGAAAGCCTTAGGGTTCTCATGAGCTTCTCTTTGTGATCGATGAGCGTTCTCACAAATACTTTTGGGATTTCATTTGAGCTAAGCGATCTTAAGTAGAGGCGCGTTTCACAGATATTATCGGGACTTTCAAAGCTTTCACCTCTTAACATAGCCTGATGCTTTTCATAGTAGTAGTCTTCCCAATTAGAAAGATTGAGGCCCTCTCCCTTTGGATTGTAATTGATAATATCAATTGCATTGACATCAACGAAGGGGCTAATTTGTTTTGAAAAGTCATCTTTTATAATTTTTAGATGTTGATTACTGAGAATTCTGATTTCTGGTAAGAGGATAATAAAGTCTTCGCTTAACTCTAGAGCCCTCTGACCGTTAAAGAGAGCTAAGGCAAGAGTATCCTCGTCAAAGTAGCGCTTGTAGCGACTTGCTTTTTTTATGACTTCTGAGGAAATCATGTCTTTGTTGAGCTCTAGGCCCCAAATAGTAAAGAATGAATTTTGATGAATGAAGACATGCTCTCCACGTTGATAAGCTGCAAGAATTTCGGGAAGAAGACTTTGCCATTCAGAGAACTCTAAGGCTTTTGCTCTTGTCACATCAATATAAGGGAGGTCACCTTCATGTTTACGTTGGATTTTTGAGCGAATATTTTGAACCTTTCCAAGGTCAATGTCCTGAAGGAGTTTCAAAAGCTTTTCGTTATCAGCCGTGAGATCTTCGAAGGTTCCGAGTCTCTTTGGCTCATGTGAAAGAATATAGCGTGCAGCCTCTGTTTTATAACTATGAAGTAGGGTGAGCTCTGAAATACTGGCTAGCGTTCTTTTTCCTTCAAAGTGGGTACAAGAGGCTAGGAGAAGAAGTGAGGTCAAAAAGAGATTTAGTTTTTTCATACAGTCTTATCGGCTTTTAACCAAAAGAGTTGACTGTCTAAAAACTATACAAAATTTGAGTTTGGGCTTGAAGATCTTCGTCTATAAGCTGAGTCTTAAAGCGTATTCCTGCTGTTTTGGAGAAGTTTAATTGGCCTTTAAGGTGGGCCAATAGTTTTGGCTTTCGGTGCCTATAATTATCCATTGTGGTCCCAAGTCCGACTCTTAGTCTTAGGTGTGAGGAAAAGTTTCTCATTGCTTCTAGGAGAAGGTCTCCAGAATACTTAAAACGATTGTTTTTAACTGAGGGGCTCGAGTAATCCATTTCAAAGGGAAGCACAACTCTAAAGAGGTTCTTAGAGGAACGCCAATTGATCCCTACTAAAGAGCGTACATAGGGGCCAAAATCATAGGCTTGTGTTCTTATATTATCTCTTGCCCCAGCTGAAGCTCCCCAAGTAAGGGCAGCTGTTTCATGGATATTAGCTGTGTTGGCCTCTGCCTTGAAGAGAGTAAACTTTCTCACTTGAAGATTTTTACGGTCGGTATCATAGGCTAGTTTAAAGCTGCCAAGCATAAGTTGAGACCAGTCTGGAGCACCAAGGGCTGGATCATCATATTCATGAAAGCTAAAGCGATAATCAAAGGTGATGGCATTGAAGTCCTTTTCTTCAAAGGAGAAATGATCATAGCCAAAGGAAAAGTAGCGCGGTGGATGGATAAGGTGTGGTCCACCTTCATTGCTAAAAGAGAGAGGTTTTGTGGGATAATTATAGTAACTGGCCCTCTTTGCTTGGAGGCTTCTCTTTTCTTTGACAACTTTCTCTTCTTTTCGTCTTAGTGCACTTCCTTTTTCAAGGTCCATTAAATCGATCTTATAATCGAGGAGATCCGCCTTATCTTGTTCATTCTGAGGGTTACCTTCTTTCGCACTCTTACTTAAGTTTTGATAACGCTTTTGCACTCTCTTAAATTGACTCGGTCTTTGATTGATTTCAGTGACAAGATCATCAGCCTGATTGACAAGAAGAAGGGTTTCACTAGGTAAAACAAAGTAAGGCATTTTCTCAATAAAGTTGAGGGAAGGCCTTATCGTATCGAGAAAATAGAGGAGATGATAGCTACAGTTTTCAGAAAGGTAATAGTAATCAAAGAGCGCTTTATCCATTTCCCAGAGGTGGGCCTGAAAGAGCTCTTTTTCTTCCTCGTTGAAATCTAGCTGGTACTCCCATAAATCTCTTGTTTCGCTGTCATTATATTCAGCAATCTTTATAAAGTAGGGGAGAAGACTAAAGTTACCTTTAAACCCTCCAACGAGTCCAAGAAGAGCATAAAAGAAAGCATTATCAGTGGTGGGTTGAGCTGCGAAATTAACTCCCCACTCCAGAAAATCATTATTGTTATTTTTGCCCTTTATTTTAAAGAGTGTATGACCAAAGGCACTGCTTGGATTGTTAACATAGTAGCTTGCAAATACGATCCATATAGATTCGAGGTTGAGTTTCCTCTTAAAGTAATTATAGTCAGGGCAATTGTCATTAAAGCTTTTGAGATGACCCTTCTTTTGAAGATAAATTGTTCTTGCAGGGTACTTACAGCGGGCCTTTGAATCCTTACTTAGTACTTTAATCGCTTCTTTCATTTCAAGTAGGGGGTTATGCCTCCCCTCGGGATGGAAGAAAAAAGAATCATTGGTGACGAGTGAATCGCTGCCGTCGAGTTGGTAGCGGTATAGATTTAACCATTGGCGGTCAACTTGGGGAGATGCGCCTAATAGAGTTGAATTGAATAGAATACAGAGTAGCAGGGATATGAATTTCATAAAAAACGGAAGGCCTAAGCCTTCCGTCCAAAAAACTTAATTAAATAAGCTCAACAATTTTGTTGTGAATTGCATTTGCATCATTTTCTGTAGCGAAAATTGAAGCAAAGTTCTTTTGAAGCTCAGAAGCTTCTGTTTGAGAAGCATCGATAAGCTTAAGGTAAGCTGAAAGAGTTTCACCTTGACCTCTTGCTACGTCGTTAGCAAGCTTTTCACGGTTGTTTTGAATGAAAGCTGGTCCACTAACTTTTGCTTTGTTAGCATCTTCACATCCAAGAGTACCTGTAGACATACCAAAAGTTTGGTTACCAGAAGTACCGTTTGTAGTAGCAGCAAGAACGTTCATTACTAGACCGTCTTTACCTTTAAGAAGCATAGCTCCAAGTCCACAACCAGCAGGTCCGTGAGCAGCAAATGCATTTCCAACAAGTAAACTTAAAGTAGCTGTAAAAAGAAATTTCTTCATTCATCCTCCTATTTGACTCATAAAAATTTCTAGACTGCTCTCTATTTTCGCAATCCTACCGTCAATGTAAAGAGGAAAAATAGACTTAAAAAATTTAGTCTTGTGAAAGTGTTTCAATAGGTGCAGTTAAAGTTAACCGATGTGTTTGGTCAGATTTTTGATTGCACCTGTTGATGCACTCCTTGGCCACTTTGAGTGAGAGTCCTGAGGTAAATTTTATCTTTAGGGGCTAAATTTAAAAATTCAAATCCAATGGTCACTTTTGTGCCTGACTCTCTTTGACTCTTTGCGAGAACGTCAAAAGAGAGAGGAGTCCCCTGAGGATCAATGAACGAAAGCTTTCCTTTTTTAAAGGGCTGCGGTCCTTTTTCGATAACAAAGCTCACCCCACCTGAAGAAATATTTTCTATCGTACCAATACGGACTTCACTATCTCCCTCGTGAAAGAGGTAGCCTTTGATAGAGCACTCAGTTCTTCCTCGAGCATCCCAGTACTTTCTCATATAGCGGCTTAGAATAAAGCGCTGGATAAGAGGATAGAAGAGGTAGAGAAACATCACGAGATTAAATACTTCAAATAGGATCACACTGGCATGAGGATACTTTGTCATATAAGGCCAGGAGTAGGGAGTGAATGTTAAGAGTTGATAAAACTTAAAGAGGCTAAACATAAAGTAAAGGCCATAGGCAAAGTTGGAGTAGGTAAGCAAAAGAAGACCTGTTAAAGGGCTTATGAGCCAAAAAAGAAAGAAGCGACTAAAGGATTGGCTATTTTCCATTATATTGGACCAGATTAAGCTCCACTCCAGACCAGTTTGAGTTTTAAGAACGAGAACCTTAAGAAGGGGTTCTGTAATGAGAACGATACTGAGAATCGTAATCGCACGAAAGAGTGTCTTTGCCTGACTCATAAATTATCCTTTGGGTTAATTCAGAGCAGGGTATCTCAGCTAAAAAGAGAGTCTAGCTTTTAAATTTTCAGAGGGTTAGGTAAGCAGGAGTTCTTCTTTTTTGCCTATTAATTAGGGCGTCTCTACCTACCTACACGTCTCTACCTACCTACACGTCTTTACAGAGGGCGTTCAATTTCAAGTTCATTGAATACTTCGTGGACTCGAGTGACGATGTCTGTTTCGAAGGCTTTTTCGTATCTCACATCAAGAACATAGCTCTTAACTGAAAACTTTAAAGCAAGCTTCATGGCAATCTCACACTCTTTGACTGTTACGACAACGGGTTTAGCGAGATAGACGTAGCGAGAAGTCACGACCACTTCTCTTAGAATTTCACTCACTTGATCGATATTAACTGAAAGTCCTGTGTGAAAGTTCACAACGACCATCATATCCAGGGCGCCATAGTTTCCTGAGCTCACTTCATCAGAGAGAAGTTTGGTATTTGGAATAGTGACAACATTATCGTCGAGTGTGACAAGTCTAACTGCACGAAGGCCAATCGATTTGACCTCTCCGTAAATATCCCCAATCTGGATGCGGTCGCCAACCTGTGCCGGGCGATCGAAGAGCATAACAATACCACTGACGAAGGAAGCAATGATGTCCTTAATCGCGAAACCGAAAGCGACGGCAATAGAGCCCCCAAGTGCTAAGATGAGTTCTTTTGGAGGGCGAAGTGTAGAGTAGACAAGTAAGGGGAGACCAAGAATGTAGAGGATAAATGTAAGGATCGTTGTGATTTGGAGAATAAAGAGGCGCTTGTGATTAAAGCGCAGACCTAGATTTTCTCCAAGTTTAGCAAGACCTTTTGCAATAAGATAAAGAACGATAATCCCCGAAAAGAGCAAGAAGAGGCTATCAAACTTAAAAAGTTCGAAGAGTTGCCCTAATTGGTCGAGTTGATTTTCATTCATTCTTTAATTCCTAAAAGTAGACGAAGTTTTTAGCTTTGAGGATATTGAGGACATGGTATTGACCTTCGACTAAAAAGCTATATCTCTTTGATGTCTCATCTCTTTTGATGAAATTATTTTCTAATCCAATTCTTAAGCTATGACGGACAAGCCCTTCTTTCATATCTGTCACTTGGATAAATTCATTCGTCGTGAGGTTCTCATGGCGCATGAGTGCTGCGAAGACAAAGAAAGCTTCATCTGCCAGTCCCTTGAGGACAGAGAGGTCATGGGTAAGGGGGAGCCCGACTTTAAGGCGCTTACCATAGAGGGGCTTAAGGGCCCTTAGCCAAAGCTTTTCAGCTAGCTCGGGATTACCTTGAGATTGGTCCCAGAGAAGGCGGAAAAACATATTTTCGACATAAGAAAAGTCGCCGCCAGTTGCACTCTTGGTTTTTACGGCGCGAATAATATCGGCATAGCTTAGTGAGTATCCTGAGCGTTCGTGGCGCTTAAGGATGTATTCTTGAAGCTCTTCATCGTTAAAGCCTTTGAGGCGAAATACCGTGCGGAAGTATTTATTTTTGTGAAAGACTTGCTCAAGGTATGCCCAGCTGTAGGTATTAAAAGCCGCGACCCAGAAGATATTATCAGTTCTGAGATTAAGTGCTTCAAAGAAGGCTTCAATTCCTTTAAGTCCACCGAAATGAGTCAGAAAGAAGTTATGAGCATCATCTAAGATGATGACGAGCTTTTTATCCTCTTCAACGAGTTTTTTATCAAAATCCAATAGTCCAAAGACATCGGCGAGGGCTTCTCCTGCAACAAGATTGCCAAGGAATTTAAAAACTTCATTCTTGCTTGTAATCTTGGGGGGAACAGAGGCAACGATGACTTCGGGTTTGAGCTCATGGCCTTGAAGCTCTTTTTCAAGATGTCTGATAATTTGAGTCTTTCCAATTCCCTTGTCTCCATAGATCGCAAGACTGTGCTCTTCACTAAGATCTTTTAGCCATTCATCGACTTCACTCGTGATTTCATCGAGTCTTTGATTCTTAGATTTAATCCAAAGAGCGTCATCGTCATCCTTACTTAGCCCAAACCATTCCTTATATTCTTCAGGTAGCTTTGCTTCTTCGTGGCCCTTGAGGTTTTCATTGGATTCAAGCTTTCGTTGAAAAACTTTGGAAAAGATCGCCTTTCCAACCCCAACTTCAAGAAACTTCTCCTTGAGTTCACGAAAGAGCGGAAGAAGGAGGAGGTAGAGAAAAGTAATAGTGCGGATAATAAAATTGAGGATGGCTACAGATGTCGCTTTCTCATAGAAAGCTAGAATCTTACCCGTAAAGGCTTTCTTTGCTTGATGATCAATTTCCGGTGACCAAGAACGAACAAGCCATATATACAAAATAGCTCCACAAACCCAAAGGAGCAGATAGAGCTCTTGATAGAGAAGACCTTTGCCTGCAACAGAGCTCACAAGGTGAAGGCTTAAAAGGGCTGCAAAGAAGAAACGCCCAAGAGCTTTTGCTGCGGAATAGATCTTTGCTCTAATTTGTCTTCCTCTATTAAGTTGGAGGTCTTCAGAAAAAACAATGAAGAGATTGAGAACGAGTTGGCGAAAAATTTTATAGTAGAGATAGTAGAGAATAAAAGGAATGAGGAGATCTAGTTCAGCGACAATAGTCTTTCTGATAACACCAGAGAAAACGTTAAGGGCTAAGATGCTTAAAAGAAGAGGGATGAATGGGCCTACTCTTTGAAGAATAATTGCCATTCTTCTTCTTGTTGGAGTGAATCTGTAGGGGTTACTTAGATCTTCTCTGACATTCTCCATTGTCTTTAAGAGGTAGCTATTGAGTTTAAGAACGAGAAGAGGCAAAAGAATGAAAAGAAGAGTCGAAAGAATTTCCGGAAGCAGGGACCTAATGAGGTGATATGTTCCTTTGTTCTCTTTGCCTTTTTCTTGAATCGCTTGATATTTGATTTCAAAAATTCGAATCCATCGTTGAGGAATTATTTTAAGCTCAAAGAGAGAGTCCTGAATGAACTGTGAGGTTGAAAGGCTCAGATAATCGCTCGCAATAACCTGGTAGCGTAGGTTGCCTGCCTTAAAGAGGAGTTCCGTCCGTTTGGATTCCCAGTCAGCACGGGGTCCATTAACCTTACTGTAGGGGATGTTGAAGAGGTCTTTCCAAAGTTTTGTCGTTTGGTGGTAGTCGAGTTGAGCTACAGTGAGTTTATCGAGCGAATGGACTCGCTCCTGTAGCTCGGGAAGTGTTGTGGACTCGCCATCAATTTGGGAGTCCTCAATTGCAAAAGAAGCAAATGAAAAGAGAAAAGCTATCAATATCGTAAAAAGTTTTCCCTTTCTCATTTACCCTTTCTTTCTAAGATCTAAATAGACTCAATGATAGTGTTAAGCTTTTGGCTTGGTCTCATGACTTTGGCCATAAGCTCTACACTTGGGTGGTAGTAGCCACCAATGTCTTGAGCAGAACCTTGGACATTATTAAGTTCTTTAATAATGTCATCTTTAGCTGCATTCATCGTCTTGAAAATACTTTCAAAGCGAGATTTTAACTCCGAATCTTCTGTTTGCTCACTTAGAGCTTGAGCCCAAAAGAGAGAAAGGAAGAAGTGAGTGCCTCTATTATCAAGCTCTCCTGCCTTACGTGAAGGTGACTTATTTTGGAGGAGATACTCAGTATTCGCTTTATCAAGAGCCTTGGCGATAACGGCAAGCTTGTTGTTATTTGTTTTCTCTGCAGTTTCATTGAGAGAGACAGCGAGGGCCAGAAATTCACCAAGAGAGTCCCAGCGAAGGTGATTTTCTTCAAGAACTTGTTCCACATGTTTTGGAGCAGACCCACCAGCACCTGTTTCATAGAGACCACCACCGGCAAGGAGGGGCACGATAGAAAGCATTTTTGCGGAAGTGCCAAGTTCGAGAATTGGGAAAAGGTCTGTAAGGTAGTCACGAAGGACGTTTCCAGTAATTGAAATCGTGTCTTTGCCGGCCTTAATTGTTTCACAACTTAAGCGAGTGGCTTCGGCAGGGGCAAGAATACGAATATCAAGACCTGTTGTATCGTGATCTTTTAGATACGTTTCAACCTTGGTAATTAGGTTTTTGTCGTGAGCTCTATTAGCATCAAGCCAGAAAATCGCAAGGTTCCCTGTGGCCTTTGCTCTGTTTACACCAAGCTTGACCCAGTCGCGGATGGCAATATCTTTAGTTTGGCACATTCTGAAAATGTCACCTTCTTGAACGTCATGCTTCATAAGAACTGTTCCTGAAGCATCGACCACTTGAACATGACCTGCGGCCTTCATCTCAAACGTCTTATCATGAGAGCCGTACTCTTCAGCTTTCTTGGCCATAAGACCAACATTAGAAACATTACCCATTTTAGTAACGTCAAAGGCTCCGTTCTCTTTACAGAAATTAATTGTCTCTTGATAGACAGAAGCGTAGCTACGATCAGGAATCATGGCCTTAGTGTCATGGGTCTTATTATCAGCGCCCCACATCTTACCGCCAGCTCTGATTGCTGCAGGCATAGAAGCATCAATAATGACATCACTTGGAACATGAAGGTTCGTAATACCTTTGTCTGAGTTAACCATTGCTAGGTGAGGTCTCTTTTCATAGTTCGCCTCAATAGCCTTAAGAACAGCTTCTTTCTTGCTGGCCTCTAGCTTATCAAGCTTTGCATAGAGGTCACCAATTCCATTGTTAGGATTAACCCCAATCGCTTCAAAGTCAGCTGCAAACTGTTCAAAAACGTCAGCGTAGTATGTTTTTACGGCGTGACCAAAAATGATGGGGTCACTGACTTTCATCATCGTCGCCTTCATGTGAAGAGAAAGAAGAATGTCCTCTTTTTTGGCGTTTTCAATTTCACGAGCGAAGAAGTCTTTAAGTTTTGCTGCACTCATCACGCCAGAGTCGATAACTTCTCCGGCAAGAATTTTAAAGTTGTCTTTAAGAACTTGCGTGTCTCCCTTTTGAGAAACGAACTCAATTCTAACGTCGCCTTCTGATTCTTTTACGACAGATTGTTCGCTACCAAAGAAGTCTCCTTCATTCATGCTCGCCACATGAGTTTTTGAATCTTTGAGCCATTCTCCCATTGAGTGAGGATTATTCTTTGCAAACTCCTTAACAGCTCCAGCTACACGACGGTCGGAGTTACCTTCTCTAAGCACTGGGTTAACAGCAGAGCCAAGAACTTTAGCGTACTTCTTTTTAATTTCTTCTTGTTCTGCATTGAGGTCTCCTTCCGGAAATTCAGGAAGGTCATAGCCTTGTCCTTGAAGCTCTTTAATACACTCTTTGAGCTGTGGAATAGAGGCTGAGATATTGGGAAGTTTAATAATATTGGCGTTAGGGTCCTGAGTGAGCTGACCGAGTTCTGCAAGATCATCACTTACTTTTTCTTTGAGTCTTTCAGGGAATTGAGCAAGTACTCTAGCCGCAAGAGAGATGTCTCTTGTCTCTACTTCAACACCGCCATGCTTTGAAAAAGCACGAACGATTGGGAGGAAGGATTGAGTCGCTAAAAAAGGAGCTTCGTCCGTAAGAGTGTAGATGATTTTCATTAAATTTCCTTCGTTAAATTTTTGGCTATTATGCCGTAGAGAAGGGGCATTTGGCTATAGGAGCTTATTAATGAAGCGAGGTGTAATCTTTAAGGGCTGTACCAGCAAAGGGGTCTTGCAAGGGAGCCTTGACACGCACCAATATTGGGATTGTCATAGGAGAAATGATCTTTATTGTCGCACTTCATCGCCCTTACCATGGTATCGAAGCGGCATTGAGACTTGGGGTGAGATCTCAGGGTTTGACGTGCTTGGGTTAAATCAGGAGTGTTGATTTGTGGGGGATCGCTCTTTTCTAAAAAAGCATAGTAGGAGGTGAGGCTTTTGATTCCTGAAAGAATCTTGTCATTGCTATGACCTAGTCTTTTTAAGATTCGGTGCATGCACTTCATTGTGGAATAGTAATCAGCTTGTCCTTCGTAACTAATTTCGCTGCCATGGGGGGCTCCTCCTTCGAGATGGCCTAATTCATGGCAAAGCGTGGTGAGAAATCCAAACTCATTAATAAGATGGTAGCGGCTCATACCACCTGGAACTTCAAGCCAAAACTCGTCACCAATTCTCCAGGCCCAAGCATTAACTGCTCCATCACTCCAGTCTCTGAGAATATGAAAAGTTCCCCCTCGCTTTTCGATGTCCGGAGTAAATTCTTCGATAAATTCATTAAGGACCAAATGGTAACGCGATTCAGGATAGCCGTTGTTATAAGGGTCCTTAGTTAAGGGTGCGAATTCATGATCATCGACCAGTTGACACACAGGACTTAACGCAAGAGTAGAATTTATTGTAAAGAGTAATGATAGAAGAAGTTTCATAAATTGATTTTACATAAGATTTTTGACCTTTCTAGAATTGCCGCATGAAAAAATCTGTCATCTCTTTGCTTACGTTTATGCTCGTTCAATCTGCTTTTGCTTTTCCTGTGAGAAGTGATGTGGAACTTCTTATGAATAGGATGTCTTCGGTGAAGAGTCAGAAAAGTCGTGGAACATGCACTATCTTTTCAACCATCGGCCTTATTGAAGCTCTTTTTAAAATATATCGTGAACCATGGTGTAGTGAAAAGTTCTCTTTGCCTCATCACTATCGGTTCCAAGAATTTCTCTTGCGAGAGAAAAACAGTTTTTCGAATGGTCTGAAGCAAGGTTTCTCTCAACACGCAATGAAAGCTGGCTACAGCTTATGAGGAAGAAAGAAGTGATTAGTACCGAAAACTTCATATAACGTTATCGGTACTTAAGAGGTTTCTACTTAATTTTTACAGTGATTAGTTTCAAATTGGATTTCTTCGAGATTTTCTTCAGTGACTGGAACATCTTTAAGGGAAATAACTTCATGACCGCCATCAAAAAGGTAGAGTTTTAGGTCTACAGTTTCTTTGACTTCAACACCGAGAGCGCTCATCGTCTCAACAAAATGCTCAGCCATTTGGCACTTCCATGAATTTCCATAAAGGGCCTTTGCTTCAGAGATAATCTCTTTGTAGCCTTTACCATTTACCTCAATAAGAAAGTGCGTTTTATCTTCGTCAAAGTAGTCCCAGTTTTGAACTTTGATGAAATTTCCCCAGCCTAGGAAGAGACCAAAGTCGATATTCGTAAAGGGTGATCTCTCCTGCGCAAAAGTACTGCTTGCAAGCATAAGAGGAAAGATGAATGAGATAAGTAACTTCTTCATTATTGGACTCCTGTCAGAGGAAATGAGTTGTTTCTGATTGTTATAAGTGATAAAAGTTTGGCATGTCAAACACGTTCGTAAAGATGACAGTCATCCTGAGTTTTTTTCTCGGTTTTAAGGGGCTTATGGCCCAGAATCTCGTAACTACAGAGTTTAGGGACTCTATTGTCGTCACAGGGGAGAGAGAAGTTCAAAGTGGGCTCATCGATGCCCCTGTAAAGGTTGAAGTTCTCAATGAGGAGTATTTTGAGCAGCAGCAGTATCAAGACCTCGCTGAAGGAATCAATGATATTGCAGGCGTGAGTACCCAAGAGTCCTCAAGGAGAGCAGGTTCACAATCGGCGCTTATTCAAGGCTTTGGCGAAAATAGTGTGCTCGTTATGATTGATGGAACGCCTGTTTCTCAAAATAGCAGCTTTGGTGTGGATCTTTCTCAAATCAGTACATCCGATATTAAAAAAGTAGAAGTTATAAAAGGTGGAGCTTCAGCGCTTTATGGCTCTCAGGCTATGGGTGGAGTCATCAATATTGTGACAAAGAGACCGACAAAGAAAACAAAGGCTTCATTACAGGTTTCATCTTTACAGCCTACGGGGACAAGCGAAGGGATCATCGCCAATTTCCAAGGAAATGCTCAAGGGAGTGTGTTTGGGATCGGCGCCAAAATGAGTTTAAGTGTCAGAGACCAAGAGAGCTTAGACCTTGATAAGAATTCTCTCATAAAAGATGATGTAGACTATTCTAAGATTCATGGAAGTCTCTATCTTAAGAAAGATTTTGGCCTTACAAAAGTTTTTGGTCAGTATATTGGTTTATTTGGAAAAACGATATCAGAGTCATCAAGACCAATAAGTTCGAGCTCCTTTGGTGTTTCGAGAAATGTCACGGACTCGACATCTTCAAACATTCGACTTGGGATTGAAAGGGAATTTGAAAATGGTAACCTACGGGCTTTAGTTAATAGAGAAATAACTAAAGATGAGCTCGCTTTAAATGATAATCCTAATACTCCCTATACTGAGACAATTAAAACAACTGATTTTGAAGCAAAGAGATTTGACCTTCTTTATCGAGACTTAAAAGTCGCGGGACAAAATCTAACATTTGGAACTCTTGTTAAAGAAGATGAGGTGAGCCAAGAAACGATCAATGAGGCCGTGGCCGGAACAGTGGTGAGAACTCTTGATATTGATCAGAAAAAGATTCGCTCCTATGAGGCCTTTGTTCAAGATAGTTTCTTCATCGGAAGTTTTGAGGTCGCTCCTGGTGCTCGCTATCAGTATGATGATAACTTCGGATCATATCTCAGCCCAAAAATAAATATTTCTCATTACTATGACTATAAGGACACAAGCTTTAAGACTTGGGCAACTGTTGGTACGGGTTATCGTGCTCCGTCGGTAAAAGAGCGATTCTTTACTTTGGATCACACGAGTGTCGCGAACTATATTGTGCAAGGAAATGAGGGGCTAGAGCCAGAAGAGTCATTGAGCTTTCAACTCGGAGAGGAAGTTCGTTATCGTCAATCATCACTCTATGTGAATTTCTTCCTCAATAGAGTCTCTAATTTAATTAATACTGTTGAAGTTGAGACCAACACTTCGACGAGAATATTCTCTTACGAAAATGTCGAAGAAGTATATAGTCGAGGTCTAGAACTAGGATTAAAGAGTCGTTTTTCTGAGCGTCTTTCTGGTTTGTTGAATTTCTCTTACACCGAGACAGTTGATTCTGAGACTGATCTTTTAATTGCAAATCGTCCGCTTTATCAGGCTATGGGCTCTCTCTCTTATTCATTTCTTCCTAAGTGGAATAGTATTCTACAAGCTCGTTATACAGGTTCGCAGTATAGTGATAATGAAAATTTAAGAACAAGTCCTTCAAGTACAAATGTTGATTTAAAACTTAATTACGATTGGAATAAGAATTTAAGAATCTTCTCAAGTCTAACTAATATCTTTGATAATGCGCGTGAGCCCAGCCAAGATCTCGTGGTACCCAGTACGGATTTTCGCTCGGCACGAGGTAGGGAGATTTTTATTGGTCTTAAAGCGAGTATTCTATGAAATACATCTTGTGCCTTATTTTCATTCTTTCTATTGGTTGCCGTGAGGTTAAAGAAGCACCGGCCAATAGTGAAGCAGATCTCGATCTCCAAAGCTTTATTGTTAAGCCCTCTCCTTACGTGGGGGATGAGTCATTAGATGTTTTCTTAGCTCATCCTTGGTATTCATATGACCAAGCAAACCATATTATTTGGCCTGTCTTTCAGCTTTATTCTTTAAAGACTGATGGTGCTTATTTCAAAATACAGGTAATAGACTACTATGACTCGAATGCAGCACCTGGGAATTATACGATAAGGATTGCCAGAGAAGGTGAGCCTCCCTATGAAGTCTCGCTAAGTGCGCAAGGTTGCGGCAATGTTTTTACTAATCCCGATTATGATTCTTGTACACAAGACCCTAATCGAAATGTTTATACTTACTTTGATGTTTCGACAGGGCAAAGTTGGATAATGTCTGATTTTGAGGCATCTCAAAATACTGAATGGGATATTGCTTTCAACGGTACTTCAGGAAAGATTAACTCTGGGGAAAGTGGCCCTGGAAGTACACGGATAGCTCCTCTTTATCTTTATCAAGGCTTTTTCCCTAATGGTGCTGCCGATTTTCAACGATTGGCTCAAATAAGTTTTGGAGACAAGGGGCGAGAAATCTTTAATCTTGATTTGAATCTTCGAAATATTCCCTTTAGCCTTCCTGCTGGAGTAGAGCGTGTTGTAAATGAGCCAGACTGGTTAATTTCTGAAGACGATGGTTTTTCAGCAAAGAGCTCGAACTGGTGGATCGTTAAAGGGAGTGACGGTAATTCTTATACCAAGTTTAGAGTTTTAAAGATTGAAGAGGAAGAGAGTGGCAATGATATTGAATCAAAAATTACACTCGAATACGCTATCCAAACGAAAAATAGCGTTTCTTTTTCCACTCTCAGAGAATGGACACTCCCTTTGATCTCCTCTGGAACACGTTTGATTCGCTGGTGCTTAGACTTTGATACCGAGTCAGTCATTGAGTGCAGTGAAAGCGGTCACGAATTAAGATTTAGTTCTCTCAGTCGTCGTGGGCGAAGGCAGTGGCGCTTTAATGTGAGCTTAGGCGCCATCGGACCAATTGATAATGAACAAATTATTGACTGGGTAAGTGCACCACAAGATTAAAAAGAGTATCTGACTCGTACACCATAACTAGCAGGTGGACCCACTTGAACAAATCTTT